>Ga0315904_10007902_pt1 | contig 14166 bp, 8 predicted proteins | sample LakEriMetagenome_6_FD_203529 | JGI IMG/M metagenome (GOLD analysis project Ga0315904, IMG submission 203529) | Freshwater fungal communities from buoy surface, Lake Erie, Ohio, United States - Buoy 12 MA120 | ecosystem: Environmental > Aquatic > Freshwater > Lake | place: USA: Lake Erie, Ohio... | reverse complement strand
ACTCGAGCGTCAACGTCTTCCTTGGTTTCGTCATATGTTGGCAAAACCTCTTTTATTGACAAAACAGAAAAATTTGACTCAGAGTATAAGTGTGAGCTATATTTCGGTTGGATTTTTTGAATATAATCTTGTATCCACTTCGAAAGTTCTACTTTACTGTCTTCATTAATAATCATTCGTAAAACTTTACGAGCAAGTATTAAAACATCTTTTCTAAGGGGTTCATTGTTTGATTCTAAGTCAGAAACTAACTTTTTTACAAATACTTTATTAATACTATTGTGAGTTACTTTTTCGATTAAAGCGATTGATTCCGCTTTTTCTGCTTTAATTGGATTTAAGTAAGCTTCCCAAGCTGCTTTTTTGCCTTCTAGAACTTCTTTCTTTGCATTTTTCTCAATCTCATTTAGTTCTTCTTCAGTGCCTATGTTGTAGGCAATCATCCACAATTTCATTTGTTTTATACAGTCAAAATTGCGTTCCCAATCCAATCGCTCTTCGTTTTTATAGCGTTCATGTGAGCCAGAGGTAGAGTGTCCTTGTGGTTGTGTTAGTTCGATAACATGAATTAATACAGGAACATGTTCTTCGCGCGCGATTTGTCCAGCTCTTTCATAGGTAGCAACTAAATCGGCATAATCCCAACCCTTTACTTTTATGATTTCGAAGCCATCTTGTTCTTCATTGCGTTGAAAACCACTAAGAATTTCAGAAATACTTTCTTTGGTAGTTTGGTATTTGGCATGAACTGAAATTCCATATTCGTCATCCCAAACACTTAAAACAATGGGGATTTGCAATACTCCGGCGGCATTCATAGATTCAAAAAACAATCCTTCGGAGGTACTGGCATTACCTATGGTTCCCCAAGCAACTTCATTACCATGATTGGAAAAATTGGTGGTATCTATGCCCTCAACATTTTTATATATTTTGGATGCCTGAGCCAAACCAAGCAATCGAGGAATTTGCGCTGCTGTAGGTGATATATCAGTACTTGAATTTTTTTGTTTTGTTAGATTTTTCCATGTTCCATCTTCGTTTAAACTATGTGTTTGAAAATGACCTCCCATCTGTCTACCAGCAGACATTGGATCGTAATTAATATCAGCGTGGGCATACAAACCTGCAAAGAATTCTTGTACAGTCAATTCACCAATAGCCATCATGAAGGTTTGATCTCTATAATAACCTGAGCGAAAATCTCCTGTTTTAAAGGCTTTGGCCATAGCCAGCTGCGGGACTTCTTTTCCGTCACCAAAAATTCCAAATTTTGCTTTTCCGGTCAGAACTTCTTTTCTTCCTAAAAGGCTACATTCTCTACTAGTAACGGCGATTTTGTAATCATTTAGCACCTCATTCTTGAAGTCTTCAAAAGTCAATGCCGCATTAGTCTCTGCTTGTGTCATAAATTGAAAGTATAGCTTAATGCAACAAATTTAATTAAAAACTAATGATATTCATAATGCGAGGTGAAATATCTATTTAAAGAAGTAGCACTCAATTAAGAAGAATCAGCAAATAGTTTGAATACTATTTAACAATAAGGCATTTATTTAAAAAAAAGTATAACAAATGACGAATGGGTTTAATCTTAAAACCACTTCCTAGTAAAAAGATTCATCAATGTTTTTGGGCTCAACGTGATGACAAATCGGATTTTTTCCGAATAATTATGTTGAGCTATTTCCCAACCCAAATTGGAATATACTGGAAAATAAAGTTCAAAATAATCGGTTACTAGATTGAGACGAATACCGCTATCATAAATAAATTCGGGCTGAGTAGCTCTGTTTTTTACAAATCCTAGATCACCGTATATTTCTATCCAATTCCAAACATTAAAACTCATATTAGTAGTTGTTATCCACTGATTGATTGATGATGGTACTATTTTGGATTTAAATCCTCCTTCGGCAAGAATAAATTGTTGGCTAAACAATCCGGTTGTTTCTGAGCGTCCAAACAGGTTATATTCAAACAGGTAATCGTTAGGGTTATATACTCCAAAATTATAGGAACTGGTTTTATTATCATTGTAGGTGAAAGCTCCTGCATATAATCGTAGATTAATTTGACGATTGCTATTGAAGAGTTTTCTGTATTGAACTTCGCCAGCCAATTTGCCAAAACCACTGGAAAATTGAATGTCTGAATTAAAATTCAGATGGTTAGTGACCTCAGTTTTGGTATTAAAATATTTGACATTGAATACAGAATAATTCTCATTCGTATCATTAATTATTTTTGAACGCTCTTTATCAACTATGTTGTATCTAAAAACGATAGCTTGCTTCCTATTGTCTCTAAAATTGGGCTCTCTAATATTCATAATAACAGCAGGATTTAGCTTTAAATAGGTCGCATCTTGAGCGTAATGAAAATAAGAACCATTCATAGTATAGCGTATATTATAAAGTCTGCTATCTCTATAATTTTGATTAACACCAAAAGAAAAATTACCAATTAGCATATTTGTTTTAGTTGAGTACGAAGGGTTGATATCAAATGTAAACGGTTTATCCAAAATAGTTTTGTTGTGAAATCTAATTCCTGGACTAATACCATCATAAAGATTGAAGGCCAGCATGGGAACGTATAATATTTGATTGTAATAGGGATCTTCTAAATCCTTCATGAATGCAAATTTTATTGGTCTATTAGTAGGAGAAAAGCCTTTAAGTGATTTCCAGTTATTTCTTAAATTGTATTCTGGAACTTCATTTTTATAATTAAGAACTATTTTATCAGCATTTTTTCGCTCTAAAATGAAGGTGCTATCATTTTCAATACCGTCATACCATTTTTTAAAAATAATTTCATTTTTCTTTACTCCATAAACTGGTATTGGTACTGTTGTTCCTGTTTTATTTTTTATAGTAAAGGAAACACTGTCTTTTGTTTTAGAAAAATCACTGAATTTATAATCAATGATAGCTCTTGAATCGATTATGGTGTTGAAAAACCAATCGATGTTTTTGCCAGCATTTTTTTTGAGTACTTCTTCAAATAGCGCTCTAGAGGTTTGCTTCTGTTTATTAATACTATAGAATTGTTTGATAGTAGCAGGAACAATATCTTTTTCTAAATAATTATCCAAATATTTAAAGCTCAATCCCGCTCGATATTTTGAAGCAATTTTTTCATTAAAACGTATTAAATTTTCTTTAGATTCACCTAATGGTTGATCCAAGTTTTTTCTCGCCATGAGCATATAATAGTAGCTGTATTGCTCGTTAAAATCTAGATTAATAAGATTGTAACTTTTCAGTACTTTCATCTTAGACAGATTCCCCATCATCTTGGCTTCGGGATGATTTTTTTCAATATACTGCATCATAATGTAAACCTGAAATCCATCAAAAATCCAATTGTCTTTGCGAACATCTATATTTAGGGTATTTCGTAGATAGTTATTGAGATAGGTTTTTAAAAATTTAAGCTCATACAAAAACTCATCAGGAAACGGGCTTATAAACGATGGCAATTGATTCAATCCATAAAACGGATTTCTCTCATAATCTACTTGTGAAACACTAATTTTTTCATGAGGATAGTCCCCCAATTCTAAGTTTACAAAATTTACTATTCTATCAATAACGATGGCTTTGTGAATGTTATCTAGCTTGCTTTCTCTTAAATTAGTTACAACTTCAACAGCCCTATTTTTAAAACTATAAAAACTTGAAACGGGCTCGAGAAACAAACTGAAATCCAATCTATTTTTTCCTGAAAAATGGTATTTACTATTTTCTTTTGTTCTTGTTTTCTCAATTTCATTTAAATCTGAAGTCAATTCAAAATTAAGAGGAATTTTAATTTCAATATCATAGTCAGAAATCCCATTTGCAATATCGTCAAGATTCGCATTGCTGTATTTTACAAAAGAATGGTTTTCATATCGAGCGGGTGTAAGAAAACAATTTTTTAAATTTATGTTACCATAATTTCCATAACCGTATTTGGTAAATTCATCACTCGGAACCTTAATGGTGTAGGTGAGGTATAATTTTATTTTTTGATTGGGTGCTAATTTATCGTTGAGTTTCAATTCTATCAAGTCAACAGCTTCATCTCTATTCCAAATTAGGAATGATTTATTTTCGTCAAATACAGAAATGTTTTTTGTAAATCCTTTAGCCTTATCATTTGCTAGATAAAAACTACGGCTAAACTCATCTGAGAATCTTTTTGCTAAAAGAGAATTCTCGGAGGAATAGGCATTATTCCAGTCGTTTAAAAGTATTGATGATAAAGTATCTGTTGATTGATTATTGTAAGTTAGTTCTTGAAATACTGAAACGGTTTTATCCTGAACATTTATCGCAACAGACATCTTGGAATGGTGTTGAGCGTAAGCTGTAAAGTTCAAAAATAATACTATGAAAATTAGTTTTTTCAAGGGGCAGTTTTGGGTTTGAAAAAGGCATTAAAAACAATTTTTGTAAATTCTACTGCACCATCTTTATTCATATGTCCGCAGGTGGAAAAATACTTGTCATCAACAACCGCATCTTCAAAGTTATGAATTTCTGGGTAAACGGACTGGATATGATTAAAATAATCTCTGTTAATCGTATTGATGCAGATGGGAGTGGTAATTGCAATTAAATGAATGTTGTTTTTTTGGCAAATAGCTCTAATTTCTTCGTAGGCTTTATTCCTTTTGGGGTAATATTTTGACAAATCGGCTGGTATTAGTTTGCTCTTGTTTTTTGGCAAAGGATAAAAACCATCATTATCTAGGGCATTAGTTTTTTTGTGAATAGCAGCGTTGAACATTTCCTGAAAACCAATTCGTGCATCATAATTCATATATCGGTAAAACGGAATATAGAGCAAGCTATTATATTCTGGAATACTTTTGTAGTGATCTCGTATGGTTTTAGAAAAATGCAGATAGGGCATAAACAACGATCGTATCGCTTCTGAATGGTCATTGGTATTGATATTCAAATCGACTTGAAGAATTAGGTTTTTAATTTTATAATTGCGTTCAACCATTAGTTTTAGCATTAATGCCGATTCCTCTAATCGGGAACGCGTGATACCAAAGTTGAATGTTTTATATCCCTTTTCATTGAAAATCTCTGGTACAAAATGATTATTGACTCTCGATGAACCTAAAAAGATTACATCGTAATTTCTATCCTTCGACTGGTACAAATAATCAATTTTGGTCCTTGAATTGGAATTCAAATAAACGGCTGTATACAATAAATCTAACAGCACCATGGTCAATAATAGAATGGCAAAAATTTTAGCTATAAAAAGTATAAACTGCTTCATTAGAATTGAAAATAAATGAATTCTTTATAATCAGAAAAAACACCTAATGCTAATAGTGCAGCAAGACTAAGACTCAATTTAACCCAACTGTACTTTCCCGAAATAGGTTCAATTCTGGTTCTACTATTCCATTCTACAATAATAAATACAAACACTAAGGGAAGTAAATCATAGTTGTAACGCTCTATACTAAAGTATTGCTTGCTGAAATTAAAATCTTCAAACATTTTTTGAATATACGCAAAAGCATCGTGAATCGTTTTTGCCCTGAAAAATATCCAAGCAAAACAAGTAATTAAAAATGTTATCAAAATGTTGAATATGGTTTTCACCGAACCGAAATCAAATCCTAATGCAATATCGTCAACGTTTTTTCTATTTCGTTTCAATAACAAAAGAGGAATAAAATACATGGCATTTATAAATCCCCAAAAAACATACGTCCAACTGGCACCATGCCAAAAACCACTTACCAAAAAAATAATAAAAGTATTTCGAACCTGAAACCATTTCGACCCTTTACTACCACCCAATGGGATGTACAAATAATCACGAAACCAAGTAGTAAGCGAAATGTGCCATCTTCGCCAAAACTCAGCAATGTCTCTTGAAAAATAGGGATAATTAAAGTTTTTTAATAAATCAATTCCGAACAATTTTGATGTTCCAAGCGCAATATCTGAATAGCCTGAAAAATCGCCATAGATTTGAAAGGCAAAGTAAATGGCTCCCAAAACCAGTGATAAAGAATTCATCGTTGGGTAATGATTGAAAACTTCATTGGCATAATTGGCGCAAGAATCAGCAATTACTACTTTTTTTACCAAGCCCCAAACAATTTGATAAATCCCTTCTTTGGCTTTTTCAAAATTGAATTCTCTTTTTACTTTTAATTGTGGCAATAGGTGAGTGGCTCGTTCAATAGGACCAGCTACTAACAAAGGAAAATAACTCACGAATAATGAATAATCTACAAAATTCCGTTCAGATTGTATGCGCTTGTAATAGATATCAATGATATATGACAAACCGTGAAATGTGTAAAACGAAATCCCAACAGGAAGAATTAATTTCAATACGATTGGACTTGAATGCAATCCAAATGAATTCGCTAGTTCAGAAAATGAATCGGCAAAAAAGTTGTAGTATTTAAACAGTCCGAGAAAGCCTAAGTTTATTACGATGCAAAACCAAAGCCATAGCTTTCGTATGGATTCTTTTTGGCTATTCTCAATTTTGATGGCACAAAAATAATCCAGCAAAGTGGAGAAAATCAACAGAAACAAAAATTGCCAATCCCAACAGGAATAGAAATAGTAACTGGCTACTATCAATATCAAATTTTGTGTTGACTTTGATTTTTGAAATAAAAACCAATAGAGTACAAAAAGTATTGGTAGGAAAATAGCGAAATGAAAGGAGTTGAAAAACATAAATCAAAATTAAACAAAAAATTAAATTCCAAATTCCAATCGAAAAAGTATTGGGATTTGGAATTTAAAATATCGGTTTTTTCTAGAAATTAGGACTTAGATTGTATTTTTTATAGAAATTATCTAAAGTTTCCAGCACTTCATCTGCAGTATCAACCACTTTAAATAAATTTAAATCTTCGGCATTTACCGTTCGTTCTTGCTCTATTAAAACTGCTTTAATCCAATCGATTAGACCTGCCCAAAAACTGGAACCCACTAAAATAATTGGAAACTTACCAATTTTTTTGGTTTGAATTAAAGTCAATGCTTCAAACATTTCATCTAAGGTTCCAAAACCACCTGGCATAACCACAAATCCTTGAGAATATTTTACAAAAATTACTTTACGTACAAAGAAATAATCAAAATTCAAGTTTTTGTCTTTGTCAATATAAGGATTAAAATGCTGTTCAAATGGCAATTCAATATTTAAGCCAACAGAAGTTCCACCACCATCGTGAGCCCCTTTATTTCCTGCTTCCATGATACCCGGTCCGCCACCGGTAATTACACCATAGCCCGCTTTACTAATCTTGTAAGCAATCTTTTCTGCCAATTGATAGTACTCATGTTCAGGTTTTATTCTAGCCGAACCAAAAATAGTTACGCAAGGTCCGATTCGTGCCATGGTCTCATAACCATTAACAAATTCCGACATAATTTTAAAAATGGCCCAACTGTCATTTGTTCTAATTTCATTCCAAGTTTTTTGTTTTAACTTGTCTTGAATCACTTTTTCCTCATCATTATCAAAATCTTGTAATTTCATATTTTTAATTCATTTTTCAATTAGTTTTTTTTACGAACAACACATTTATTCATAAAAAAGCGTGCTAAAGTAATTCTTTTTTCAAAAATTGCGCGGTGTATCCTTTTTTATTTTTTACAATTTCTTCGGGTGTTCCTTGGGCAACAATTTGTCCACCTCCTTTACCACCTTCAGGACCTATATCTATAATGTAATCAGCTAATTTAATTACGTCCAGATTGTGTTCTATGATTAGGATAGTGTTGCCTTTATCAACTAATTTATTGATAACATCCATCAACACCCGAATATCTTCAAAATGCAATCCAGTTGTGGGCTCATCAAGAATGTATAATGTGTTTCCTGTATCTTTTTTTGACAATTCTCCAGCTAATTTAATTCGTTGTGCTTCACCGCCAGAAAGTGTGGTACTTTGTTGCCCAAGTGTGATGTAGCCCAATCCAACATCTTGAATGGTCTTTACTTTTCTGTAAATTTTTGGAATATTTTCAAAAAACGGAACGGCTTCATCTACTGTCATGTTCAATACATCCGAAATGGACTTCCCTTTGTATCGAATTTCTAATGTTTCTCTATTGAATCTCTTTCCTTGACAAGTTTCACATTCAACATAAACATCAGGCAAAAAATTCATTTCTATAGTTCTAACCCCAGCACCTTCACAAGTTTCACACCGACCGCCTTTAACATTAAAACTAAAACGTCCAGCTTTGTATCCTCGAATCATACTTTCGGAAGTCATCGTAAACAAATTTCTAATTTCCGTGAAAACTTCGGTATAAGTTGCGGGATTAGAGCGAGGTGTCCTTCCTATTGGGCTTTGGTCAATATCGATGACTTTATCAATATGTTCCAATCCTTCTATTTTTTTATACGGTTGAGGTTTCTTTACTCCGTTAAAGTAAAATTCATTCAAAATAGGGTAGAGTGTTTCATTTATCAAGGTTGATTTTCCACTACCAGAAACTCCAGTAATACAAACCATTTTACCCAAAGGCAATTCTATTGAAACATTTTTGAGATTATTTCCAGTAGCTCCAGTTAATTTCAAGAACTTTCCATTTCCTGCTCTTCGTTTTTTAGGAATCTCAATTTTCATTTCGCCGTTCAGATACATGGCGGTAATGGTATGTTCTTTTAAAATTTCTGCAGGGGTACCTTTGCTAATAATTTCTCCTCCATATTTTCCTGCTTTCGGACCAATATCAATGACATAGTCAGCGCGTTCAATCATGTCTTTGTCATGTTCCACCACAATCACAGAGTTTCCAATATCGCGTAACTTCTCTAGAGAATGAATTAGTTTTTCATTGTCTCTTTGATGTAAGCCAATGCTAGGTTCATCTAAAATGTACAAAACACCAACTAATTGAGAACCAATTTGGGTAGCCAATCGAATGCGTTGCGCTTCTCCACCAGAAAGTGATTTGGAACTTCTATTTAGAGCCAAATAATTCAATCCAACATTCATCAAAAAAGCTAATCGGTCTTTAATTTCTTTAATTACTTCAGAGGCTATAGTTTTTTGTTTATCAGATAAATATGAATTTAAATTTTCAAACCAAATGGTCAAGTCTGAAATGTCTAAGTTGCATAATTCAGAAATGTTTTTAGCATCTATTTTAAAAAATAGAGCTTCTTTTTTCAATCTAGAACCTTCACATACAGGGCATTTTACCTCGTCCATGAATTCTTTAGCCCATCGCTTTATGGTTGCAGAACCGCTTTCATCATGTTGGTTTTTTATAAAATGAGAAATCCCTTCAAATTCAATTTTATATTCTTTAGTAATACCTAAAGTTTTAGATTCAACCGAAAATTTTTCTTTGCCACCATTCAATATCATTTCCATGGCCTCCTCAGAAATGGTCTCAATAGCATCTGTAATTTTGAAATTGTATTTTTCTCCAATGATTTCTAATTGTTTGAAAATCCAAGACGATTTATATTCGCCTAAAGGAGCAAAACCTCCATTCTTTATTGATAGATTAGAATTAGGGATAATTTTTTTTAAGTTGATTTCGTTTACTGTTCCCAGTCCATTGCAATGTTCACAAGCTCCTTTGGGTGAATTGAAAGAAAATAAATTGGGTTCGGGATTTTGATACGAAATTCCAGTGGTTGGACACATTAAATTCCGACTAAAAAAACGAATTTTTTCAGAATCTTGATCCAATATCATCAACACATTTTCACCATGATACATGGCTGTTTTTATACTTTCGTTTAATCTTTTTTCATTCTCAGAAGAGTTTTCGACCACCATTCTATCGATAACAATCTCAATATCGTGTGTTTTGTATCGATCTAGTTTCATTCCTGGAGTAATATCTTTTATTTCTCCATTAATTCTTACTTTTAAAAAGCCTTGTTTTGCAATTTGTTGGAATAATTCGCCATAATGACCTTTTCTGGCTTTGATTACTGGCGCTAAAATGTTGATGCGTTTCCCTAAAAAATCTTTAGTGATGAGTTCTTTGATTTGTTCATCACTGTAAGAAACCATTTTTTCTCCTGTATTATAGCTGTAGGCATCACTTGCACGTGCATACAACAATCTGAGAAAATCATAAATTTCGGTGATGGTGCCAACAGTGGATCGTGGACTTTTACTGGTGGTTTTTTGCTCAATAGCAATTACGGGAGAAAGACCATCAATTTTATCAACATCTGGACGCTCCAAGCCACCAAGAAATTGACGAGCATAAGCCGAAAAAGTTTCTACATAGCGACGCTGTCCCTCAGCATAAATGGTGTCAAAAGCCAATGAAGATTTCCCTGAACCAGAAAGCCCTGTTATGACTACTAATTTCTCTCTTGGAATGGAAACATCAATATTTTTGAGATTATGAACTCGTGCTCCTAATACTTCTATCGTATCGTTTTCTAACATAATTTTTGAACAAAACGCAAAGTTACTATTTTGGTTTGTTCTTTTGATACAACGGTTAAGAAGATTTTGTTAATGAAAACGAGAAAAGCGCTAACAATGTCAGCGCTTTCTTTTTCGTGTTGTCATATAATCACTGACAGCTTCTTTAGTAGTGAGCCAATTTCTGCCCTCTTTATAAGCATCTATTTTTCCTGTTCTAGCCAATAAACTTATATATTCTTGACCATAGGGCATACTTGGTTCTTTTACTAAGCTTGAAATTTCAATGTACTCTTTATCATTACCGGGTAAAGCGTTAATGTATATATTTAAAGTGCGTTCTAATGCTTGACTCATTAATAGGGTCAATTTTTGATAATTTCCACTATTGGCTTGATTTAGTGCTTCATAGTATTTTTTTCTGTCATTCTTTAGGATGATAGCAGGAGGAAATCCAACACGCATTAAAAGCAAATTCATTGCTAGTCTAACTGTTCTACCGTTTCCGTCAAAAAAGGGATGAATCCAAACGAGTTTATGATGAAAAACTGTTGCCAATTCTATGTCATTAAGCTCTAGTGGATTTTGGTTGATAAAGTTAATTAGTTCATCAAGCAAATCGGAAACTTTATTAGCATTTGGTGGAGTGAAATTTGCACCAGAAATGCGAACTCCTCCATTACGAATTCGACCTGCAAAATCATCTTCTATGGAACGTAAAACCAGTTCGTGTAAATTAAGTATATCGATTGAACGTAAAATATAATTTTCACTTACAATACTGTAAAGATAATCTATTGCCTTATCGTGATTGTGAGTTTCAAAGTGTTCACGAAGTGATTTTCCTTTTATCGTAATTCCTTCTTGAATAACCATTTGAGTTTCTCTAAGACTCAAAGTATTTCCTTCAATACTGTTAGAATTATAGGTCCATTCTATGGATAAGCTCTCTCTAATTTTATGCAAAGCAATGCTTGGCAACGGTCTGCTGGATTGCAAATGTTGTTTTTTTTCAAACAACCTTTCAAAGGTTGGTTGCATTTCATCTCTATATCCTAAATCAATTTTCCACATAACACAACAAAGATATATTTAATATCGGATATAAAAAATTTTTTATCTAACCGATATTAATTTTAATCAATCGTCATCGATTTCAGTTTGCTTCTATATTCTTCAAGCGCAATGGATTTTGAGATAAAACCATAATATTTTCCATTTTTAAGGACAGGAAGGAATGCTACTTTTGAAGTTTCAAATTTGTTCATTACGGTTTCCATACTATCCGTTGGATAGATAATCTCTTTTGGGGCACTCATCACCTCTTTTACGGGGGTATACTTCACTTTAAAAGTACTAAATATAATTTCTCGAATGTCATTAAAATGAATAACTCCCAGCAATTCTTTATCTGATTTAACTACTGCAAATACAACTTGATTGGAATGAGATATCAAATCAACCAATTTTTCTAAATTTTCATCTGCCGTAACAGTCAAGTAATCAGTTTGAATTATTTTTTCGGTATCAATTGTCGATAAAATATTGGTGTCTTTATTGCTAGTAAAAGCATTGCCTTTTCGAGCTAAATTTTTCACATCCATCGAATGTTTTTCAAATCGTTTGGAAATAGCAAAACTAATGGATGAAACTATCATCAATGGAATCATTAAATCATATCCTCCTGTAATTTCAGCGATAAGGAAAATAGCAGTTAAAGGCGCATGAAATAATCCACTTAAAATTCCTGCCATTCCTACCATGGTAAAATTACTAACAGGTAATTTTGCAAGCCCTATTAAATTTAAAAGTTTAGAAAAGAAAAAACCTACATAAGAACCAAGAAACAGAGAAGGAGCAAAGTTCCCACCATTTCCACCACTTCCAATAGTAATCCCTGTAGCAAAAGCTTTAAGCATGGCAGCACAGCCTACAAAAAGTAACAGTGCCCAATTGTTGTTCCTAAAACCACTAAAAAGGGTGTTTTCTAATAACTGTCCTGGGTCGCTTTCGGACAAGGTCTTAATACTTTCATATCCTTCACCAAATAGGGTGGGAAAAACAAAAATCAATACCGCTAATAGCGAGGCACCAAAAAAGGCTTTCTTATAAGGAGACAAACGGAGCCTGCCAAAAAGATGTTCCACTCGCTGAAAATTTCTAGAATAATAAACAGCGATAAAACCTGTAAACAATCCTAATAAAACATAGTAAGGAATGTTGTGATAATTGAACGTTTGTTGCTGTTTGAAAGACAATAAAATAGTTTCATCTAAAGCTATTGCAGAAACTAATGCCCCTGTAGCAGCAGCAATCATTATAGGGGTAAACGCAGAAATACTAACATCAACTAACAAAACTTCGATAGCAAACAAAACTCCTGCTATGGGTGCATTAAATGCGGCGGCAATTCCAGCAGCAACACCACAGCCAATTAGAAGCGTTCTATCTTTGTATCTCAATTTGTATTTTTGAGCATAATTAGAGCCAAAAGCGGCTCCTGTAATTACAATGGGACTTTCTAATCCTGCTGAACCTCCTAGACCAACGGTTAAAGAGCTGGTTACAATCTGAGCATACATCTGTTTTTTAGGAATAATACTTGCTTTTTTTGCAACAGCATATAGTATTTGAGAAGTTCCTTTTTCGATAGTACCTCCTAATACCTTTTTGACAACAAAAACAGTGAGTAAAATTCCTAGAATAGGTAAGATGCTGTCAATAAAATTTAAATTTAAAATTTTATTGATTCGTGTGGCAAATGCAAAAACCCAATGGGCAAAAGTTTTCAAAACGATTACCGCCAAGGCTGCCGAAATCCCAACCAAAACACTCGACAAGAAGATGAATTGCTTGTTGGTGAGTTTGCTTTGAGCCCAAACAATAAGCTGTTCAAATTTGAAGAAAAATTTCTTAAACATGGAATGGTTATGAAAAGTGCTAATTTACCATTAATTTGAGTTTTTAAAGATTTTTTAACGCTTCTTTTTTACTCAAAGGTTTGAGTTGTGTTTGCGCAACAAATGTTTTTACAGCTTCAGGATTCGTTTTTCCATATTCGCGCAAGGCCCAACCAATCGCTTTTTGAATAAAAAATTCATTGGATTGGGCATGTTTACTACATTCACTAAATAGAATAGTTTGATTTGTTTCTTGTTTGTACCCAAGCTGAAATAAAATAGCACTCCTGTTCAACCACATGTTTTTGGAATTTGAAAAACGCTCAATTACAGTAAATGTCTCATTGGGAAATTCAAGTAGATATTGACCTAAAATATATTTAGAAATTGTATCCACGCTATCCCACCAAGAGTTGGTTACTAATATTTTCTCAATGAGGTGAATATCTTCTTTTTTGTATTTATTTTTAAGTGTTTGTATTAAAATTTCAATGGCACAGTAATGGAATTCACGCTCCTTTTTGAGATACAATTCTGCTGCAATTACTCTGGAATTAGTTTCTATTTCCTCTTTATTTTGTTTTAAAATGTCTTTAAAAGCAGCTCTTCTTTCATCCGTTTTTAAACCAAAAAAAGAGAAGTGATTCTTCATGTATTTTTCCATAGGAGTAGCATTTTCATTATTTCTTCTTTGTTCAAATGCAGTCTCTAATTCAATAATAAAGCTCATACTTGTTTGATTTTTAATATCCTATGGCTTTATCATCACCTCTATAATCCGCACCACCTTCTAAATTATTGTTAGGTAATACTAAAATGGCATCTACTTTTCCTATAACGGGAGTAGTTTTTAAATTGATG
>Ga0315904_10007897_pt1 | contig 14171 bp, 9 predicted proteins | sample LakEriMetagenome_6_FD_203529 | JGI IMG/M metagenome (GOLD analysis project Ga0315904, IMG submission 203529) | Freshwater fungal communities from buoy surface, Lake Erie, Ohio, United States - Buoy 12 MA120 | ecosystem: Environmental > Aquatic > Freshwater > Lake | place: USA: Lake Erie, Ohio... | reverse complement strand
TTTACCATAACCCTGCAAACACCAAAAGTACCATACGGGTTTTGCAGCGACAAGCCGATGCGAGCCTCAAAACGCTACCGCAGAACAGGTTGCGACACCACATGCCACTCCGATTCGGGAAGGATATGTTGAGTTTGGGTTTTCCAGGTTCTGGCATGGAGTAACACATCGTGCTCGTGCTCAGTGAAACGGTGCTCGTGCTCGTAATCGAAATGGGGCAATCATGACAGAACACTTCTTCGACCACGATCGGCTTGACGTCGATCGCCTATCGATCGAATACGTCGCCGCTGCATTTGCTTCTTCGCGGTCGTTGGAGGGACTTCATCGCCATGCTCGTGATCAGTGGTTGCGAGTGGCCCAATCGATTCCGCTCAACATTGCCGAGGGTAATGGAAAACGTAGCTTGAAAGATCGAGCGCGGTTTCTTGATATTGCACGTGGTTCGGCTTTCGAGTGCGCTGCGATTCAAGATGTGCTTGTTGTTTCCGGTGGCATGAGTTGGGAAACGGATCACGAATTGAAATTCAAACTGGTTCGAATTGTCGCGATATTGACTCGGATGGCGATGAAATTCGATGGTGTCTCGGAATCATTGAGCGAGTACAATCAGTCAGGCGATTACGAGCACGAGCACCGCGAAGCTGAGCACGAGCACGACGAAGAGCCAGAACCAAGCGATGCAGACGAAGGCCATCGAACAAGTGCGACGGACCGCCAGAACGCTCCATGTCGCTAAACGAACCGAGGAGGCTTACGTCGGCTGGATCTCCCAGGTATCTGGTCTACCATCGGGACAAGCGGGGAAGGATATTCGTACGATCCAGCAATTGCTCGGTCATGCCGATGTTTCGACAACGATGATCTATACCCATGTCAGCCGCAATGCCGCCAGCGGCGTCGAAAGCCCACTGGATCGGCTGTGATGGTTAGAGGTTGAGAGTGGGCGGAATCTATCAGGGCAAGCGAAATTTTTTCGATTCAGCCCTAACAAGACCACGCTTATTACGAGCAGGCAGATACGGGGGGCGCTCGAACATTGGCCTTTCGGAATGCGCTAGTTCCTTGCGGCTGGGCGATTCCTGGGCTTGGCGTTGGGTGGAGCATCGACCGCGCTGGGAGACGCTTGCTCGGCATTCCATGCATTCCACATCGTTTGGAGTTTCTGCACGTCCTCGGGCCGCGACGAGGCCAGATCCTTGGACTCGCTGTAGTCGGCAGCCAGGTCGTACAGCTCCGGTTTGCCATTCCCACCGCGAGCCACCACGAGTTTCAAATCACCATGCCGGATCGCCCACTGTTGGCCGAATCGCCAGTACATCGTTTCATGCGGCCTTGCCTTATTGGCCCCGGTTAGGAATGGCGCGAGGTCCACACCGTCGAGCCGGTCGCTATCCGGAACCTTGCCTCCTGCCGCAACCACCATCGTCGGGAGCACATCCAAGTTGAGGACCGGAGCATCGTAAACCAATCCCGATGGCCAATGGCCTTTCCACTGGGAAATGAAGGGAACGCGTGGGCCTCCTTCGTAGGTGGTCATCTTGAAGCCCCGCAAGCCACCATTTTTCGAGGTGGTTGACTGCGTTGGCCCCCCGTTGTCGGCGATGTAGAAGATCAGTGTGTTATCCTCTTGGCCTAACTCTCGAATCTTCTCAAGCACTCGGCCGACCGCGTCATCTTGGGCGGAGAGCATCGCGGCGAACAGCCGTCGCTTCTCATCAGCAATATTCGGGAAGCGATCCAAGTATTTCTGCGGAGCCTCGAGCGGTGCATGCTGGGCGTTGAAAGGCAGGTACAAAAACCAATTCCTGTCCTTGTTCCGTTCCAGCCAATCGACGGATCGTTCTGCGTACGCGTCTGTGGTGTAAAATCGATCGTCGGTGATCTCCCGGACTTCGTTCGAGATACGGGAATCGACAAAATTCCTCGGATGGAAAAACGGCGTGTTGGCGAGTGTGCCAAAGAACTCGTCGAACCCACGCTTCGTGGGACGGTATTCCATGCCGTTGCCCAAGTGCCATTTGCCGACACAGCAAGTCGCATAGCCGAGGTCCTTGAGTCGGTTGGCGAGAGTTACCTGATCCAACCTCAATCCCGACTTGTTCGCGACCGCGTTGTACTCATGGCCAAACCGTGTCGGGTATCGGCCGGTCAACAATCCAGCGCGCGAGGGGCTGCAATATGTGGCGGCGACGTAGCCTTGGGTGAAACGCACGCCGTTTTTCGCGAGCGAGTCGATATGAGGGGTTGGGATCTCTGGGTTCCCATAGCATCCGGTTTCTCCCCAACCTTGATCGTCGGAATAGAAGATCACGAGATTCGGCTTGGTCGCGTCAACAGCGCGCAAGCCATCGCCCCCGAAGCTTCCCGCGAGGAGCACAAGCATGCCACAAAACTTCGCAAATCGGTTTCGCATTGGTGTAATTCCTTTGGTTGCTATTTTCTCTTTGGTTTTTTGGATGGCTGCGCGGGATCACCTGAATCGATCTTGACCAACTTGACCTCGGAGTTTTCATAATCGGTCGTGATATTGAAGAGACTGAGGAAACTTAAGCCGAGCAAGGGTGGTGCGTTGATTGCTTGCGGTCCCAGTACGACGCACTTGACGTTGTTGGCTGTGAATTTCCCGACGCGAACAGTTGCCAATTTGATCACTTTGCCGGGGATCTGACGGCCGTCCGCGAGACCGACCAAGACGTCGGGGTCCGAATCGGAGGGTTCCACGTTGAGACTCTTGGCCAGTGGGGTTGAAATCGAGAGGAATGTCGCTCCGGTGTCGAACACCATCTTTTCGGTGCCGTTGCCGTTGATCGCTACATCGATCCAATAGGCGCCTTCTCGGTTCTCCAAGGGGATTGACTCGGAGATCATGGATTCTTCGTATTCCTTGAGATTTTTCTCGGCGAGCACCAGAGTGGCCGAGGGTTTTAAGGCGATCTTCTCCCCGAGATGCTCGGCGGCGGTTTCGATGGCTGCTAGGACCTCTTGATTGGTCGCAAACGATTCCCATTTTTGGTGAGCTTGATCACTGCTTTGCCGCAATGCGATCAACGCATTCACGAAGTCCTCTTGAACGTTTTGCACTTCGCCTCGAGCCACCTTCGCGATCTCGGCGATTTTCTTTTGTTGGTCCTCCAGCGCCTTCATCTGGCCACTCATCGCGTTCAATTCCCCGACCAAGCGGTTATTCGCCAAGACGTTGTCGACATTAGCGAGCTGGGCATTGAGCTGAGTTTGGCGGATGCGCATTTCCAAGATCTGCTGTGCGATTGCTTCGGCGTTTGACTCGGCGTTAAAGCGCTTCAGGTCTGCGTCCTTCAGGGACTTTTTGAACTTCGAGAGCTCCTTGACCTCCTTGGTGAGTTCGGCATCCAAATCGAGCGTCAGATTCGCGCCGACGATCCGCAACCCGTGCTTGGCAAGAACACGTGTGACCTCTTCCGGGATGCTCGCAGACTTGTTCGGCGGCTTGCCCGGTTTCTTGGAATCCTGGGAAAATCCGAACGCAGACAAACAAACGGCCCAAGCGAACGAAATACCGATCAAGGCCGAACGGGTGAGGTACCTTCGTGGGACTCCAGTGCCAGCAAGGGCATAATCGGACATGCAATCTCTCCGTATCGGGATTAGGGATGGGATAATACCGGTTGAAGTCTCGGTATCCTAAACAATGACGGTGAGAAAAGCAAAAATACATTGCACGCCTACCGATCCATCGGTTCCCGTTTGGGGCGGCGCGATCTCAAGTTTGCTATTCAGAGCCTACTTGTTGGTTGGAATGCTACCGGTTGGGGCGAATTTCCCCCGACCGCAACTTGGTAATGTATACCTGCAGACGGCCGTAGATGACGTTGCTGAGGATAAAGACGCCGATGAGATTCGGGACCGCCATCGCCAGGATCATCATGTCGCTGAATTCGAGGATATTGACGGGACTGACGATCGAGCCCAGGAACGTGAAGGTCAAGAACAGCACCTTGTAGGTCATCGATGCCCCTTGGCCGAAGAGGGACACAAAGCAGCGTTCGCCGTAGTAGGACCATGACACGCAGGTGGAGTAGGCGAACAAGAAGATCGCTACGTAGAGAACGTACTTGAACCAAGCTGTTCCCGGATTTTGTGTGATCGCTGCGAGGGTGATCATCGAGCCTTTGTTGTCGACCGCCAACTGCTGGATCTCTGGCAGGCGGTAGACTCCGGACATCACCACCATGAGGCCCGTGAGGGTACAAACGACGACCGTATCGATGAACGGTTCCAACAAAGCGACGATCCCTTCGCTGACCGGCTCTTCGGTTTTCGCGGCCGAGTGCGCGATGGCGGCGGATCCTGCACCCGCCTCATTGGAAAAGCAGGCGCGTTTGGCTCCGATCACCAGTACCCCAAAAAACCCCCCATAGCATGCCGCCGGTGTGAAGGCCCCCTGGATAATCTGCCCGATGGCGAATGGGATGTACTTGAAATTGACCGCGATGATGCTGAGGCACATCACCATGTAGGCGACGCACATGAAGGGGACTACCAAACCCGCGAAATTGCCGATCGATTTGATGCCACCGATGATGACCACCCCGACGGCGATCGTCATCAGCAAGCCGTAGATCCACGGATAGGTTTTCAAGAATGCGAAGACCTCTTCGGACTGAAATGCATTGAGAGACTGGGAGACTTGATACGAGTTTCCGCCCCCGAACGAACCACCGATGCACAACACGGTGAAGATGATGGCAAGGATTTTTCCGAACGCACCGAGATTCAGCTCTGCGAGTCCTTTCTCCAGATACACCATCGGCCCGCCGAGCACCATCCCCTTCGCATCGGTCGTCCGGTACATGACCGCAAGGGAGCATTCGGCAAATTTGGTCGTCATCCCGATCAAGCCGAAGAAGATCAACCAAGCTGTCGCACCGGGGCCCCCCAGTCCGATCGCCATCGCAACCCCTGCGATATTGCCCAGGCCCACGGTCCCCGATAAGGCCGAGGACAAAGCTTGAAAGTGGGTGATGTCGCCGCGATGGTCGGCGTCGTCGTAACGGCCTCGGACCAAATCGATCGCGTGCCGAAACAAGCGAATGTTGATGAAGCCCATACGCAACGTCAGGAAGATGCCAGCGCACAGGAGCCACATCACTACAAATGGGACGCTGACTCCCAGCCATGACGGGGTCCAGAAATCGAAGAAGAGGACGGCTGCCAGGGGTGTAACCAAGTACTTGCCGAAGAAACCATCGACGTTGTCGATCCAGGTCTCCTGCGCCGTACCGGCCTGCGATGGAGTCTTGGGTGGGAGTTTCGCGGGAAGGGGCAGGTCGTTGGGGTGGACGACACTCGCAACCTGCTCAGGTCCTTTTTCCTGGGATTGTAGTCTGCCTTGGAAGATGGGAGTGCAGATTAGGCCGAGTGCAAGCAACCAGAACAAAGAATACGGTAACGGAGATCGGAATGCTAACATCGGGGAAATCGACAATGAAAAAGGAGGAGAAAGGCATCGATTAAGAATGACAGCATAATACGGAGTGAGTTGCATGTCCTTCTGTCCGTTGCAATAAAACCGTAGAATTGAGATGAATTTGCTTGACGAAAAATAGGATCAGCGAGACTGGGCGGGATGGTAAATCAGAATCGGTTAGCGATGGTCATGGACGGATGCTTGATCGCCTGCCTGGTGCTCTGGTCTGGTCTCCATGCGAACGGCCAATCCAGGGTTCCCCAAAGCTCCATCTCGCAGGCTCCGCATACAGCCGTCGCGTGGGTCGGGCGTGATTGGGGGGTTGGTCGCATTGAAATCCCGGTGGGGCAGATCGCATCGGACGCCACGGTTCGGATTGTCGTCACGGATCGCGAAAATCGAATCCTCTACCCTGCGCATGAGGTTTTTTCTTCGGAACCGGAATCGGTACCCGCTGAGGCACCTCCTGCACGCAATGGGCGACGCGTTGGGAATGGGGTGGTTATCCAGCGTTTGCGAGGTGCGATCGATCGGTTGCGCCAGCACATCGATCCCGAGGAGCTTGTACGCATCCATTTCCTGTTCACAGGAAACGAACCACTCAAGCTCGAGATCGAAGGGGATCTGGAACTGTCGTTGGTCGTGACGCCGATGGAGTTTTCAACTTCGGGAACCGCTTTGGCAACCGGTGACGGCCAGCGTCAACGGATGTTGCTCGATTGGTGGAATGGTTACGTTCAGCAAACGGAGCGGCAGGTCCGGCGGAGCGATTACCCGACGTTGATCGAGCGTTACCTGGTACATATGTTGGGAGCCCGTTTTGGTCTGCCGGTCCCAGATCTGCTGAAAATCAAAACCAAGACGCGAGTCCGCCAGACGGATCCATTGCCGACTCTATCGTTGCTGGCGGGCGTAGAGTCATTGAGGGATGAAATCAGCGAGCGATTATGGTTGGAGCCCAAATCGGCAAGCGCCCCGAGACAGCAATTGCCACGCCCGCCGCGATGGCAGGAAATGCCGCTCCCTGAGATTCCTCCGGAGATCGCGATCGAGAGCATTGCGCATGCGGTCCCCGACGATTTTTTCTACCTGCGATTTGGCTCGTTTGCAAATTATCTATGGTTTCAGCGGATCGGAGAGTCGCGAGGCGGTGATCTCGCCCAGCTTGCGTTGCTGCGCGGATACAACTACGAAGCGAGCGCCCGCGTGGAACGGATGCTCAATTCCAAGATGACAACCATATCGAAGTTGTTTGGAGACACCGTAATCTCCGACATGGCAATTGTCGGATACGACCTGTACATGCAAGAAGGTCCATCGATGGGGGTGGTCTTTGAAGCAAAGAATTTTGCGGTCCTCAAAGCCTCGATGGAGCAAGAGCGGCAAGCGACCGCCAGGCGACTTAGCGCGGATGGGTGCACGCTTGAAATGATCGACATCGACGGCAAATCGGTTTCGCTGTTGAGCACTCCCGACCATCAAGTACGCGCCTTTATGGTTGAGGCCGAACCCTATTTGTTTGTCACGACAAGCCGTGCTTTGGCGCGACGGTTTCTCGAGGTTCAGCAGACTCGGGAAACGCTCGCCAACAATCCATCGTTCCGGTTCGCGCGTTGGATCATGCCACTTCAGAATCAGTACGACATCTTTGCTTATTTCTCGTCCGGATTTTTTCGAAATTTACTCTCGCCCCGTTACCAAATCGAATTGCAACGGCGGATGCTGGCCATCGCCGCGATCGAGACCGCGGAGTTGGCCGAGACCGTAGAATCCATGGAGAATACGCACCGGTTTTTCGGACCCGATAGTGCGACTGACAGTCAGCGAGCGTCGTCGGATCGAAAAGTACCTCAAAGCGCCTCATCGGAGATCGACCGCCGGATTGCCGTCGGCTACCTGCCACCCTGGTTTCAACGCCGCGTGGATGGATCGGAAACCCTTCGATTTGGAGATAGCTGGATCGATTCCACCCGAGGTCGGCGAGGCAGTTTTCTTCCGATCGCAGACACTCCTGTCCCCGATTGCAGTGCCGAGGAAGCCGAAGCGTATGAGTTGATGGCCCAGTTTTATGCCAGCCAATGGCAAGAGACCGATCCATTGATGTTCGGATTGCGCCGGTTCGCCCACCCCGACATCCCCAAAGCCGAGCGTCTGGCGATCGAAGCCTACGTCGCTCCCTTAGGAAGCGAGAAGTATGGGACCTTGGGTATGCTCTTGGCACCTCCGGTACCAACACAAGTCATTCTGCCCGCGGACGATGTTGTCAATGTGCAGGTTCGTTTGTCTGGAATTCGGACCAATCAAGCGTTCTCCGAAGATCATTTCTTGTTCGCAGGACTTAAGGACTTGGTTCCACCACTCCCGGAGGAAACGAAAGGGTTGATCGCTATCCTTCGTCTGATGCGCACGCTGCCAGCGTATCTGGGAGCTTGGCCCAAACCGGGTTATCTCGATCGATTGCCCCTCGGGTTGGGTGGTGGTCCACCGGATGTTTTAGGCTTTTCCAGATCGCTGCTGGGAATATGGCGTTGGCAGATGGGAGGCTTCAGCGTCATCTCGTTCAACCGATCCATCCTCGATTCGTGCGCGATGCATTTGCAAGTGGCCCCCGCCGAGGATTACGCGCAAGGACGCTTGAAAATACGAGATATTTCAACGAGCAAGGTTGCAAGTCTTTTCAACACTCTCAGTTTTCGGCAAGCAGCGCAAACAACCCGAGGCAATCTCCTCCTTCTCGATTCCATGCAGCAGCAATTGGGAATCGCATCCGAACAAGCCAAGCTGCGCGCGGAGCAATTGCTCGATGCGAAACTCCAATGCACTCTCGGTGGCGAGTACCAGTTCGCCGACGGGCGTTGGATCACTACCGCCTGGCCCAAAACCATCCAATTGGCACCCAACACTCACGCGTCGAGCATCGGATTCGACTCGTTGCATACGGTTGCTCCCGAAGGCTATCAGGCATCTTGGCTTCAATGGTTTCGCGGTGGCCAGCTTCATCTGACCCAACTCCCCGAGCGTCTCGTAGTCGTGGGCGAACTCGATATGGAACCCCTCCCGGCACCCAGGAAAGACGATAATGCTCCAGCCTCCGAGGATGCCTTGCTCCCGAATTTGAATTTTGACCTCTACAATCTGCCTTTCCAATTCTTCCAAAAAGACAAGCCGCAGAAAAACGGTGATCCGAATCCCAAGAAATCCGATTCTGAACAAATCGATGCACCGAAGTCAAGGAAGAGATTTTGAAGCGGTGGCTGATTGGGATCGATGAAGCTGGTTACGGCCCAAAAATTGGACCGTTGGTGATCGGCGCTTCTGTTTGGCTCGTGCCCGAAGAACTTGAGACCGAGCGCATGCTCGCGTTGTTGTCTCCCGAATTTCAGAGCAGCCCCTGGCAATCGGAGTCCCTTTTCGTACCCATGGGAGACTCCAAGGCGATTTATACCGACAAGCGTCATTTGCACAGCCTAAGCTTAGCGATTCACTTCTTGCTCGGGCTGCAAGGCCACGTCTGCGATTCAGTATCGAATTTGATTCATCGCCTCGGGGCCCAAGACGCCACCCGCGTCGAGTCGCGACCGTGGTATGCGCCATCGCCGGATCGAACCGCCTTGGATTTTTCTCCGATTGCGGCCGCATTGCAGGATGCAGGTCGTCGCAAACTGGAGAAACTCGGCATCGAGTTTCGGGGATTTCAGATCCGAATTTTGGACGAGGAAGAGTTCAATCGCGTCGTCGCAACTTCGGGGAACAAGGCCAGTGCCCTTGGAGAGTGGTCGCTTGGTCTCCTTCGTGATTGCATATCCGCCCATACCGGTCAGACCGATGGGGTAGCCTTTGCATCGATCGACGCATGCTGCGACCGCCAGGGAGGGCGCAAGCGTTATCTGCCGCTGCTCGATCACGCATTCCAGGAGCATGTGCCTTGGTTTGACATCGTCGAGGAAACCGATCAAAGCAGTCGCTATCGCGGACGATTTGGCAGCCATGATTTGCGAGTTCGATTTCAAGTGGGAGGGGATGCGTTGCTTCCTACGGCGGTTGCATCGATGCTGGCCAAATGGGTTCGGGAACTGCTGATGTTGCGACTGAATGACTATTGGCGCGAGCATGTCGGAGCCGATTTGCGTCCAACCGCGGGCTATCCTGTCGATGCAGAGCGATTTCGAGCCGCGATCTCGGAACGCGCCACTTCGCTGCTGCTCCCGAACCATACCTGGTGGCGTTGCTGCTAGCGCGCGTTGATCGTGTTGATAACCACCAGGACATCCAAGGGATCGATAAAACCGTCAGGGTTGGTGTCGTAGAATGGCGGTGCAATGTCGCTCGCAGGATCCAACGCGCGAGGGCCCGAGCGGTTGATCTCATTGATGATGACCAAAACATCCAGCGGGTCGATCGAATCGTCGTTATTCACGTCCATGATCCTCGTCGGGTTGGTCCATCGGAACGGATCGGAGTCGGTCACGTTGAACGCGATAGAACGGCTGATGAGATTGGTTCCCGAGGCGTCGAGTCGTACGGTTCGCAGTCGCTGAGGTAGGACATCATCGATCGTAGAGATGACGATATCCGTCTGTTGCAGCCCAGCGGGAATAAGGACTGACGTCGGAAAACTGAGCACCCCATTGGGCGTTGCTGAGAGTGCGACGCGGGCACCACCTACTGGAGCTGGGGAACGGATACTGATCGTCACGCGGGTCGATTGGTGATTTGGATCGTCTTCGTTCAATTCTGTATTTTCGGGAACCAGGGCGATGGGTTGGTAATCCGTCACGGTGACGTTGAGTCGTCCGGTTTGGAAATTGACCGCCGAGGCGCTGAATTCCACCGTTTGGCTTCCATCGAAAAGAGGGTCATCGACGGCCGTCACACCGACCGTTGTACTGGTGACCCCTGCAGCCAGAATCGCAGTCGCAGGTAGGGTTGCCTCGCTGGTGTCGCTGCTGGTCAGTTGAACGAGGACCTCCGTTCCCGACAAAGAAGCAGGGCGAGAGATCGTTAAGACTGCGACGCCGGAGCCGCCTGCTTCGGAGAACGTGCTTTTGTCGATTGTGAGGGTCAAGGCCGGACTCGGAGCAACCGCGATCTGGAATTGCTGCTGCGATGAACCTCCATCATCGTCAGTGACGATCAAGGTGACCGTGTAGGTTCCTGATGACGAATAGGTGTGAACGCCATCGAAATAACCGCGTGTGGGGTTGACGCCGTTGCCGACCGATTCGATGGTCGCCGAGCCGTTGTTCGAAGCTCCATCTCCCCATTGAATTCGGTACGTAAATGTTTCCGAGGTGGGAGGGGAGCTGAGTGGGGAACCAAAACCAGGATCCGAAAAACGCCCGATGCGGTTCAGGATGAGTGGAACCCCGACCGTCCCGGTCGCATTTCCGCGAGGCTCGAATGTCGGTACGACATTGATGATTGAGATGGGAACAGCGATCGCCTTCGTGCCGATCGATCCTTGCAATGAGACCGAAGCGGAATACGCACCGTTGTCCCCGAAGACCTTGCTGCCGGTAATTCTGGCGACGGGCGAGATCAGTTCCCATCCGATGTCATCCATCGCAGCCAGATCGAGTCGGGTTGACATCAGTCGCTCGCCGCTACTGATGCTAGGTGCCATGAGCGGTCGTCGGCCTTCGTAGGCAATAGAGTTTCCGAAGTGGTCTCCGTCGGCCATTGGGACCGATGAACCGTAGACTTGAATGGCTAAGGTCCCCGTGAACCTGCTGTTGACAATCTTGTTGTCAAAGCTCGCAGTCGTACCGAATCCGAGTACGTGCAGGAATTCATGAGCGGCGACACTCACAAAATCGATCTGGCTTGAGGTGATGCCTGAGAGAGAGGAGCCGAAGTACCAGCTTTTCGAGGCATCGAACGCGATGGCTCCGCCCCATGGCCCGACATCCGTCTGGGGAGTTGCCAGTGCCCCTGCCTGGCCTCGACCTCGTACCGCATCCACGAAAGATTGCCGGGAAGAGGAAACGGAGAATCCGCCGCGACTCCCCACTGCATTTTCAGCTCCTAATGTTCGGGCACCGACGAACACGACGACTTCATTTGCCGCGATCGTCAGATTGCTTCGGGAGGTATCCGCACCGGTGCTCGGATTTTTGAATCTAGCTTCCCAGGAGTCTCCAGCAGCCGGTTGAATCGCTGCCAGTGTGTCGTTGAAGCGAGCGAGAATCGAATCGAGCACGGTCTGGAGCAGCAGCTTTCGCTCGTTCGCTTGGAAGAACCCGGACGTATCCAACGTATAATCAACGCGTGCGCGAAGTGGTCCTGCCGATGGTTTCGACGCTATTGCGGCAGGTGCGCTGGTTCCGTCGCCCCATTGAATGGTACCGGAGATCTCGCCCATCAACTCGGAGACATCAACCGACTGGTCGAGCGCAAAGGATTGCCCTTCTGCGGTCATGGCGAGGCGAGGCGATAGCGTTTCGATAACCAGAAGTCGATTCCGAGAGCGTCGGGCGATCGATCGTTTTCTTGGCAACCAGGATCGGAACATCATCACAAGGGGGTTGGAGATCGAGGGCAACGAAGACACAGCCAACAAAATTGAGCCTGAGGCGCTAGCCGAGTTCGATCGACGGGAAAAAAATCGGCTAGCGCCTCGGGCTCATGGAAACGAAAATTAACGTTTGTCGGCTGTGTCAGCCTTGCATACGTCCGTGGGCGAACCTACGAAGTATACAGCGGGCCGGGGAAAACTGCAGGGAAATAGCTCGAGGCAATGGAAGAGTGGACCGCTAGGCCACTTCCACGACGATCGCGGTGGCATTGTCGCGTCCAGACTCGGAAACGGCCGAAAACACCAACCGCTGAGCTGGAACTTGCGAGGACTGTACCGAGTCGGGGAACACAACCAAATCGAGGAGGGCATGATCCCAGAGTCCGTCGATGACCCCATCCGAGCAGAGGATCAATCGATCACCGGGTTGGAGTTCGACCGTACCGCAATGCGGTTCGACGAATTGGTGGCTTGCGCCTAGAGCGCGAGAGAGTACATTTTTTCGAGGATGAAAACGGGCTTGGCGTTCGTTGATTTGTCCGGTTCGTCGCAGCCAGCCAACGAACGTATGGTCTTCGGAGATCTGTGCGAGATGATATCCTGTCGCCGATTCTTCGGTCGCGCGTCGAATTCGATACAGACGGGTATCTCCGATATGGGCAAACATGGCGATGCTGCGGTGGATCCAGACCAACGTGAGAGTGGATCCCATGTTGGTGCAAGCGGAATCGTAGGAGCCGAGCCGCTCGAGTTCCGCATGGATCGATTGAAACAACGATTTTAGGATTGCGGGTGAAGCTTCGATCAGGTGCTTATCGTTGAGAAGGTAGGTGGAGGGCATCATTCGCGTGATTTGTTCGATGGCGATTTTGCCGGCCAGTTCTCCGGACCGTTCACCACCCATCCCATCAGCGACCGCAAAGATAAGGTCTCCTTCGGCGGAGGATACGTTCCCGCTCTTGCCTAGGTAGCGGACACCTCGTTTGTCTGCAAGCATCAGCAAGAAACGATCCTCGTTGTTGGATCGGAAATTGCCCGGGTGGGTCATCGCCGACCAAGTGATCTCGCGCGGCTGGGTCGCTGCGTCGAGGGAAACCGTTTCGCTTCCATCCGCTGCAACGGTGCGTTGCTCCGATAGATCGAGGATGGACGAGAACTCGAAATCGATGATGCAAAATCTACCATCGGAAGCACGGTAGGTAACATTTCGGAGAAACGCGTCGTCATGCCGCACGCCGTAGGTTTCGAGTTCTGCGAACAATTCCTTGACGCGAGATTCGCTCAAGTGCTCGACACGCGAGCCGCAGTTGCTGGTAACGATCTCGAGATTCTTTGGATCAGCAGCCAGCAGCCGTGGAACAAACGGGCAGCGTTGCGTTTCCAGAAAACGCAGGATCTTGCATTCGTTTTCGAACCGTTCATCGGCCCTCGGTCCGAGAAACTGCTTGTGGACTCGGCCATCGTACCCAATGCGCACCAACGCTCGTTGGGTACTTTTCGCTTCAAGCATGAGAGGAAAACCGCGGAGAGGAACGGAATCAGCGACCGGGCAGTCCAGGAATATTAAGCCCTGGCCCTTGTCCTGGCAAACCTAACGGCGATCCAGGTCCTGCAGGGGTCTTTGCCGTGATCAAGTCTTGCAACTCAATCTTCAGTCGCTTGAACTCCGAATCGCTAACGATGTAATACCAATCTGCGAATCTCGCGTTTAGTTCTGCGCTTTTCTTTTTCGCGAGGGACAATCGATCGTTTCGTTGGTCGATCTTTCGCTGATTCTCTTTGGTAATTCGCTCTCGCTCTGCGTCCAGTCGTTCCTTCCACTCCTCAGCCGTGAGTTCCGCAGCGGGTGGCTCTTGAGCAGAGGGCGGATCGGTCACCGGATCCTGGAGAGAGACGAATCGTGACTTGCTTGGCACTCGCAACGACGCTTCTCCGTTTCCGTCGCCTTCTCCGGCGGGTTGAGGTGCATCTTGGTCTTGCAACGGAGTACCGGAAGGATCCGGTGGAACCACCTTGGGCCCTTGCTTGAGAGCCTCGAGCGCCTTCAACTCCTCAACGGTTTCGGGGAGTTTTTGCAGTTCCGGTTCTGGGAACTTGGAGTTATCGACTCGTGTCGTGACGAGGAGGAACCGATTGATCGAGACCTCTTTGGCCCCTTCTTCGGACGATTCCTGCTGGGACTCTACCGGTTCAAACGTCGCACCAGCA
>Ga0315904_10007896_pt1 | contig 14173 bp, 13 predicted proteins | sample LakEriMetagenome_6_FD_203529 | JGI IMG/M metagenome (GOLD analysis project Ga0315904, IMG submission 203529) | Freshwater fungal communities from buoy surface, Lake Erie, Ohio, United States - Buoy 12 MA120 | ecosystem: Environmental > Aquatic > Freshwater > Lake | place: USA: Lake Erie, Ohio... | reverse complement strand
TCCATCGCCCGAAGGCGCGGAACTCCCGCACTAAAGCTGTCCAACCCGCCCCGAATGTGTAACCCTAACCCGCAAGAGTGTTACCTATGTTCTGACCCAAAAGTGTTACCTATGTTCTGACCGCGCCCTTCGTCTGCCATCCACCATTCACTATCCTCAATCGCCCATCCACCATCTACGATCCACCATCTTCACATGACCGACCTCGAACTCGCCACCCACGCCGCGCTCGCCGCGGGCAAGCTGCTCAAACAACACTTCGGCCACGACCCCGCCGTCGATGAAGCCAGCCACCACGACATCAAACTCGCGCTCGACAAGGAGTCGCAGGAACTCATCACCGGGATCCTGTTGGGCGCGCGTCCCGGCGACGCGCTCTATGGCGAGGAAGGCATCGCCGGCAACCAGGACTCGGAGCGCCAGTGGATCGTCGATCCCATCGACGGCACGGTGAACTTCTTCTACGGCATCCCGCACTTCTGCGTTTCCATCGCCCTGCGCGTCGCCGGAGAAATCACCGTCGGCGTCATCCACGATCCGATGGTCGGCGAGACATGGACCGTGGAAAAAGGCTCGCCCGCCTATCTCAACGGCGTGCCGATTTCCGCTTCCAAGCGCGACACCTTCGAGCAATCCATCCTCTTCGTCGGCTGCGGCAAGGACGAGGCCGCCCTGCGCACCGGCATCGAGCGCTTCCACCGCGCCTCGCTCAAGGCCCGCAAGATGCGCATGATGGGCTCCGCCGCGCTCGGCATGGCCTACATCGCCTGCGGCCGCCTCGACGCCTACATCGAATCCCGCATCTCGCTCTGGGACATCGCCGCCGGCCAACTCCTGGTCGAAACCGCCGGCGGCAAGGTCGAACTCACCCCCGTGCCCGGCCACCCGGACTCATGGTCCATCGTCACCAGCAACGGCAGGCTGCCGATTGAGGAAATCCTGTGAAGAAGTTGATGGTTGAGAGTTGATGGTTGATGGAAAGAAAAAGAATCCGCGCCGCAACTCTCTTCACTATCAACTATCAACCATCCACTATCAACCATCCACTATCAACCTGTTCCCATGACCGGCATCGGCTACGACGTTCATCGTTTCTCGGCAAACCGCCCGCTTGTGCTCGGCGGCGTCACCATCCCTCACAGCCACGGCCTGGAGGGTCATTCGGATGCCGACGTGCTCTGTCACGCCATCGCCGACGCGCTGTTGGGCGCGATGGGCTTGCCGGACATCGGCCATTACTTCCCGCCCGGCGATCCCGCCTGCAAGGACATCGTTTCACTCAAGATCCTCGAAAAATGCCGCGGCCTTGCGGATGAGGCGGGATTGAGAATCATCAATGTCGATTCCACCCTCATCGCCGAGGCTCCCAAAGTCCTTCCCCACCGGGAGGCCATGCGGCAAAACATCGGCGCTGCGCTCGGCATCCCGCCCGAGCGCGTCGGCATCAAGGCCACCACCAACGAAACGCTCGGTTTCATTGGCCGCAAGGAAGGCATCGCCGCCATGGCCGTCGCGCAGGTGGATTATTCCGGATCGTTGACTTAATAGCCCATACCGCGAAACGCCGACAGCCGCTTGCGATGCATGTGCGAAGCGAGCGGATGCTCGGGTTCGACGTAGTCGTAAATCCGGACTTCGGATTTACCCTCATTCTTGCGGTGCAAGCGGCCCGCATACTGGATGATCCGGCACTTGAAGGAGATGGGAAGTGTGAGAAAAAGCGTATCAAGCGCCGGCAAATCAAACCCTTCGCCGATCAATGATGAGGTCGCCAACAACACGAAACCCTGATGTGCCACCGCATGGCAGTCGACCTTCTCAAGAATCGCGGCGCGTGTCTTCTTGCTCATGCCGCCATCGATCCGGTGAATGCAATCAACGCACGCGGGCATGGTTTCCTTGAGCAGTTTTTCCAAGGTTTCCAAATGTCCTTTGCGGTCGCTGAGAACGACGCAGTTCCGCTTATCACTGAGCGCGCCCGCGATGTCGTCGGCAATCAGACGGTTTCTCTCTTCGTGATTGGCGAGCATGTCCCACACTTGATGGACGGACATGCGGAGATTCTCGGGAGGCAGCCCGAGATGAATGTCGCGGATGATGAGCCTCCGTGTGATGTCCGGATCAACCGCCACTTCCATCCGGTGGCGGATCGGCCCGCACTGGAGAAAAAGAATTTTCTGCAAACCATCCTTGCGGTTCGGCGTTGCAGTGAGTCCGAGAAAAAACCGAGCCGGGCAAGTTTTCATCACGGCCTCAAACGACGCCGCAGGTACATGATGGCATTCGTCGATGATGACTTGGCTGTACGGCGCAAACAACGCCTCCGGGTACGGAGACTTAGCGAGCGTCTGCACCATTCCAATCACGACGCCTTTGGATTCGTCCCCAAGAGTTCCGATGTCTTTCTTTTCCAAATCCAGAAACTGTTGAAGCCGTGAGCGCCACTGTTCCATCAGTGGCTTGCGATGGACGAGGATGAGCGTGGAAACCTTGCGTTTCGCAATCACCGAGCAGCCCATCACGGTTTTTCCTGCTCCGGGAGGAGCGAGCAGCACGCCATCATCATGCTCCAACATGGCATCGACCGCGACTTGCTGATCGGCGGAGAGTTCGCCGTGAAATTCAAACTCGCAGGAGTTTGTAATCGGTCGCTTGTCCTCGATCTCGATCTTTCCACCCGCCTTGCGCACGAGACTTTCCGCCGCTGCTTGCACGCCGCGCGGCAGAATGAGCCGATCCGTATCGATCTCGCCACAGAAGATGAAGCGGGGAATGTTGTAGGTTCCGAAACGCAAGCGCTGTTTCTCGAAAAACACCGGATTGGCCAGCATCGCGAGACGCTTGAGAGCGGCAACAAGGCACGCGGGAAGATCTGTGGTGCGGATTTCCAACTGGGTATGACGAATCGCCATCACCCGGCCAGTGAAGACACCCTTTGTTATTGCGGAAGGGATCACGTCCAGCACGCGGTCTTCAAATCGAGAAACGAATGCGGCAGACTCATCCGACGCTTGCGGCAGCGCTTGGTCCAACAACTCCGCCTGACGCTCCGGGTTCATCCGGGGAATCGCCGAAAGATGCTCCCACTGATCGGGATAAGGCTCGAAGTTGTCATCGAGAAAAACCGAGTTTCCATGCTCACGCGCCTTCGCCTGAAGTGGTAGCGCGATTAGATTTCCGAAGCCGCCCGCAGGCAGGACATCCTGGTTTGGGAAGAACCGGTCGTAAGAAGCCAGCGACATCGCCGGTTGAAACGAGGATGCTTTTGCCACGATGAGCGTGCCAAGCCGCCGTGCCATCAATGCGGACACCGGCTCACTGAAGAATATCCATGCATGACCGCCGTTGCCAGAACGCGAACGCTCGATCGCGACATCAACTCCAAGTTCCCGCGCTGCTTTCTGATAGGCGAGAATATCCTTGCTCCATCCCTTGCCATCGAAGTCCGCCGCCAGAAACACACAGGTGTTGTCCGCGCGGATTGCGTAGGTTCCGATTACGTTCTTGCCCGTGAGATGATCCCTCGCCGCCGCTTCGTCCAGCGGCGGAAACGCCTGATGCACACACTCGGAACATTTCACCCGAGGCTTCTCGCAGACACCGCGGAACCATTCGTTCCGGCACACCGGAAAGTATCCCTTCATCCCCGTCTTCGGATTTTCCCAAAGCCTCGGATAAACATCCTCCCGGCAGCGAAAGAGGGAGAGGAATAGCGCGATCTTCTCATCGGGCGAAAGCGCGACCTCTGCGGTTCCGTCGCGGCGTCTTTCCAACACCAAGCGCTCGCGCTCGCGGAGCAACGCTTCCCGTCGTGCCTCCAACGAGCGGAGCTCAACGTCTATGTTTTCCAGCCGGTTCAAGCCTCCACGTTTATCCGCGCGATTCCAAGGGGTGAACTGGAATTGATTCACGGCACGAAATCAGCCACATGTTGATTTCGTGCCGAAAACTTTCCTCAAAATTCAGGCCCGGAATTGACAAAATGTCGATTTCGTGCCAGAAAACTTCCGTCATTTCCCGGCACAAAATCAACATGGACGGATACATCGGCAGAAGCGCGGAGCGGCGTGAGTTCGCGGAATTGTTCCAGCGGAAGGCGGCTTCGCTCGTCACCTGCCAAGGCCGGCGGCGCATCGGCAAGAGCCGTTTCATCGAAGAATGCGCTCAATCGGCGGCGGCCTTTCTGACCTTCAGCGGCCTGCCGCCGCGTGAGGGGATCACGATGCAGGACCAGCTTGCGGCATTTTCAGATCAACTGGCGAGGCAGACGCAGGTGCCGCGAATCTCGCTGGAGGGCTGGCCCGTCGCCTTCGATATTCTCGCCAGCCAGCTCCCGGCAAAAGGGCCGCTGGTGGTGCTACTAGATGAGATTTCCTGGATGGCCATCGGCGACAAAGACTTCGCCGGACACCTCAAGAACGCTTGGGACCAGCGTTTTTCCAAGCGCCCCGGACTCATTCTCGTCCTCTGCGGCTCGGTCTCCTCATGGATCGAAGACAACATCCTCAACAGCACCGGCTTCGTAGGACGTTGCACCTGGCAGTTTCATCTGAAACCCCTGCCTCTCGCCGAATGCGTCGCCTTTTGGGGAAAACGCGCCGCCCGCACCAGCGCGGCGGAAAAATGGCGCATGCTCGCAGTCACCGGAGGCGTCCCCGGCTACCTCGAACAGATTCTAACAAACCACTCCGCCGAGGAAAACATCAGCCGCCTCTGCTTCAACCCCGGCGGCATGCTCTTCCACGAGTGCGAGCGCATTTTCCACGACATCTTCACCCGCAAAGCCGGCTCTTATCGCGATATCGTTTCCACCCTCGTCCACGGGGCGAGGACGCTTCAGCAAATCAGCGCATCCCTCGCGCGCGAACGCGGCGGCAGCCTCGGCGATGCTTTGCGCGATCTCGAACTCGCCGGCTTCATCCGCAAGGAGCGGATTTTCGATCCAGCGAATGGCAAAACCAAAGCGCGCGACCACCATTTCCGCCTCGCTGACAACTACCTGCGCTTCTACTTGAAATACGTGGCCCCGGCGAAAAGCCGGATCGAGAAAGGACTCTATCAGCGCGTCCCGCTCGAATCCCTCGAAGCTTGGGACACCCTCATGGGCCTCCAGTTCGAAACCCTGATCCTCGACAACATCGAGGAAATACTCACCCGTCTCGGCCTCCGCCAGCGCGCCGTGCTCAATGCCGGCCCTTATTTCCAAGGCAAAACCCTGCGCCGCGAAGCCTGCCAGATCGATCTGCTCATCCGCACCCGCCAGTCACTCTACATCGTCGAACTGAAATTCCGCAAATACACCGGCATCGAGGTCGTGGACGAAGTGAAACAAAAAGTCGCCCGCCTCAAACTCCCGCCAGGGCACTCTTTCCGCACCGTCCTCATTCACAGCGGCGAGCTGGATACTGCGGTGGAAGCGTCGGATTACTTTGATTTCATCATCTCGGCGGATGAAATGGTGAAGGGGTGATTAGGAGCCGAAGGCGCTGAGTCGGAGATAGCCGTATCTGTGCATGGTAATCCGCCAGGCGATAAAACCATTGCGCAAATTTTTTATTGCACGGAGCAGCCAATATGCGCCGACCCGGGTCCGGTTTACGCATTTTCCTTTCCGCATGCGGGACTTGCAATGGCCTTGGCTACCTGGGCTTTCCCCCACCTCCGTGAGAGTTGTGCGGCGGGTTTTTCGATGTGGCGGTGGAAGGCGAATGAGATGGCGACGCTGGCGGCGAAGGCGCTTAGCAAACCGGCGATGGCGGCGGGGGGCGAGGTCCAGCCGAGGCGCGCCCACAGGCCGGCCACGAGGACGAGCACGGGGAAATGCACGAGGAAGAGGCTGTAGGAGGCTTTGCCCATGCGGGCGATCCATCCGGCCTTCGGCCAGCGGGTGGAGAGGCCGGTTTTTTCCGCGCCGAAGAGCAGCAGGCCCACCACCAGCGCGCTGGCCAGGCGCCAGCGCCAGTCGTGGCACATGGCGGCGATGATCAGGAGTTGATAGATCCAGAAAATCGCGGCGGAGCGCCGGTTTTTCAGAGCCCGGTGGACGATGATGCCCATGAAAAAATAGGGGAAGAAATACAGCGCCCACGAGTCCCATTCCGGATGGCGGTTGAAGTGGAAAAGGGAGATGGCTGATAGAACCCATCCGGCGATCATGGGGACATCGATGCGGCGTCCGACGAGCGCGGGCAGTGTGTCGCGCAACCACAGTGTGGCGGCGTAGATGAGGCCCAACTGGAAGTTGATGCAGACGAACCACAGTCCGGCGGAGAAGTGTTCGTAGCCGAGTATGTCCTGCAGGAAGAAAACATGGGCGAGCCCTTGTGTCACGGCGGGTGCCGTGCCGGTGACGTTTTCCGGCAGCCATCCGCGGCCCCACGCACTGGCGGCGATGGCCATGATGCAGGCCGCGAGATACGGAATGCCGAGGCGGCAATAACGGCCTGCGAGAAAAACACCGACGGATTTGACATCCCATTTCCTGTCCGACAGGGAGCGCGCCATGACAAAGCCGCCGATCACGAAAAACACCTGCGTTGCGCGGGCATAATCAGCGAACCAATGAACCAGCGGGCCGAGCAGCGGTTCCGCCTGGCGGCTGAGCGGCGGATAGAGCGCGAAATGATGCCACAGGATCAGCAGCGATGCGAAGGCGCGGAGCGCGTCGAGGAAAACCAGCCGCCCGGCCGCCGGGCTTGATCCCTCCGGCGATGATCCGTTGACTGTGGAACACATCCTGATGATGAAGGCGGCTTCGCGATCTAACAAGCCGCCGCTTCGGAGCCAGTCACGTCCCTGACGCGTTTGGCGATGACTTCGGCGAGGTGCGCCTCGCCCTCTTCGCGCAGGAAGTCGCAGTAGTTGTCGGCCACGGCCTCAAGGTCCTCGTGATACTCGGGCCCGAGTGTTTCGAAATCGGCAAGCGCGCGCTCGAAGTGGCGGCGCGCCCAGGCGCGATCGCCGGTGTTGAGCAGGGCGAGTGCGAGGTTGTTGTGGGATTGGGCGGTGTCCGGATGTTCTTCGCCGAGAAGTTTGCGGCGGGTTTCGAGCGCGATTTCATGCATCTGGCGCGATTGCTCGTGGAAACCGGATGCCTGATAAAGAGCGCCGAGGTTGCTGGCGACGGTGGCGGTTTGTTCGTGATCCGTGCCGAGCTGCGAGTGGAGGATTTCCAAGGCGCGCAGGAATTGGGTTTCGGCCATGTCGAGATCGCCGGCGTTCTTGTAAAGGAAGCCGAGGTTGTTGGTCATGGCCGCGATGTCGAGCATGAGGGGCGGTTCGTTGCGTTCGAAGAATTCGATGGCGGCGTGCCAGTGTTGGCCGGCTTTGTCTTCGCGGCCCATCGCATCGTGGGCGGCTCCGAGCGCGGCGTGCAGGCGGCCGGTTTGCGCGTAGCGGTCGGGGCGGTCCTCCAACTGATCGATGGCCTGGCGGTAATCGTCGCGGGCGAGTTCATGGTTTCCCATCACACGGTGAAGATCGCCGCGGATTTCCAGGGTGGTGGCAAACACGTCGATGGTGTCGAGATCCGGCCCGAGTGTCTGCTGGGCTTTTTCCACGGCGGCGTTCGCGGCATGCAGCGCCTCGACGTATTCGCCCGCCGCGCGGAGTGTTGCCACGCGTTCCTGAAGGATGCCGATAAGGGTAGCGGTTGGGGAGTCCATGATGGGATGAATGTGGGATCTGCCGGTACTATCGGTGGTTTCTTTCGGCTGACGAGTCAAAATCCACCGCCCCGCCAAGTCTCTCCAAAAGCGCCTCTCGCGAGGCTGGCAGGGAGCCGAGCGCATCGCGCAGTGAGAGGTTTGCGGCACGTTGATCGTGGGAAATTCCGAGCAAACGCGCGAGTTCGCGCTCGAAGTGGAGCAGCGAGCGCGGGCCGGGTTCGGTGGTGTCCGCGTGGTCGAGCGCCCGGTTCAGGAGGTCGTGGAGTGCCGGTTCGGGGTGCTCCGGCTCAACCGCGGACTCGACGAGCTGGCAGCAGTAGGCTGCGAAAAGCGTGGCCGTGTAGTTGCGCCGCAGTCCCTCGCGCCAGTGCCGGATGGCCGCCTCGCGGAGGGCGTGCAGATCGCCGCGTTTCGCGCGCTGCACGGTGATTTCGCCACCGAAAAACAAATCGAGCTGACCTGCGAAGGGACTCTTGGGCCGTCGCGCGCCCTTGGCCACGGTTTTGAGCAATCCCAGTTCCTCGCTGAACCAATGCACGATCAAGCTGCTGTCCGTCAGCCGGGTCAGGCGGATGATGGTGGCTTGCGTGGTGATCACGGCGGGGAAATGCGGGATTCAACGAGGCTGGCGGAGATTTGCTGCCGCAGGGGTTTGCCAAGGGCGCTGCGTGGAAACGATGGCAAGACCACGGGCGGGCGCAAGCGTCGCGGACCCGCGGCTTGTGCATTGTAAATGGCGAGGATCTTTTCCGCCGCAGCGGCGGACGATTCAAAAACCGGCACCAGCGCGTGACCGGCACGTGCATCCGGGATGGCCGCCACAATGAAAGCTCCGGGCGCCAGCGCGCCTTCCGCCAGCGCCAGCAACTCGCGCTCGATCTCCACCGGATCCACCAGCTCGCCGAGCACCTTGACCAGCGAGTCCGCCCTTCCCAATGGACTGAGCATGCCGTGTTCCAACCGCACCCGGTCGCCGGTGCGGTGCCATGCGGAACGGAGTTTTTTGAAAACCCAGGCCCCATCCTGCTGCTCAAGCGTTCCTGAAAACAGCGCCTCACCCGCGATGAGCAATCGTCCGTCATCCTCCACCTGCGCATGCCAGATCGGTAACAAGGGCAGCGGTGCGGGTTCGTAGGCCGCCGTCAGGCTGGCAAGCTCCTGTGTCGCGATCTGCGAACCGGCCTCCGTCATGCCATAACTCGCCAATACCGGCCAACCGAGCGCGCGCGCCGCCCGGCCCGTGGCCACATCCAGATGTCCGCCGCCGACGACCACCGCGCGCAAAGCGGCGGGGGCAAGCAAGGCGGCCGCCGCCAGATCATGCACCTGGGTCGGCACCAGCGAGGTGTGGGTGACATGATGCTCCGCCAGCCATTTCTGATAGATGCACGGATCCCAGCGCCCGCTGAACGACGCAAACCCGCAGCCGGCCTCATGCGCCCGCGCCGCCACACCGAAACCACCGACATGCCGCAAAGGCAGCGCCAATCCCCAGCAGGAGTCGCGGGTCACGTCCAGATGGCGGTTCACCGCGGCGGCGGAAACCCGCAGCGCATTTTTCGACAGGGCGATCCACTTCGGCGCGCCGGAGCTGCCGGATGTCTCGAAGAGCACATGCCCCGCAAGCGCCTTGCAGGCCGGGATTCCACCCGGGAAATCCCCCGCCGCGACCGGTGCGGGATCGTGCCAGAAGGTCTTGTCTGTTAGTAATGTCGCGTCCATGGCAGCGCATCCAACAAATCATCGAAACCAAGTCCGTTGCCGGGCGGCGGCTGGAACACCGGCAACCACGGACCCATCAATTCCGTAAAAGCATCCGGCTCGAAAAGATGATGCGTCTGCAAGCCGCACAAGCCCACCAACCCCGGAATGCGCAAGCCCAGCCGCGCCGCCTCCCATGCCGCGAAGGCCTGGCCGAGCGGATGATCCATATAACTGGTCACCACCACCCGCTGGTTGTTGGCGAGCGCGGCCTCGGCCAGTGGCTGGGGCTCGTCGATCGCCGGCTTGATGACCATCACCTGCGCCGCACGGCGATGCGGCGCGGACTCGCGGTCCACGGCGAGTTTCACCCGCGTCTGCCGGTGCAGCGCGGTCCATGTGCTGTCCGCATAAGGGCAGGGGTCCTCGACAAAGGCGATCGAAGCGCGCGTTGCTTCGCGCAACCCTGTTAGAAAATCAGTGGCGGCATCCGGATCAAGCGCCTCGTTGAAATCAAGCCGCCAGCCGAGCGCCGGATACTCGGCGGCCATGTCATCGAGAAACCTTGCCTCGGCCGCCAGGTCCCGCCCGAACTTGAGTTTCACCTGTGCGAAACCCGCCTCCACCGCGCGCGCCACCTCGGCGACGTCGTTTGTGGCAAGCGTGGCGTGGCTTTCCGGGACCTCCATCTCCTCGAACAACGACTGATCGAAACGCCGCGCCACGGCATCGAATTCCGCGCAGCGCAGCGCCCGCCTCACGATCGGCCAGCGGCGCTCGCCCGCGAGATCCGCGAGACATTTTTCCAAGGGCGGATCGCCCAGCTCCGGCCACGGATGGATGCAACCGTAGCCGCCGTTGTTCTGAATCAGCGCGCCCTCGAACAAACGGCGGTTCGAGATCGAGTTCATGAACCCGCGCGACCTGAGCCGGTAGCGCGAGATCAGAGGTCTCGGTGTCAGATCGATCATAACAATTCGCCGGGCAGAAGAGCGCCGAGTTTTTTGATAGAGTCCGCTTGATGACGGTTGGCGACGAGCAGGGCGTCGGAAGTTTGCACGACGATCAGGTCGCTCACACCGAGCAGCGCGACGTGGCCGGAGCCTGTGGAGTTATATACAATGTTGTTGTTGGATTCCACCGCGCTGAGCGCCGTGTTGGAACGATTGTTTTCACCACGATCCGGCAGGTATTTGGCGATCGAGATCCAAGAACCGACATCGTCCCAATCAAAGGTGGCCTCGATGTTGAGGATGCGGTCGGCTTTTTCCATCAACGCGTAATCAATCGACCGGGCGGGAAGTTGAGGAAATCTTTCCCGGACCACCGCGGATGCATCATCCGCATCACATAACCGGCCGATGAACTCCGCAAGCTCCGGAGCATGCGCGGCAAGCTGGCCGATCACCGTCGGCAAGGTCCACACGAACATGCCGGCATTCCACGAGAAGCCGCCCTGTCGCAGAAACTCCTCCGCGAGTTCCGGGCTGGGTTTTTCCCGGAAACATTTCACCTCATAAGCGTCATGGCCCGCTGCAAGACCCGCGATCAGAGCACGCGCGCCGCGTTCGATGTATCCATACGACGGACACGGCCAGGTGGGCCGGATGCCGATGGTCACAAGACCGTCGGAATTTTCCGCAGTCGCCAGCGCGTCGCGCATCACCCCGCGGTAGGCATCGTGATCGCGGATCAATTGATCGGCGGGCAGCACAAGCATCGTGGCCTGCGGATTGCGCGCGGCGATCAAGCCGATGCCGAGCGCGACGGCGGGCGCGGTATCGCGTTTCGCGGGTTCGGCGATGATGTTTTCCGGCGGCAGCATCGGCGCGGCGGCGCGCACCGCCTCAAGCTGCTTCTCGTTGGTCAGAATGAGGATCTGTTCCATCGGCACGAGGCCGTCGAGGCGGCGGATCGTTTGCTCCAGCAGTGTGCCGTCGCCGAAGAGGTCGAGCAGTTGCTTGGGGCGGGCGTCGCGGCTCAGCGGCCAGAAGCGCGTGCCGGACCCCCCGGCGAGAATCAGGGCGTAAGTGTGTGCGGTTTCGGACATCAGGAAGGAAATGATGCGGACGAATCACCGGCGGGAAAAGCGGGAATCCGCGTGATTTTCGCTTTCCGGGGTTGTCGTTAGGCCGTCGCGCGGGTAAAAGCCTGCCATGTCCGACCAGCATACCGAATCGACACCCGCATGGATTGAAACCAGCGCCCTTACGGCCCCCGCGCTCCTGGGAGCCGCCGCCGGATTGTTGCTCGGCGATCTCATGCACCGCGGCGCGCGCCGTGGCCTGGGTATCGGACTTGGCGCTCTGGGCGTTGCCGCCCTGCTGCCATTCGCCGTCGGCGGCGTGGCATGGTTGATCACCGGCCCGAAAAGCCGCACCGGCGTGCGTCGCAAAATCCAGCGCATCCGCGACATCGGATTGGGTGCGCCGGATTACGACGAAGTGGACGAGGAACTCCGCGAACAAGGCCTGATCTGACACTCCGATGCGGGTGGCCATCACAGGAACCACCGGACGCGTGGGTGCCGCCCTCGCAAGGCAACTCGCACCGCGTCATGAAATCATGACCCTGCCCCGCGCGGCCTGTGATTTCTCCAACACGGAAAACCTCAAAGCCGCACTCGATTCACTCGAATGTGATATCTTCATCAACCCGGCCGCGCTCACCAGTCTGGAAGCCTGCGAGGACGATCCGCGCCTCGCCATGCGCGTGAACTCCGCCGCGCCCGGCATCATCGCGCTCTGGGCCGCCGATCGCGGCATCCGCATGGTCCACTTCAGCACCGACTACGTCTTCGGCGGAGAGAACACCACGCCCCTCACAGAAAGCATGCCCGCCCGCCCGGTCAACGCCTATGGCCGCAGCAAACTCGCCGGCGAGATGGCCGTGCTCGCCCATCCGGGAAACCTTGTGCTGCGCGTCTCATGGGTATTCGGTCCGGACAAGGACTCGTTCGTCGATCAAATCTTCGACGCCGCCATCGCGCAAAAACCCCTCGCCGCCATCGTCGACAAACACTCTCTGCCTACCTCCGCCACCGATCTCGCCCGGTGGGTGGAAATCCTGCTGGATAACGGCGCACAAGGCCTCCTCCACGCCTGCAATCCCGGCCCGCCCGTCAGCTGGCACGGCATGGCGGAATGTGTCGTCCGCGAAATGACCGACTGCGGATTGCTGGACTCATGCCCGGATGTCACTGCTTTGCAACTCGATGAAATGCCTTCGTTCCGCGCGACACGCCCCCGCTTCACCGTCATGGACCCTGGCCGCCTTTCCAACATCACCGGCGGCCTGCGCCCTTGGCCGGAAGCCCTTGCCGATCACATCCGCGCCCGCCGCGCCGCCAACTGACACCATCTAACAAAAACATCCGCCATGCTCAACATCGCACTCTTCGGTCCTCCCGGCGCGGGCAAGGGCACCCATTCCGCCTACCTCGTCGAGCGTTTCAACCTCATCTACATCTCCACCGGCGAGCTCCTGCGCGAGGAGATCAAAAACGACACGGACATCGGCAGGGAAGTGCGCGAGACCATGGCCGCCGGCGGGTTGGTCTCCGACGAAATCATCGTCCAGATCATCGAAAAAACCATCATCGAGAACCCCAATGCATCGGGTTTCCTCTTCGACGGATTCCCCCGCACCTTCGTGCAGGCCTACATCCTCGAGGGTCTCATGATCAAACTCAACACCTCGCTCAACTGTCTCATCAATCTCGACGTTCCCGAGGATGTTTCCACCGCGCGCCTGCTCAAGCGCGCCGAAACCTCCGGCCGCAGCGATGACAACGAACAGGTCATCCGCAACCGCCTGCGCGAGTACCATGAGAAAACCCTGCCCGTGCTCCAGTTCTACCGCGAGAAGGGCCAGGAGCATGACATCGACGCCACCCGCACGGTCGAGGAGGTGCGCGGCGACATCATGCGCGTCCTGGAGAAGGAGCTCGAAAAGAACCACTTCAACCTCGTGCTCTTCGGTTATCCCGGCTCCGGCCTCAGCTCGCAGGGCATCGCCCTCGCCGAAAAATTCGGCCTCGAATACATCTCCACCGCCCGCCTGATCCGCGGGGAAATCGACAACCACACCGAGATCGGTATGCGCATCCACGAGATTTACGAAGCCGGCGAACTCGTACCCGACGAAACCGTCGTGCGTCTCATCGAGAAAAAACTCTCCAACTCAATCGGCGCGCGCGGTTTCATCTTCAAGGGCATCCCGCGCACCCTCGTGCAGTCCTACATCCTCGATGGCATGCTGCGCAAACACGGCTCCGGCATCTCCAAAATCATCAACCTCGAAGTGCCCGTGCTCGAAGTCGTCCGCCGCCTCGACGCCCGCGGCCACACCGAGCTGGGCATGCCTTACGACGCCAACACCGGCTACATCGTCAAGCGCCTCCAGGAACACGAAACGCGCACCATCCCCGTCATCAACAAATACCGGCAGCACCGCGAGGTCGTCAACGTGGACGGCACCGGCACCTTCGACCAGGTCTTCGCCCGCCTCAGCGCCGTGGTCGAAGCCGGCATGAACACCTCGCGCTGATCCGCATGTGGCGGCGGTCTCCGACCGCCGAATGCGAACGAGAAGCGCGAAGCTCCTTCCTTTATCCCGACGTCCGCCAGGGGCTGGTTTCAGAAATGAAACCACGGATGAAGATAGATTCGTGCAAACTCGATCTCCCAACTACAGGGGAAAAATTGTATTCATCCCGAAAACCGAAGTTGGAAAAGGCATCGTTTGGCGTGGGGCCATGTGGCAGAAGGGTTGTGTCTAAAAACCACCACCCATGTCCCATCACC
>Ga0315904_10007895_pt1 | contig 14173 bp, 16 predicted proteins | sample LakEriMetagenome_6_FD_203529 | JGI IMG/M metagenome (GOLD analysis project Ga0315904, IMG submission 203529) | Freshwater fungal communities from buoy surface, Lake Erie, Ohio, United States - Buoy 12 MA120 | ecosystem: Environmental > Aquatic > Freshwater > Lake | place: USA: Lake Erie, Ohio... | reverse complement strand
GCACCACATAAATGCATTTACCCCCCTTCTCCCCCGGGCTTAGGCGGGGGAGAAGGGGTCGGGGGATGAGGGGGCCAGCGCGCTGGGTCGCGTAATGTAAAACGGCTGACCTCATCTGTTTTCCATTGAGTAGCACGGGGCTCTGACCCGGTGCCCGTTAGCATACCCGCGCAAGGGCCGGGCAATAAACGCTTGTCTTGCGAATCCTTAACTGCACCACAAAAATGCATTTACCCCCCTTCTCCCCCGGGCTTTGGCGGGGGAGAAGGGGTTGGGGGATGAGGGGTCCAGCGCGCTGGGCAGCGTAATGTAAAACGTCTGACCTTACCCGTTTTCCGTTGAATAGCACGGGGCTCTGACCCGGTGCCCGATATCATACCCGCGCAAGGGTCGGGCAATAAACGCTTGTCTTGCGAATCCTTAACTGCACCACATAGATGCATTTCCCCCCCTTCTCCCCCGGGCTTTGGCGGGGGAGAAGGGGTCGGGGGATGAGGGGCCCAGCGCGCTGGGTAGCGTAATGTTAAACGGTTGTTCTTACACGTCTTCACCGATCGTCGGTCGGCGTCTTGGCTGTAGTAGGGTACGTGAAGCGGTTCTTACCGATAAGCCACCGCATCATCATCCAAACGCCCCGCATCGCATTACGGCGTCCATCCCAAGCTTCCGAACCGCGCAACGTACCACTGGGCGTCGGAGGGCTGCTTGATGTTCATTGGTTGTCCTCAACCGTTTTAGATTGAGTAGGACGGTGCTTCGCCCCGTAACGCCTCATTGCATGAATCAGAGAATTTACCGACGAGCAGCTTCAATGGGGCCGCGACTTGTTAGTCGCGGAAAGTTTTCGCAGGCAGTCCCTACTCGGGATGAATTGATGGCTTCAATGGGGCCGCGACTTGTTAGTCGCGGAAAGGTCGACCGAAACCGAAGTAACGGTCGTCAGGAAACCCCTTCAATGGGGCCGCGACTTGTTAGTCGCGGAAAGGTGAGCGAAGCAATGAATTTGGTTCGCCTGAGACACGCTTCAATGGGGCCGCGACTTGTTAGTCGCGGAAAGACCGATCCAAGTGCAATAATCGCTTTTTTAGCTGGGCTTCAATGGGGCCGCGACTTGTTAGTCGCGGAAAGTTGGATTATCCGATTGCTCAAAGAGCGGTCAGAACTGCTTCAATGGGGCCGCGACTTGTTAGTCGCGGAAAGTTGCGTTGTTCGCAATGGACGATTGGCCAAAGCAAAGCTTCAATGGGGCCGCGACTTGTTAGTCGCGGAAAGAGCCCCTTCTGTGGCCCCTTCTGCGTGCTCCATGCCGCTTCAATGGGGCCGCGACTTGTTAGTCGCGGAAAGAAAGCTTTGTGCGCCGTCAACGCTCCAGCCCGCAGGAACGCTTCAATGGGGCCGCGACTTGTTAGTCGCGGAAAGCTACAAAGACCATCCCCTACAGCCTTACGCTTTCACTGCTTCAATGGGGCCGCGACTTGTTAGTCGCGGAAAGTCGCGGTTGGCGTATTCAATTTCATCAACCGTGATTTGCTTCAATGGGGCCGCGACTTGTTAGTCGCGGAAAGCTTTGCGTGATGGTACGCAGGAAAGACGGCTAGGTGACGCTTCAATGGGGCCGCGACTTGTTAGTCGCGGAAAGATCTACCCCCCGTCAACTATTTTTCGTTTTCGTGACGCTTCAATGGGGCCGCGACTTGTTAGTCGCGGAAAGTTGAAAGCAAGCCTGGATCAGGCAAAGCAGTTTATCGCTTCAATGGGGCCGCGACTTGTTAGTCGCGGAAAGCTACATGATCGAACAAGGCGAAAACAAGCTCAAAAAAGCTTCAATGGGGCCGCGACTTGTTAGTCGCGGAAAGAACCGAGATCCGAGGAACCAAAGACGAACAACGTCGCTTCAATGGGGCCGCGACTTGTTAGTCGCGGAAAGACAAAACGCAGGGAAAACACCGCAGAAAACACCGCAAAGCTTCAATGGGGCCGCGACTTGTTAGTCGCGGAAAGACGGACACTTGCGGTGCAGTTCAATGACACCTTTGACTGCTTCAATGGGGCCGCGACTTGTTAGTCGCGGAAAGGTGGCGTTTGGCGCAAGCGTAGAGGCTCTCAAGCGGGGCTTCAATGGGGCCGCGACTTGTTAGTCGCGGAAAGCTGGCCCGCCGTCGTTAGGTTGATTGCTCATTTTCTCGCTTCAATGGGGCCGCGACTTGTTAGTCGCGGAAAGATGCTTGCCGACGAATGGGCTCAAGACGAGATATAAGCTTCAATGGGGCCGCGACTTGTTAGTCGCGGAAAGTCGAATGGTGGTAAGCCTTGGTACACCGAATCACAAATGCTTCAATGGGGCCGCGACTTGTTAGTCGCGGAAAGTTGACGATTACTGGATTGTCGGCATGATGGGTATGAGGCTTCAATGGGGCCGCGACTTGTTAGTCGCGGAAAGCACCGCCGCCGCTTGCTGCTTGTGTTGGAAACTCGAGCTTCAATGGGGCCGCGACTTGTTAGTCGCGGAAAGCAGCCGTGACAACCGATCCGGCATTAAGGACGTTTGGCTTCAATGGGGCCGCGACTTGTTAGTCGCGGAAAGCAATGCGCCTTGGTAACCCCCGGTTACCTCGATTTCTGCTTCAATGGGGCCGCGACTTGTTAGTCGCGGAAAGTACGTCAGCGGTGGATTTGTCGCGGTGGATAACACGCTTCAATGGGGCCGCGACTTGTTAGTCGCGGAAAGTGAACGCTCTCAAGGTCTCCTACGCCGAATCCATCGCTTCAATGGGGCCGCGACTTGTTAGTCGCGGAAAGCCAAGTTTGTTCGGCGGTGCGGGCTAGGGCATACGTCGGCTTCAATGGGGCCGCGACTTGTTAGTCGCGGAAAGTCTCTGCGATTCGTAGTAAAACGGATAAACGATCGCGCTTCAATGGGGCCGCGACTTGTTAGTCGCGGAAAGCAATTAAGATGGGACGCAAAGGTTGGGGTATCGAGTTGCTTCAATGGGGCCGCGACTTGTTAGTCGCGGAAAGGTCCTATTGATGGACGGCGTTGTTTTCCGCAACGGCAAGCTTCAATGGGGCCGCGACTTGTTAGTCGCGGAAAGCATTCTACGCCATACCAAGCAATCAAGATGGGACGGCTTCAATGGGGCCGCGACTTGTTAGTCGCGGAAAGGCTAACGGAATCGGGAGTCGCAAGATCCTCGTCCGCGCTTCAATGGGGCCGCGACTTGTTAGTCGCGGAAAGCATGCTCTAGCGTCATTTCAAACCAACCATGTTCAGCTTCAATGGGGCCGCGACTTGTTAGTCGCGGAAAGGATAGGATCGGATGATAAGACCATCGCGAACCGCATCGCTTCAATGGGGCCGCGACTTGTTAGTCGCGGAAAGGATTAGCGACTCGGCGTTGATCGGGCATTCCTTGGGGTCGCTTCAATGGGGCCGCGACTTGTTAGTCGCGGAAAGTTCGTGGATCGTGGTAGCAGTCAATCCAGATACATTGCTTCAATGGGGCCGCGACTTGTTAGTCGCGGAAAGGCCAACCCGCGGCGCGTTCAACGCAACAAGGTTTTCTAGCTTCAATGGGGCCGCGACTTGTTAGTCGCGGAAAGATCGATGTCACTTAGCGACATGATCGAGCAAGACGCGCTTCAATGGGGCCGCGACTTGTTAGTCGCGGAAAGGGTGCATCTGTGAGAATCGATACACGACTTCGCTCTGGCTTCAATGGGGCCGCGACTTGTTAGTCGCGGAAAGGGTCAGTACGGGTAGATTTCTCCACAAAAAAACCCACAGCTTCAATGGGGCCGCGACTTGTTAGTCGCGGAAAGAGAACGTCCTCAACGTCCACCTTCGAACGCACCGTAGCTTCAATGGGGCCGCGACTTGTTAGTCGCGGAAAGGACTCGGGGACGTTTTAGAAAACCTTGTTGCGTTGCTTCAATGGGGCCGCGACTTGTTAGTCGCGGAAAGTCTGTGATCTTCCAAAGTGCCAACGGCACACACACTGCTTCAATGGGGCCGCGACTTGTTAGTCGCGGAAAGTTGATACCGTCTTCCATGATGTACTCGCAAAGCTCGTGCTTCAATGGGGCCGCGACTTGTTAGTCGCGGAAAGCACGGGGCGTTTCGCTCAGTGATCACTGCGTACCTCGCTTCAATGGGGCCGCGACTTGTTAGTCGCGGAAAGGTCGCTGCCGAAGTGCCTGTGGCTGTGGCCGGCAACGCTTCAATGGGGCCGCGACTTGTTAGTCGCGGAAAGCTCTTTCCTCAGTTGAATAAACAGCACCGCGACGCAGCTTCAATGGGGCCGCGACTTGTTAGTCGCGGAAAGCTCTGGAGACACGCTCGAATCAAAATCGAGCATCCGGCTTCAATGGGGCCGCGACTTGTTAGTCGCGGAAAGATCCAAAGTGGGCTTATGACCCATCGCCATTCGAGGCTTCAATGGGGCCGCGACTTGTTAGTCGCGGAAAGTCTGCGCCGTTCCTTTCCTTGGAGAAGTCCACCGAGCTTCAATGGGGCCGCGACTTGTTAGTCGCGGAAAGGTCACCTCGACGATCTTCGGCGGAGCGATGATCTGGCTTCAATGGGGCCGCGACTTGTTAGTCGCGGAAAGTCCTCTGACACTGCTTCGCTCGTCTGATTGGCATAGCTTCAATGGGGCCGCGACTTGTTAGTCGCGGAAAGCTTGATCCAGTCCCCTGCCATGATTCAACCTTGTACTAGCTTCAATGGGGCCGCGACTTGTTAGTCGCGGAAAGTGCCGAACGCCACCGCCCCCCACGGGAGAACCTTTAGCTTCAATGGGGCCGCGACTTGTTAGTCGCGGAAAGTCCGCCCTCGCAACCCTTTTTGAACCCTAAGGTTGCAAACGGCTTTGCGAGATCCCCTATAAATTACAGTGCCATATCCCATCTGTCTAACCCCCCTTCCCTTCTAAATAGACCTATTTCCCTGAGAATTTCACCCTCGCGAGCACCCTATGGGTTTTCTCTACCACCAAACTGCTCGCACGCACTCACTAACGTGTCACAAACACCGGATACCGCGTTATCTCGCCGGTCAAAAGCCGTGCTAACAACCGAACCTGAATCTCAATCAACCGACGGTAACTAACCCGATACCCAAACATCGGATGAGTTACCAACTGATCCATCCGCTGCTCATACGCCAAATAAAAACTCTTGCGACCCTTGGCTGTCAAAGCGACCGCATCCCCCGCCGAAATAAAATCGTCCAAAGTCACCATCCGCTGGTTGATCGCGCTGATCACCGCCGAATCGACAATCAATGGCCGAAACGGTTCCATCATATCCAAAGCCAACGACGGTCGACCAAACCTCGGCTGATGATAAAAACCTAAATAAGGATCCAACCCGACCGTCGCACACATGACCGTCAAATCCTTGGCCAATACCCCATATCCAAGTGACAGCATCGCGTTGATCGGATCACGGGGAGGTCTGCGATTCCGCTTTTCAAAATCGAATCGAAATGCATCCGTCCCCTCAGGGGATGTGGCTAAGGCAACGACATCCTCATCACTGGCCACCGACATCTTTTTAGTCGCATTGACTTTGATCAATCCGGAAAATGCGGAGAAATAAGTCCTCGCAGCAACGCCTTCGACCCCAAGTAATGACCCGATACTATCCACCCGCTTGGCTTCAATCATCAAGGATTTCAAAAAGTCCAAAACCGCCATCGGTGGCTCTATATGATTTCGTTGGATCATGGTGCGCTGATTGCGAATCTTGCCGATGACCAATTCCTTCGCCAGTGAAAGACAGAACTTAGGTTGGTCCGCTTTCCTGAACTGTTCACGCCGCCAAAGTATGTTCCTCAAACCTACCGCTTGGGTCATCCCATGAAACCAACCTCCGAAACTAAAATAGGCCAATGGGATATCTTCCTGTAGCAAGATTTGTATCGCTTGTGTCGAGACTTGCACGGCTCCAAAAAGGTTCAATTGCGACACATCCTTCAAACGGATTTCCTGAATCTTCTTGTCTTTTTCTTTGATCGTTAGGACTTGCCCACTGACACCGACACTCATCCCTTGGGTGTTCAAGTAGACCGGTTTAGCTTCGTCGCGTACGGTAACCAATTGGCGAATAGGTTTTTGTTCTTGTTCATCGGTCTGATCGATCTGAACTGCCTGTGGTAATCCAACTTCGAACAGCAGAGGTTGCCGGAGCCCTTCGGGTTCTGTCGAGTCGTATCTTGTGCATCGACTCGTTTCGTCGGGCAAACAAATCGATACCAGCGAGCAACGTGGGCATTTGGGGCTATCGACCAAGGGGGCCGGTGCGACGAGCTGACTCGATAGTGAGTTTGCTTGGTGGATCGCTAGTCGGGTCTGTTCGATGAGCTCGTCGGTGATCGGGATACGAACTCGCTGCCGAGTTTCCCAGAAGAAGATGACGGCTTCGGTGCATTGGTAATTGTTCTCACGGAGCACGAGTGCGTGAGCGCATACCTGGACTCGTTCGGGATCCCAAGCGTCGAGGGATCCATCTGGGAGTTTGCGGGGTGAGCCGCGTTTGTAATCGACCGGAGTGGCTTGATTTCCTTGTACTTCGATCAGATCCATTTTGGCGATGATTCCGAACTGGTCGCTTGAAAGCGTGACACTTCGGGCGTGAATCTTCTCGAAGTCTTGGTTCGTAGCATCTGCGGTGGGAAGTTCGTCGGTTTTTTGGTCGACTCGTCGATGTTTCGAGACACCTTCGATTGTCTCGGTGTTATGGGCAAACAGGCCGTCGATATGTTCTAAGTAGAAGAGTCTTGGGCAGTAGACGAACTCGTTGAGCATGCGTGCGGGGAGATACTCACGGTCTTGTTCAACGTCCTGGGAGTGGGTCGGGTTCGAGTCGACGAGTTGGGACATGGTTATTCTGGGGGCGTTAGACGACCACGCAGGCCGAATCGAAATGGAAGTAGGGAAGTCCGATGGCATCGATGACACGTTCGCCACGTCCGTCGCTGGGTCCAAGATCGACGAAGAGGACTTGGTCGACGTCGTGATGGATGATTTGTCTGAGTTTTTCGGCGAGGATTGTTTTTTCAGAGTCGGTAAGTTGGCATTCGAAGACGCTGAGTTGGAGGTGATCCCCCCAATTTCGCATGGTTCGGAATACTTTGCGGAGCCGTTTTGGTTCACAGATATCGTAGGTAACGATGTAGGTATTGCGCATGATCTTTTGCAAAAGAAAAAGAAATCGACCGGATTGTCAAGGATCATGCTAATCCGCGACGCTTGGAAAACAAACGATTTCCAAGCGATCGGGAAGTTTATGGGTTTTTTAGCGAAAATTCGCTAAAAAACTGAATGCGAGTTCGTTTAATTGGGATAGTGAAGTGATCGAAAACAATTCATTCTTCCCCAACCATCAATCCAAATCCTCGGTATCTTCCAGCCCCTATGGCTATTGGCCCAATCCTTGGCTCATTGAAACTGAGACGGAGGTGTATCATCGTACCGTTGAGTTTCCCTGGTCGCCTAAACGCTCTTACAGGGTCCACCCCAGACCGAAAACCAAAAGGACTCCAGTCTAGTTCAATATTCTTGAAATCCAGTTGGTTGACAACTCCCGCGTTCAACAGAGCCTTACGCAACAGTTTCCCGGTTTTAACCGAGTTACGGTCGTCAAAACCATCGAGGATGACAGGTGTGACAGATGTCCAGATACGGTGCGCTTTGGTGTATTGGTTCGAGACGTAATCTCGACTTGAAAGGATATTTAGAACACCAACTATATCGCCATTCCATTTCAATTCATGCCCAAGTAGTCGTCGGCGTACATAGTCGATTCGATCTTGGAAGCCAACAGGCGCGACTATCATTACTCGCCTGATTGATTCGACACGATTCAGTGCTGAATTAATAGTAGGTAAAGGAAGGTACTGAAAGCGGTTCGAGGAGTTGGGGGATTCATTAGGCCCACCATTTGCGCCGTGTCCGTGGACAAAAGAGGCAAGATCCGACCAACCTTTACAAACCTCTCCAACGGCATGTCGAATCCAAGCAGCAATATCACGAGTACGGGTTGACGTATTAAACGCTCTGTAGCCGGAAGCATCCGGTTTAAGAATCTGGAAAACACAATACGGGCGCGATTCCAAGTCACTGTCCCGTCGAAACCGTTGGACCCTATAATTTTTCAAAGGTGGTACCGGATGAAAATCCGTCTCAGTCAAGCGATTTAGTGAATCATTATGCTTGCGAACCAGATCGTCCAGAGTACCGGATTTCGGAACTCGTAGAGCGATACCTCCTGAGTTCGAGGTTACCCAGCGCACTCCCTCCAATCTTGTCGCGTCATCGTTGGACAAAAGTTTGGCATCCGCAACCACGACATCAATCCCCCAACCAAGATGTGTAATGCTGCGCACGGCATCTTGTATCAATTCAAAATGGGGGCAGATTAAATCGGACAACCGGTAAACAAAGTGTACTGCATTGCCATCTAAATGAACCGGCCTTACAACCTTTTCGCTTCTTTTAGGGCTTGCAGTGAACTCTCCCCTTTTGAATGCAGGGACGAGCAGATCCGCACTGTTGTCTGGAACATAGAACTGAGTTGGAGAAATTGATTCGATTGCCTCACATGCGACGATACAAGCCATCTCGCGATTTTCTAACCACAATAGTGCGGGAATGGCTTTTTCTATCCTGGTTCGCTCATTGCATTTTGCAGACGCGGCCGCGACAATCGCTTGAAATAAACGTAATGGCGATGGAGGCCATTCAGGTTTCGCATTGCCTTGACGGCCATGGGATAGCGGATGAAGATATCGAACCGAAATACAGAGGAGATCAGGCATTCGAATCCTCCGAATCGGCTTTTTTACCTTTTTTCGATTTAGACTTCGCTGTGCCTTCTCCTTTGACATCTTTTTGTGCCTTGTCTCTATCGAAAGAAACCGTTCGGCTCTCTCCGACTACAAAGTCTTCTGCGGCAAGCGTTGCGTATTCGATCGCTGCTGCATGGTCAATCTTGCAAGACTTGCGTTGCCCATCGTGATAAACTTCCAGATACTCACTCGGTTTATTGGGATTGCTGACTAAGATGCAGCCTGCACGCAAATAGCCACTCGAGTTATAAGTGAAGGCAACTAGGCTTAACCCAAGGATGTATCGCTGCAATCTAACAGTTCGCGCCTGATCGTTACCTGCGTGAAGCAAGCGAATAGCTGATAGGCCAAGCGTCGCAGTACGAATTACTCCTCCGTCAGCGATTACACCGCCGTGTGATCCGGTAGCGGGTACGTGTATGAACCCACGCTCCGAGTATGAGTCTTTGGTTGATTTTTCAAGTGGCTCATCCAGCAGTTGATCATTTACGTATTCCGTAGCAGGGTTGTATTGGGCGGACCGTGTCAGTCTGCGTACGTTATATGCGCGAATGGTCGACGTGATAACTCGCGGTAATTTGGCTTGGGTGTCTCGCGAATCCCAGACGCCAAAAACGAGCGATGTTGGCGCAATTTTGGCGAGACTAGTTGCGTCACCCCTGAGCACTTCCTTAAACGCGCTTTGCAACTCAGCTTGTAACGAGGAACAACGAACCAAAGCATCTCCAGCACGGTGCCCAGCTTCTAGGATGCTGACGGTCTTCTCTCCCGCCTTGACATCGATCTGCGGTACTAAGTCCCTATATTTATCCTGTAAAAAGATAGGCTCAATTCGATTTGCCTGAGACCCGATACTATCAATCAGGGCAACATTTCCGCCTGTAGCGTCAGTGTCAATGTTATAACCTCCTGGAAATCCGTCACCAGACGCGTAAGTCGAGGGGAATATGATCCCGTCCTCGCCTTCTACAGACATCATTGGTTGTTTCAAAACTATCGCCGCAGGCCCTTCGTTACTTAGATATGTATCAAGATCCTTTAGTTTGGTCATGGCTGTCTCCATTTAGGTTAATAGGAATTGCGGAACGAAATGCTTTGTGTTTCTTTTGGCCAGTACGAAACCAGTTCTCGAACTGGAAGGCAAGTGTGTTTCTTGTGCGAATGAAGCCAAGTCCGGCGGGTAAAATTAACGAGGCAGTCAGTGGCGTTGTCCACGTGTAATAGTTGTAAATCCTCTTCTTGGCTGTTGCCAAGGGACGGGCCACTTGCAAACCAATTAAGCACAGTAACTCAACGGATGGATGCCCAAAAGTTGTCATGCCTAAATCGTTTGCGGAGAAGCCGACGTCGATCGAATGCGCGTTCGGTGCTCGTCTTGAGTCGAAGTAAAACGGTTCCTTTTTCTTGTTCACCTCGTCTGGATTCCTTACTACAACTCCGACATTAAACATATCGGAACTGTGGAATTTTGGAGATCTCAAAGAGTGCTGTAACGCTCTTGCGATTCCAAAGCTTTCCATCGTCCCAGCCCAAACCTTCAAATCCCTTGCTCCAAAAAAGTCCTGTGTCCACCAATCAATTCTTATAGGATCGAAGGGATCACCTATTTCAATAGGGGACGAATACGGATCATCCGGAAAGAGATGGTGTAGCTTTGCAAGAGAGAGAGCTTCGATTAGTTCATTAAGAGAATGGTCGCTCGATGATATATGGAATAGAAAGCCATCTTCCGAAAACCAACCTTCTGCACCAGGCCACAAGCGATCAGCTAATTCTAAAAGTCCGCAGCATGCGAAGAACTGACCTGGGTTTGTTAGGTCTACATTGATCGTGATGTCGGGAATATCTTTCATGTTCGCACCTCCAACTCGACCGAAGGATTTGCACTTGCTGACCAGTCGGCTGCTCGTAGCAACGACTCAAGATAAGCCAACCCCCATCTACCGTACTTGATCTGCAAACGTCCAAACCGTTGCGGAACGCTAGAAGCCGTTGCTACGTCGATATCCGGTGTTGATGATGGGTCGAAGATTTCTTCCATCGGAAAGTGAGGTCTTGCTCGTCCGTGGTGAGAGGCAATCAAATGAAGAACGAGCTCTCGCTCAACTTCCGTTATCTCAAGTTCAGTGGCTGTTGGCAAATCATGCAATGACCCAAATTCATGTCGATATTTTTCCGCGATGGTCAATCCTCGATGCTTTCCCGATTTCGCCCAGCATTGCTCAGGGTAATTTTTATTGCCCAGAATTGACTGGAAAACCGTCCTGCGCTTTCCGTGATCGTGATACCGCGCAGCAAGGATCAAACATCGATTCAATGTATCGCCAAGACTTAGGTTGTCGAGGATTTTCTTTAGTCGAGCTTCTACGTCGGCCACGTGAACCCCCCACTCCACGGGCTTTCGAGATGCAACTTCTCCAGAGTTGCGTCTCGCGTACCATCGAATGGTTTTTGCATCGCCGTCATCATCATCGATGGGAATCGTGAGACTATAGACTTCGTGCAAATCATTTGGGACCGCATTAAGAGGATCTGCGGTAACGCATCGCATTCTATCCACCGACTCGGACTCATCGCTTGCGAATTCCGAATTTCCATCGAGCATACCAGACTTAGACAATCCGCCAGAGTTTGGTGACAAGATGACTGTCGCACCCTCGATTAGTTCTTTATTGTCTTTGTCAAGAAAGTGATTCAAAGGTAGTTCTGTGACGAAGCCATTTGTATCAAGCAACCATGCGTAATCGTCCGGGCAGCGATTTGCGATCAACTGTAGGTGCTTAATCGCACGATAGCTTGGTTCCTTCAAGAGTTCCATTGGTAACAAAGGGAATGCATAGGTCACCTCAGTGCGCTGGTCATCATCGATGCCATCATGCCGAAGAAAGTCGACATCCAACCGCCAGGCGAACCGTGTTTCTGGCAATTCATTTTCTCGTATACCGTGTAGGAACGGTTCGACTGGTGGTCGGCCAGGGATCGGTACATTTATAGTTGTAAGACACCACGCGTCGAACAACCTGTCGGTCGCTGGAACTGTTACTGGATCTGGTGCAAAAGCTTCGTTTTTGAGATTTTGTGGTAACTCTCCTATCGCTCTTGGCGATGCCCCGGTCGGGTCGGATTCAAGTTTGCGGAGAATTTCGAGAGTCTTCTTCCTAGGGGTAGCGAGTACGTCTTTGTCATCCCACCCACCTTGACTCGGATGAAACACATGTGCTTGCGTATCACTATGCAAGCCGAACCGATTCACTCGACCAAATCGTTGAGCCATGCTTTCAAATGTGCTCAGGTCACAAATCATGTGATCTGCTGAGATGTTTACACCAACTTCTCCAGCACTGGTGCAAATCAAGTAGACGGTTCCTGTTTTTGACTCCGAAGCAGGTTGTGGAAGAAATCTTCGGAATACGGGATTCTCAACGAGTTCGTCGCGTTCTTTTCCACGCATCGTTCCGGTTAAAGTGACGACACGATCCGAAAGCTTCGCTTTGTCGAGTATCCCTTGGATCTCAAGCACAGCTTCTACGCTTGAGACAAAAATAAGGACTGACCTTTCGGATTCCTTGAACTCCAAAGCCTGGGCAGATAACTCCTTTGCCGGTTTTTTGGGGTCGGCAAGTTCGTGTAAGATTATCTTCTTCACTGATTCCATACGACTTCTGACAACTTCGTTGCCATAGTCATCTTTATTCAAACGAAAAGCGTCATCGGTCTTACTGGTTGCGGTCAACTCTATGCATTTGAGTTTCGGCCATCGAACAGGTGCTTCTCGATGTTGTTGCTCCTCGATTTTTTCAATCAATTGCTGAAACGCTGGTTCTAAATGTGCTTCATCATGGATCAGCAAAGAGTCCTGCCCTAGGAAACCTGCATGCAAAGGTCGCGAAGCTCGTCCAATCCCATAACCGCTAAAAAGCAACCTGCTTCCGATCATATCGACCGTTCCGCAAATCACGGCGGGAACGGATGGATCCTCGCACCAATCTCCATTATCAGCGAATTGACCGCGAAGCGTACTTATCCTCAACCCACCGAATCGCTGTCGAAAATCGGTAAAGATTTCGTGGGTTTTGCAAACCTTTGCGTACCTGACAACCTCATCCGTTGTTTGATCGACAACGGTTCGACGATTGACTACGTAGATGAGTCGGCGAGGGATGTCAGCTTTGTGGCAAAGCGCAGAGAGCCAAATAGCAACAACGCTGGTCTTACCCAACCCGGTTGGAAGTGAGCAAGCCTTTGGAATTCGCCCTTGAGAAAAATACTCTTCAAAAAGCCTAGCCTGCCAGGGCATCGGCTTGAACGAAGTCAAGGTTTCAAATTGTTGTGAAAAGCCGTTCATTTTGCTCTGGTCAATCATTCCGCAGTAAATGCAAATCCTTCATTTGATTCGCGTCTCGTAACCCCAGCATATCGATAGACTGTCGCATCAATTTGCATGGCCACTCGGTTTATCTCCCGCATTTCTACCCACCCCGGTGACACATCTGGTCACTCGATTCCCCATTTCAAAAATTCTTGTGTCTCGAAAAGGGGTAACCCAAAAATGCCAAAAGAGGGTGCGTGCCTAACAGCATTGATCCAAACCTAACCTTTCGGAAACCGACTTTCAACCACCCTGCTGCCCTGCGATTCGTGAAATTTCACAAAATCGACAATAAATTTAGGCTCGGTTGTTGTCCTAATCGTTTGAAATTTCCGGGGTAAAACGGCTATCGCAGAATCGTGATAGGATGCATTCCAGAAGTATGCAGAAAGTAGTTCCCCCCCCATGCCGGTTTGCTAATCGCACTGTTTGAGGGACTTAGGTTCCATAGAGCTTAGCCCTTTCACCCCCCCCTACCGCCTGAGGCGGTCATGATCATGGACTGCGGCGCTCGTTTGAGTGGGATTGAAAGTTCGCACAACAAGGTTTGATTGCCCGACGCTCGCGCTTGTCGACAAAGAACAGCCAAACAGCCCTGCGCGCGCTGGCCCCCTCATCCCCCCCGCCCCTTCTCCCCCGTCAAAGCCCGGGGGCGAAGGGGAGCCAAGCGGATGTGTGAAATGTGAAGCCAAACAGCCAAACAGCCCTGCGCGCGCTGGCCCCCTCATCCCCCCCGCCCCTTCTCCCCCGTCAAAGCCCGGGGGCGAAGGGGGGCCAAGCGGATGTGTGAAGTGACGCCCTTCTCCCCCGTCAAAGCCCGGGGGCGAAGTAGGGCCAAGCGGATGTGTGAAGTGTGAAGCCAAACAGCCCTGCGCGCGCTGGCCCCCTCATCCCCCCCGCCCCTTCTCCCCCGTCAAAGCCCGGGGGCGAAGGGGAGCCAAGCGGATGTGTGAAAT
>Ga0315904_10007894_pt1 | contig 14175 bp, 11 predicted proteins | sample LakEriMetagenome_6_FD_203529 | JGI IMG/M metagenome (GOLD analysis project Ga0315904, IMG submission 203529) | Freshwater fungal communities from buoy surface, Lake Erie, Ohio, United States - Buoy 12 MA120 | ecosystem: Environmental > Aquatic > Freshwater > Lake | place: USA: Lake Erie, Ohio... | reverse complement strand
AACGCTTCTGGAGTGCGAGACAATGCGGCTTGACCTGCTCTTTCCCAAGGCGTGTATCCACCTTCGTAAAGATCAATCTCGCTGATGCTTGTCCTTCTTTTGTCTCGTCTGTCCCTTGGCATAATTATAGTTTTGAATATGTTAAACCTTGCCCAAATTGATTAGCATTGAATTGATTGAAGTCAGGATTTGTCATAGATGCTCTTTCTGCTGCAATCCTTGCTTCTCTATCTCGTCTAATCTTTTCTTCAAGTTCTTTATTTTTCTGAGCGATCATTCCAGACCTAGACGCTCTCTCTCTAGCTCCCATTTCTTTTGGAACGCCAGCTTGATATGAATTGATAAAATCTCCAAGGCGATACTGCTCAACATAATCTCCAGCGCGTCTAGCCTCTCGGTATGCACCCCTTAGTGCGCTTAGTTGTTTATTGTATTGATTAAGTTGGTCGCTGCTTGCTTCTTTCGCGGCGATGTCAGACCTAAACTTCGCGGATCGTTCTTTAGATGCAGCTTCGCGCTCCTTGCCTCTAGCGCGGGATGCAGTTAGCGTATTGTAATAGTTCTGTTGCTGCTCTGGAGTTGCTTGAGGATTAACCTCTCTTACTCTTCGCTTAATCGCTTCTTCTTCCGTCTCTTGAACCTTTGGAGTCTTACCGCCACTGAGAGACTTCTTCATGTATTGCAATTCTAAAGCAGATTTTTCTTCTTTAGTTTTGGCTGGAAATCTAACTCCTGCAATAGCTCCTATATCTTTCTCCTCCTTACCGAGTCTCTTTAGCGTTTCTGCTTCTCCCAAGGTTTGCACCATGTAATCTCTTTCAGCCTTCCTTCTTGCGCGTTCATCTTCAAGAGCGGATTTAGCGGCTTCTTCTGTAGCAAAGAATGTATCTTTGCGCGAGTCGCCACCCTTCAACATTACACGGTAAAGATCAGGCTTGGGTTGCGTAGATTTCTTAGATACTGTAATCGTCGGAACTTCTTGCTGAGTCTCAATTGGTGCTGCAACTTGCTTTTGCTCCTCGCGTTTATCAAACTGGGTCTTTAGATCATAATATGGAAACCTGCCAAGATTAACTGGCTTGTTAGCCATACCAGCAACAACCTCACCGCCAGCAGCAAATAGATTAACAGCCTGTGGGTAAAGGTTAAGAAGCGGCTCTTGCCCGTATTCGGTAACGAAATCGTTGATATAGTTGTATCCCCACTTGGCTCCACTCCCCGCTGCTTTAACTGCGGAACCTAATTTAGAACGGATGTCTTTACCTACCTGACCTGCTTCTGTAAATTTCTCTGCCATATCTTTAGTCGTTTATTGTTTAACAGTATTTGTGGGGAATTAAAGAATTATGTTGTTTATAAATTTGTAGGCCAAATTTTTTGTGATCCGTAATAAGCTGAATTTGCGATAACTGACCCAGCGTATATTGAAGATGCTATCGTGCTACCTTTGTAGATCGGAGGTAAATCTTCAAGTTCATACCGTTGTATTGAACCAGCACCAGCCGCAGTTATAGCAGCCTCGCCATTGTCTGAAAGAGCGCCAAGCGTTGTCCATTGAAAGACCCAACTAGTTCCATTCCACTTGTAAAGACTTGTTCCAGTATTTACTAGTATCCCCGCGCTATTTACCCAAGGAGTCCCGTCTGGCAAGTCGCCACCAAGTTGCGCCCATATACCACCTGTTTTTTTGTAAACCTTTACTCCTGAGTTTTGGATTGCAATAATTGATCCATCAAAATTGACTGAGCAAGACGGACCTGAGTTGGTAAATTCGTGCGAGAATTGCCATGTTGATCCATCCCATGAAAATAGCTTGAGCGATCCACCGACAAACACAAATATATGATTCCCGTCTCCAGAAACTTCAAAATTTTGAAGGTTGTTACCATAAATGCCGCCAAATGGAAACCATAATTTGCTTTTGTCACCACTTTCCACTTCTGGATTTATCTCAATTGTGTTATTAAATGATGTAAAATGAACAAATATTCTATTGTTATTATCTGAAAATCGTATTTTTTTTGGCTCATAATGTTGGAGTCCAGCGCCAGAAGGCTTGTTATGATTTGTAGTAATTGTTGTGCCATCAACATATAATGGATTCGCAGGATCAGCCGGAACAAAAGCCCAAATATTTCTATTTCCCGATACTGTGCTGGCAGTAATTCCATTATATTGAAATGCGTTAGGTGATCTGTATATAAAATCCCAAGCAACAGTTACCCCATTTTTTGAAATTTTAAATTCACTTGCGCCCTCATCCCATGCCTCACCTCCTCCAGAACCACCGCCCATGCCAGCAACAATGCTCCATGTGTTTGATATTACATTCCAATCAACCGCATTTATCTGTCCTTCATATCCGGGTGAAGCTGGGAAGATAAAGTTATACCATGATCTGTGAAATGCCCGAAGTCCGTCACCAGACAAAATAAATCGTGTAGGAACACCTATTCCCGGAACAGCTTGCGGGCTTGGCTGTCCTTTTTGTCTTAATACAAAACTCATCCTGTTACAATATACAGCGTTGATCCGTCAGGAGTAACTGGCATTGTAGCTACAACTGCAATAGTTGTAATTCCACCAGATAAAGCTACGCCAGCAGGACCAGTTGCGCCAGTAGCTCCTGTAGCTCCTGTAGCTCCAACACCAGTCGCTCCAGTTAATCCTGTAGAACCTTGACCCCCCGTTGCTCCAGTTACACCCGTTGCTCCCGTAGCTCCAACACCCGTGGCTCCCGTGAGTCCAGTTGCGCCATGCAATCCAGTAGCGCCTTGAATCCCGCTGGCCCCAGCAGCGCCAGTAACTCCCGTTGCACCTGTAATGCCTTGTGGTCCAGTAGCGCCAACTGGAGTTTCAGTAATTGCATCCCAAGCAAATCCATTCCACTCCCAAGTTTTACCTGCCGATGTAAATTGCTCGTTTAATGTTGGTGAATTTGGAAAATCTATTGGCATAAAATTATTTATTTTTTATTTCGTTCAACTCTTGTTTAACAATAATAAGCTCAGTCGAGAGTTCTTGAACAGCCTTAATTAAAGGCGCAATCAATTCGTCATATCCGATTGACAATACATCTTGTCCTCCGCAAACAGAGTGATCTTGGAATCCTCCAAAGTCGATTCCTTTTGCTTCAAGAACATCCTTAACCTCCTGCGCGATCAAGCCGTGATGGAACCTATTGCGTTTCTTGCTGCCGTCTGTAGTGATGTTAGAAAGATCGTTGTTGTCCTCGGTCTTGTAGTCTTCACGCAAGTCCCACTTGAAGTCAACAGGGCGAAGTGCGTTGATGAAATCTAGGCCAAGCTCTGTATCTTTTACATCCTTCTTATCTCTAGCATCAGACCTATTTTGGACGGTTCCGTAAATATATGTTGTCGTTGCACTATCTCCAAGTTGAACTTGATTTGATCCAGTTACTTGAGTATTATATCCAAATCCTGAACAGTTTGAATATGATGAAAATGCGTTTAATGCATTTCTTCCTACCGCTGTATTATTTATTCCTGTTGTATTGACTTGAAGCGCGTTATCTCCAACACCAACATTCCCGCTTGCTGAAGTGTTTAACAATGCAGAATATCCAACTGCAACATTTGAGTCACCTCCAGTATTTACCAATAATGCTTGATACCCAAATGCAGTATTACCGCTTCTTGTAACAGTTGCTTTGTTTGCTTGATATCCAATAGATGTGTTTCCATTTCCAGAAGAATTACTCGATAACGCTTGAAATCCAAATGTTGTATTACGGGAATCATTTCCAGCACCGCGACCAACAGTTAAACTATTTACTGTAATATCAGAAGCTGAATTCGACACGCTTCCAGTAGCCCCTTGCGGACCCGTAGCACCACTTGCCCCAACAGGTCCAGTTGCCCCTGTTGCGCCTGTTTGTCCAACAAAAGAACTAGATGTTTCAACCCAAGTATTATCGTAATACTGGTAGAATCTCATTGTATCAGTATTAACCCAATTCAAGCCAGCTACAGGGGTCGGGGCTGATTCTGAAAAAACTGTTCCTACTCCAGTAGCACCCGTTGCTCCAGTCGATCCATTTGATCCAACAGCACCTGTTGAACCAACGCTTCCAGTGGCTCCGGTAGCGCCTGTAGCTCCGGTTATGCTTACTCCTGTAGCTCCTTGGATTCCGGTAGCGCCTGTTGCTCCATTTGTTCCTGCCGTTCCTGTTGCTCCAGTTAATCCAGTAGCACCGCTTGCACCAATTCCAGTTGCTCCTTGAATTCCAGCTTGCGTTAATATAAATAAAAGTTGTCCAGCATTTGTAAAGTTTAAACTTCCGTTTCCTCCGCTACTAATAAGCGTAACTGGTATTTCAATATAACTATTAGAAATATTTACTGGAGTTGAAGAAACCGTCCATTTTTGAAAGCTATTTGAATCAGATTTTTCTTGAATTACAAATTGGTTTGAAGTCGCCAGCAAAGACAAAAATAAATCAATATCCTCAGAGTTTGCCGTTGTATGCGATACGGCTACTTGCGTTGCATTGATTTGCGTTGAATTATTCCAATACAGCGTTCCAGAAGTTGGGAATCCAGAAGTCTTTGTTGTATCTGCATCGTATCTATAAAATGCATTTGTATACCCCTGCAAGCCAGTCGCGCCAGTTGCACCAGTAGACCCTAACCCAGTCGCCCCTGAAGGTCCAGTTGCGCCAGTTGCGCCCTGCTCTGCTGCTGTCCCCGGTATTCCGGTAGCCCCAACAGGACCAGTTGCACCTGTTGATCCATTTGTTCCAGAAACCCCGGAGGCTCCGGTTGATCCTGTTGGCCCTTTAACAAATCCGATATTGTTCCAAGAAAATCCATTCCAAGCATATCCTACGCCGCCTTCGTCTGTAACAATATAAATATCTCCAAGGCTTGGATTGCCGGGAAGATTTACAAAACTTGGAACACTTCCCAAAATTCTAACTCCAGTTCCGGTTGCCCCAATCAATCCAGTTGCCCCTGTCGATCCAGTTCGTCCCGTTGCGCCTTGAATTCCTGTTTGCCCAGTCGCGCCAGTAGCCCCTGATCCAGTAGCCCCTGTAGCTCCAACGCCAGTAGCCCCCTGTGGCCCTTGGATTTGCCCTATATTAGACCAAGATGAGCCATTCCAAGAATATCCATCTCCCGATTCATCTAAAACAATCCAAATGTCTCCGATGTTAGCGTTTCCCGGCAAATTAATAAAACTTGGAACTGAACCAAGTAAACTAACACCGCTTCCAGTAGCTCCTTGAATTCCAGTGGCTCCACGCAACCCAGTAGCTCCTGTTAATCCAGTTAATCCAGTAGCGCCAGTTACCCCTGTAAAACCAGTCGCCCCAGTTAATCCAGTAGCCCCACTCAATCCAGTAGCTCCTGTTTGACCAGTTACACCAGTTGATCCTGTAATTCCTGTAAGACCAGTAGCTCCTTGAATTCCAGTGGCTCCAGTTAAACCCGTTGCTCCAGTTGAGCCTGTAACGCCAGTAGAACCTGTTTCTCCTGTTGATCCTGTAACTCCAGTAGAACCAGTAATCCCAGTAGCACCCTGAGTGCCAGTTGCTCCAGTCGCACCATGCGCTCCGACCGCATAAAGAGATGATACCGTAATATCATCAATCATTACATATTCAATAACTCCGGGATTTTGTCCTACCGGAACACTAGAAATCTGGAATCTTCCAGACAGAACCATTTGCTTGATGCCGTCTTTTGTTCTATTGAGATACCACTTCTTATTTGAGATAACACCAATTGCGTTTGTCTGAGTATCGCTTAAAGTGAGATTTGCTAGATTTGTTCCGCTGATGCTTGTTGTAATTGGGAAGATGATCTCTGACGGATACTCTTGCAAAACAATTCCTGCATCAAATGTATAGTTAGAGATTCCATTTGCGAAGTTAAGCGAAAGTGCAAAGTCAGTTCCAAGTACTGCTTCAATATCCAACTCACCGGGTGTTTGTGAAAATACAGACATAATTTATCTCCCTTGCCAAAGGTTTTCAAACTGCATAGCAGACCGATCAATGTTTAGCCTCCATTGTGATCCTCCGCGAACTTCGCGGCTTTCTCCATTTAAAAGTTGCAATGCCTTCATAAAATACATTTCAGAACGCTCCATGTCTCCTTCATCTTCCCATTTCAGAGACATCAGCATATTCTTCAATGCTCCAAGGTTCGTAACAATAACCTCGTCAGTATCATAAACGCAAGGAACAAATCTTACTTTACAAAGAACATCTAAATTATCAATAGAAGGTTCATTAGGAACTGCATAACGGTGATAGCTCGCTGTTGTTTCAGTGGACTCATACGCTCCAATCTTCTCTTCATTTACTCCATTAACGGCATAAAGGTTAATGCCCCCATTAGTAATTGGTTTTTGAAAGAATTCTATTCTAGAGAATTGTTGAGTTAGAGTTATATCTGGATCAACAAGCGTAACGGTTAGTGTAATATCATTATTATTCTCATCCTTGCCCTTGATGACGACTTCGTTAAACGCATCATTTGAATTCTCGATTTCAATCTTTAGCGTGAATGTAGGAAATGTCGGGTTAGCGAATGTAGCAAATCCATCTCCAAGATCATCAAAGAATGTTTCATTGTATCCATATCTCGGCCAATACGAGGCAGTCCACAAATCAGAAATTGGTGTGAGGTATGTGAACCAACCATTCCTGATTTTAATAGGCCCAGATGCGGAGTCTTTATTCCACTTAGCAGCTAACGCAGACGAAAATCTTCTAGGAAGCGTAATCATTCCACTAGGAGAATAGAACCTGACTGGCAAAATAGTTCCTGTCCACTTTCCGCTGTTAATCAATCTTTCTTGCGACAGATTAAGATACGAGTTAAAGCGATCTATATTCGATTGATTATCAATCGAAGGAACGATTGCGGAATAAAGTTGTTGCCGTGCCTCTCCTAGTGTTAGTCTCATTTTTTATCTTAATGGCTGACTCCATCCTTTTGGACCCCAAACAAATCCACGCCTCTTCATTTCCTCATATTCTTTTTTCTTTTTATCTTCGCGTTCTTTTTCTAGGCGGGAATTTTTCGCTTCACTTTGCATATCTTCAAGCGAATCATATCCCATTTCCATTGCTTCCAAATTCTTTTCAGCTTCTTTTTCAGCTATATCTCTCCTTGATGCAGCATCAGCTAATCGCATTGATGAGGCTTCTAATTGCCCCATACTTGGCAATCCGCCGCTAAATCCACCGCGACTAGACAAGCCGCCTCCCAAGGTCGATCCTCCAATCATCTTATTATAAGATTGACCTATCGCCGGAAGCTGTGATGGCGAAGAACCATTTGATTCTCTGATTGTAATATTTGTGCCAATTGCAGGCACAGAAGAGTTTCTTTTACGAGTCTCCAATGATTGAGTTCCTTTTTTATATGCAGCCATAATGTTTTATATTTATAGTTTGTGTTATTTTAATCAAGATTATTATTCGCAATCCTGTGTTGATGTCCAGCCAAGATTGTTATTGAAAAGTTGAAGTGGACCTGTATTCGCTTTAACAAACCCAAGAACACCACCCCTTACTACAACAATATAATCTCCATCTGTTGGAATTTTTTGATATTTTGAAATCATACCAAGTCCGTCATCTGAGTTAGCTATAGGGAAATGATCTCCTGAAAGTTTTTCCATCTTTACACCAATAACTGGTTGACTGGATGCTTGGCTTACAGGGTTAGCTTGATACATCATACATACTCATTTGTTAATTCTACAGTAATTGCAGTTACTTTTACAAAGCCATATTTATATAATTCCACATCTGCCTGATACAAATAATTGCCAACCGGAAATGTAGGCATATTTTCTTCTATTCCATTAACAGTTGCTGTTGTTACAGCTAATGACTTCGGTCTAACTCCATATGTTGGAGTTAAATATTGACCACCAGTAGCTCCAAATGTTTCTTCTTCTATTGTTATTTGAGGATGTAAAGTTGCTGGGATATTTATAGATCTAGCATTAACATCTACATCAAATGATGTTCCAAATCCATTTCCACTAGCAAACCCATTTATGCTATTAGATTCGGTTTTAGATTTATTTATTGTTTCAGACTTTCCGCCAGTGATAAGAACTATATTCTCTGTTCTTGTGCGAATATGCGGCCAAGGTTTGTAGTAATTAGCAGGACTTGTTTGAACGACTTGTACAGTTGCGCCAGTTGCGCCTATTGTAACCGGAGCATTACTAGGTGATCCATTTAAATGAAAATTATTTAATGTATTAATTATTTCATCCGATTGAACTCTCCCATCTTTTCCAATCTCAAGAAAGAATATATGTTTCTCTCCTTTGATTGGTCCAGAGTAACCTTGTTCAATATTAAAATAAATATCTCCATTTATGCCATAAGAGTTCTTTGAACTTCCAGATGAGCTTAAACTGTAATTTGAAGAAGAAGTAGAAAACCCATGATCAAATGATTGTCCTGCTCCATAACTATGACCCCAATAAACTTTAACTCCAAGCAACTTATCCGGCAATGTAACATTTACTTCGACTGGAGTTTTTATCCATTTTGGCAACAGAACTTCAGATAATTTTGTTCTGTCAACTTCACGCTTTAATGATTTCCATTTATCTATAGGTTTGTAATCAATGTAATCTAAATCAACCCAGTATTGAGCATTCTGAAATGCATCTGCTTCGACGATTGTTTCTTTATATTTTACACCAAACCCAAGCTGTTCATCAGAATCTACACCTACATTTTCAGGCCAAGCATCAACTGTAACTGTTTCTCTCTCAGACTTAACTCCATCTAAGGGATTAATTGAGTCTTTAACTACATTAAGGCCACCTGAAGCTACCGTTGATTGCGTTACTATTGATTTTTCAACTTCTGCCTCGACCAAACCAAGTTGTGATTCAATAAGTGTTGTTGCCTTTAGGCTTCCGGGACCATTGGATGTAACAGTTGTTTTCTTTGATTTTGTTGCTGAAATTGGTTCGACAGATGACTCAATAACGCCAAAATTGCCTGTCCATGTTAATGGATCAGCAGGAGTTCCATTTGGAACAATTTGATCTGTAATTAATGTTGTCCCCATTAATCCAGTAGATGATTTTCTGCCTAAAAGCGATATTCTATTTGGAACTTCAACAGTTATTTTTTTTGATTTAGAGTTATCTATAGGCTCAACTTCGCTTGAAACAATATTAAGCCCATCCGGGTCTGGATCTGATTTCGCGGCAACAATGCTTTCTGTAACCGTCTCTACTTCGCCTCTTTGATTTATTCGTTTCCCTGAAAGCTGTGTTGGACCTTTAGCTGTCGATGTTGTTTTTCTACTTTTAGATGAATCTATAGGAGTTACTAAAGAGGATACTATTGTTTGAGATAGTGAATCAGGTTGCGTTCCAGCAGGAACTATTTGTTCACTAATATCAACTTCACCAAGAAGACCTACTTTGTTTTCGCCGCCATTCAATAATGACGGACCTAATGATGATACTGTAACTTTTCTGCTCCTTACTGAATCTATTGGTTCAATGGTTGATGAAATAACAGACATTGACAATGGATCAGCAGGAGTATTAGAAGGTACAACCTCTTCAGTTGTATTTCTTTCTCCTAAAAGCCCTTCTCCATTTTGATATCCAGAAAGTGCTGGAGTGCTGTTAAGGACGGTATTTGTCTTTACAGCCTTTCCATTGTCAATTTGTCTTACTTCACTTGAAAGTATTTGCGAGCTTACAGCATCTGGAGATGCGCTTTGCGATACGATGGATTCAGTTATTGTTAAATCTCCAAGCAATTTACCATCATTGCTTGTCTTTTTAAGAGATGTTGGACCGGATGAAGTTATTGTTGTCTTCTTGCTTTTAGATGAGTCGATTGGTTCAACAACAGATGAAACAACTGTTTCACTTAATTCATCAGGCTCAGTTCCTGCTGCAACGATTGATTCTTCTACATTCGTTTCTCCAAGTAGCCCTTCCTTCTTTTGACCCCCAGATAGAGATGTTGGACCTGATGATTCAATAGTAACCTTTCTGCTTCTAATCGAATCTATAGGCTCAACAACTGATGAAATAACAGACATCGATAGCGGGTCTTCTGGAGTCCCTGCTGAAACAACGCTTTCAACCGTTGACTTAACTCCAAGCAAACCTTGCTCGCTTTGTTTTCCTGATAGAGTTGGGGTGCTATTTAAAACAATATTTGTCTTGATAGCTTTGCCGGAATCAACCTGCTTTACCTCGCTAGAAAGAATCGAAGAACTTACTGCATCTGGATTTGCATTTGGCGCAACAATGCTTTCGGTTGAAGTGATGTCTCCAAGCAATTTACCGTCTTTGCTTTTCTGGGAAAGGCTTGTTGGACCAGTAGCTGTAATTGTAACCTTTCTACTCTTTGCAGAGTCAATAGGCTCAACTACTGATGATACTACGGTTTGACTCAAGGAATCTGGTGATGCTCCAGCAGTTACAATAGATTCATTAACGCTTGTCTCTCCAAGCAATCCTTCTTTTTTTTGCCCACCAGTTAGGGTTGTTGGGCTTGATGAACTAACTGTAACCTTTCTGCTTCTAACTGAATCAATAGGCTCGACGACAGATGAAATAACAGACATCGATAGCGGATCAGCAGAAGTTCCAGCATTAACAATGCTTTCAGATGTAGATTTATTTCCAAGCAATCCTTGCTCGTTCTGATTTCCAGAAAGTGTAGGGGTGCTGTTAAGGACTACATTCCGCTTGATAGCCTTGCCAGAATCAACCTGCTTCACTTCACTCGAAAGTATTTCCGAGTTTACTGAATCTGGAGCTGTGCTTGGAGCAACAATACTTTCAGTTGAAGTAATGTCACCTAAAAGTTTACCGTCTTTGCTTTTTTGACTGAGGCTTGTTGGTCCGCTTGCAGTGGTTGTCCGTTTCCTAGCTTTAGTTGCCGTGTATTGTTCAACAGTAGACGCAACGACTGTTTCAGATAAAGTATCAGGACTTGTTGACGGATCAACAATGTCGTCAGTCGTGATCGTCTCTCCGAGCAACCCTTCTTTCTTTTCTTTAATCTGAAGTAGTGCGTGATCTTGAACCGTTGCCGTTGTCTTTACGCCCTTGCCAGTCTCTACCTGCTCTACCTGAGACTGCGTAACAAGCAGTCCGTCTGCGGTTGGTGGAGTATTCGGAGGAACTGTCTGAACGATTACAGTCTCCAAGTCTCCTCGCTCGTTGTAGCGTCTTGTTGGAACGGCTGGTCCGGGAATCGTTTCGTAGACTCGCGTTACCGTAATGTATTTAGAATCTAGCTCGCCTTCGGTTCTCTGAGCCTCCTCGTCTACCAGCAATGCGCCGGGGAATAATGGATCAGGCGTTCCATCCAGCAACGGGGCGTATGTTTCCCTCGGAACAATGTATGTCCTGATGTAAATTGGATGCTCCTGCGATCCTGCGCTATACTTGATGGCGTAGTTGTAGCTGTCTTGGTTTACACGATCATTAACCCAGATGCGCTTTACCCATTGTCCGTCTTCGCTAGTGGGTTGCTGGAATACCAGCTTATGCTCTGGGAAGCTGCCTTGATTCGGGGCGTGAGATACATCTTTCCACAGGACTCCGTATTCTAGCGGCTGGTAGTCCCCCTTCCACGAATTGACAACTTCCGAGATAACAACATCGTCAATTACTGGAGTTGGAAATGATTCGATCCCCTTTGCTGGCGCGGGGTTCATAGCGTTTGTTGTCTTGATCGGCTGCATAAATCGGGAACTATATTATTATCAATACTGTTGTTCAACAATAATCTACTGCTTGCTATCTTCTACACTCACAGCCTCCCACTTTCCGAGAGGGCATCTTTCTGTTGCCATGCGTAATTTAGCCCAAGTGCTGCATCCGCATTTTCTGCATCTTCCGGTATTCCTCAGAGCGGCAGCATCCCATTGATCGCAGGTTCGGCAAATAGACTCTCGTTCGGTTATAATTTCTGGTGGAGTCGGCTTGAATCCTGATGCACTAAACTTGCCAACAGCAAAACCAACATTGCGCATTTGCTCCCAAAGCGTGGGATTGGCCGTTACTTCAAGCTTCGCTAATGTCTGCGGTTCTTTAATGCTCTCGTATAGTTCAAAGTCATCCTTATATATTTCACGCAGCTTGTCGGAATACTGAAAATCAATCTCCTTGTTGTAAATCTTTGGCGGCTCTCCGAGATCAAGGATTTCCCAGAAATGCTTGATGTGATCTGGCGCTTTCCATAGATATATTGGCTGCCCACCAAATCCTAAAAACCTGCTTTGCGGAAAGAAGTGGAAAGACGGGAACTTTCCTTCAGACACTTGTTTCAACGCATCCTCTGGCTCTATGCCGTCTTCGTGGCAGGCTGCGATAAATTTTGTTTTTGGGTTGCCAATGAGTAAAGCGATCGGGTGTTGTGGGATTCGCTTGTATCCCGAAATTACGAAATGAGGGCGAGGCGGTGGCTCGGTTTTCATTTCAGACCGCCAAATTGCTTCCACGATTTCCGTGGTAAAAACCTTCCAGTTGTAGGCAAAATCAAAACCATTCCGCTCGCAAAACGCAAATCGGAAATTAGGTGACTCCGGGAACTTGATCATGGTGAGGAAAAGGGTGTGATGGTAATACCCAAAGAAGCAGATGCAGTGTTATCCAAATTCCAGATTCCAAAATTCATGCTTCCTGCTGAAGTTGTTAATGTAACTGTCCCAACTTTTGTGAACGATCCGGGTGGTGGAAAATTATCAAAACTCCAATTAATATAAAATCCAACGGTATAACAAAGGCCTTCGTATACATCAGACCAACACGATCCACCTCCGTTATATGTAAATCTATATTCCGATCCAACTTGTGAAATATTCCAATTTATTCCTATGGATGAACGGTAATTAAAACCTTGAGAATTACATGTAATTCCTCCTTGCACACCAGCAGATGCCCCGCAATTCTCGCTTGGAACAATTGCGTTTTCCGTTCCAGAAAAAGAACATCCTGTATATTCGCTTGCACCGCCAGTTGCAAAATAATTCCCTCCTGCCTGCAATGCGTTAAACATTGCCTCAGATATAACAGTATAATCAGATTCTATAGGAGGGCATACAACTCCGCAACACGAGCAGCTCGCCTTACCATCCTTTAACACAACCTTCCCGTCTTGTAGTGCAATATTAGCCATTTAGTATTTCTCCGCGAGTTCTGTCAGTTGGTCAACATTGTAGTAAATCTTTCGCAAAAAGCAATCAGCTCTAGCGAGCGCAATACAGATGTGCTTGTCTTGAGCTTTTAGCGTTCTTCCGAAGATGTCGATTTTCCACCCGTGTTTTGGCGAAGGATTGTCCGAAATAACCGTCATTCCGTCAAATCGAACTTTAAGAATACCATCGTGGCAGTAGGTAGTATTGCCCCGTTCATATATGCAATCAAACGCATACAGACATGTTTCTATTATGCTTGGGGCATGTATTCCGTTTGCAATGGCGTTAGGCGAGCTTTGATTGCCGATGAATAGGTCAGCACCCGCAATAGCTGTTGCGACATCATACAGGTCGATTGTGGGCAAGTATTCGATATTCCCGAATAGCGAACAGAAGTCTTGATGCTCTTCCGGTAGTCCGACGAATACCATTCTGTCTCCTAGCTCACTAGTTAGCCTGTTCCACGGAAAGAACTCTCCGTGCCATCTAGCCCCACGGCTTACGACGATCTTGCCTTTCGTTGCGGGATTCTTCTCGTCAATCTGCATCCACGGCTTGGACAGGTCGATCTTAACTCCCATCCATCTTGCTACTCGGTTGGCGATGTTGTCCCCGTAGATCATTCCTCCGTTGCGGTAGGTGGACAGATCGAAGTCGATATTTTCGTCTTCATGCTTCTTGACCTCGATGCCCTGCGATTCGATCAGTCTCTTGAATGCGTCGATGCGATTGACGATTGGCTTTGTCCACGGGCGATCATCGACATAAAGGTTCGTTACACCTAATGCCTTCATCGTAGGAATGGAGTAGATAATATCTCCGATGCAGCCGGAATGAAATGCGTTCACTGAGTTATTGTTAAACAATACTGACGGAAATTCAAGGTAGTTTTTCCGTCAAACCACTTGACGCTTGTTGAAAATAGTGTATTGTATTTTCATCTTTCTTGAATGCTTACCACTTCAAGTGACCAGTTTTTTCACCCGCC
>Ga0315904_10007893_pt1 | contig 14177 bp, 15 predicted proteins | sample LakEriMetagenome_6_FD_203529 | JGI IMG/M metagenome (GOLD analysis project Ga0315904, IMG submission 203529) | Freshwater fungal communities from buoy surface, Lake Erie, Ohio, United States - Buoy 12 MA120 | ecosystem: Environmental > Aquatic > Freshwater > Lake | place: USA: Lake Erie, Ohio... | reverse complement strand
TGTGCCTGAAAATTCATGTGCAATGAGGTGTACTTGGGCAAATTTAATAAAATCTGCGGCACCTCACGTTTTTGTAAAACCTGTAGCTAATGCCTAGTGTACAGAACATATACCAATCGGTAAAGTCGGGATTACCCCTACGGTATCCTTTGTCGCTGATGGGTATACCACGGTTTTGTGTTCTAGAGGGATCACTCAATTCAGCAGCCAGAGCACCTTTACGCCTTTGCACATCTTCATAGTCAGGATACACAGTGCTTACATCATCCAGGTAATCACTTCCTGCTCTGCGAAAACCTAGTGCGGCATCGAGTGCCAAATGTTTTTTTATTTGCCATTTATACCCCATACCGAATGGGATGCTTATTGTAGTTGTTTTGTAGGCAACGTCTTCAGTGCGTACGTTGCTAAGTTTGATTATTTTCCCGTCAAACAAAGTAGTGGGGTCAAATTGCGTAAGGGCAATACCTAAAAACACATAAGGGGAATGCTTTTTATCTGTTATATCAACGCCAAACTTGAAGAAATTAAATTCTAGCCAGGTAGCATATTCAGTTATTGATGTGCTGAAATTAATATTTCGAACACGCGTAGCTGTTGAATTTTTATCGTCACCACTAATGGTACCAGTAGTTATAAGTGTATTAATAGCAAATGAGCTTGAGAGGTTCATACGTGCAAATACACCGTAGGCCGTATTGGTTTCACCCATCAGCGGGGTAGGGGCTATATCACCAAAGTAATTAGCTCCTCCCAGGTTAAAACCCACTTCAAAATGTTGAGCCTGTATTTCACACACAGCTATCAGAAAAATAAAAGAATGAAGAAATTTACGCATGGCTTTTATCATCACATTTTAGGACATACAACATTTTTTCGGAAGCGGAAGGTTACATTCAGTCCGGCAAAAATGTATATATCATTAATCTCCCAACTTTTATTCGACCGTTTATCACCCTCGCTGAATTTTGGTGAATAGATGAGCTCACCATCGGGGCCAAATTGAATATTTTTTTCATCGCTTCTATCAGAAAGAATGCCGGCATAAATTCCGTTTCCGCGCTGCACGGTTCTAACATTTGGATAAATTCCACCCACATCATCCAGATAATTTGTCATTGCGTAACGGAAACCCAGCTCAAAACCCACTGTCCATCTATCAGCTACACGTTTTTTCACACCGACCCCAAATGGTATACAGAATTGAGTTAACGCATACTTTTCGCGATCGTTGTATTCGGTTGTTCCCTGCCCTTCGGTGCCTAAAGGTTGCAACTCAATTACATTATTTTGATAAATGGTTTTGGGGTTGTAGTTGAATAGTCCTATGCCAACGAACACATATGGAACGAACTGTTTTTTGTCGTAATACTTATAACTGTATGGTAAAAAGTTATACTCCATGTGTACAGAAATCTCATAAATATCTGTGTAGAAACTGAGGTTTCGTGTTTTTTGAAATGAATTGCTTGACAACGAATCAGCACCGGCAATGCGGCCATAACCCATGAATCCTTTAGCACTGAATCGTTCAGACAAATTGTACCGTACAAGTATACCTGCACTGGGTCTGGTAAGCGATGCATTTATTGTAGTTCCGCTAAGATCTCCAATATAATTGGAGCCACCGGCCATTAAACCACCTTCCAAAAACATTTGGGCCCTAAGTGGCAGCATGCTATTATAGCAAACAACAGCAATTAAAAGTAATATCTTACGAATAGCTGAATATTTCATTTAATTGGGCAATATAGCTATATGGTGCAAATCGCACAAGAAAAATTACAGGTAAAAAAAAATTAGTAAAAACGTGGGCAACTTATCGATTTGCCTCTAAAGCCACGAACAAAGCTTCCGTTGCGTTTGTACGATAGTGTGACACCAAAGAAGAAATACAAATCGTTTCCATTCATTTTTCCACGCAAACCTCCGGGTACCCTAACCCGATTATCGGTAATATCTCTACCAAAGGTAAGCCTATACTTTAAAGGGTCGCTAATACCTCTGTAATCTTGCCATTTACTTGTTCTTCCTGGTATATCATCCAAATAACTAGTGGTAGTTAATCGGGCACCAAATTCAATGCCTATTAAAAAATTAGGAGTAATATAACGTCTTACTCCTCCTCCAATTGGAAAGCAAATGGCATTTTGACTGTATGTTTCGCCCGCAGTATTATACTCTACAAGACTGTAAAGCTGGTCATTGTATACTGTTTGTGGGTTAAAGTGAAAAAATCCTACACCTGCAAATATGTAAGGTATAGTACGGTTTTTGATTCTACGGCCTTTAGTACGGTCTTCAACTAAATTTAGCTCAATTACTCCTGAAAACTCAGTGATATCGGACACGAAATTCAGATTCCGTTTTTGCTGCCACTTACTGGATGATATGGTATCAATACCAACTATCCTGCCATATGCAACATTTCCACGCAGCACAATACGCGGATTTAAATATAATTTGCCAAAGCCTGTAAATGAATAGCGTACTTGTGAAGGTACAACTCCCCATTCGTTGTTTACATCACCATAGTAATAGGAACCACCAAGCATTCCGCCTAACTCGTATGTTTGGGGATATGCGGGTTGGCTGAACCACACAAAGGTTGAGAGTAGAAATAACCTTACAAGAAAAGGAGCCTGTTTCATGTGGCTGCAAAATTATACTAAACAAGCACATTAACAAATATTAATTCAGTACACAAGCACAACCCAAGTTTATACTTAAACATTGCGGTTATCAATACCCCACATCAATTTTTTTCTAAGTGTTTTTAGGTAGTTTTCATCGTTGAAACTCAACAGATTAAAGTAAAAATCAGCTTTCCGTACCGCCAAATTGTAACTTGCGTTTATGGTTTCCGATCTGGAATCGAGCGATACCAGAAATGATGTGCTGCGGTCTTCTATTTCAAACGAGATGACGTGTTGGTCAGAAACGACCATTGGCCTAACATTCAGATTATGAGGGGCTATTGGTGTAATAACAAAGCTATCACTGCCCGGATAAAGTATTGGACCACCGCAGCTAAGTGAATACCCTGTTGAACCTGTTGGGGTAGAAATAATCAATCCATCCGACCAGTATGAATTTAGGAATTCTCCATTGAGATATGTGTGTATGGTCATCATGGATGAACTGTCTTTCTTGTGAATGACAAAGTCGTTTAACGCATAATCGATACCTTCGAATAGGGGATGATTGGACTCAAGCTGAAGCACCGTGCGCTTATCAATTGAATAATGGCCCTTCAGGAGATGGTCTAACCATTTGCCTATGTCCGATTTTTGTTCACCGGTCAAAAAACCAAGCCTGCCTGTATTCAGTCCCATAACCGGAATATCCATATTGTGTGTATATACTAGAGAGTCAAGCATGGTGCCGTCACCTCCCAGCACTAAAAATATATCCGGTTTGTGTTTAACTAATTCGGCCTTATTGCTGAAGGTATCCGTATGGCTAATTCGTATATTGCTTGCAACCAGCTGAGCAAGAAAAAGTTCTTCGGTACAAAATGCAATATCCGAATCCAGCATTTGTTTATACAATGCCTGTATAAATGAACCACTTTCTTTTTTAAACACACGACCGTAAACAGCAATTTTCATGGTTAAAATTTTAGGTAGTGCATTAATATTTTAAAACGATTATCTACTTCTTCTTCAGTGTGTTCTGCCTGAAAAACACCTGTAATTTGATATTGATACCGGTCAAATGTAGTAAGGATTGTTTTTACCTGGGTGCTATTAATCTTAATAGATACTTCTATCTGGTCATCCTCAACAGATGCTTTGTGAATGTATACATGTAAAATTTTTGCATCATTCATTTCCACTAACCTCGAAATTTCAGTGAGGGTATAGTTCCGCGAGGGCATTTGCAATACAATGATGGCTCCGGGTTGTGCCAGGGCTGTTAATTTGTAAGACTTTATCAGGTTATAATAACTGATGATACCGCTTAGTTTAGTTCCGGTTTCATCCGTTGCACACAGCATGCTTAAGCCGGTTTCAGCAAACGACCGTATCAGTTCAAAAATATGTGTTTGCTCGCCTACCTTGTATGGTAATGGGGCATTTACAAGCGAGGCAATCTTGGCTTTAGGCGAGGCGTCAGCCAGTTGATGAAGGGTGATGTAACCAACTAGTATTCCGCTGTCGACCACAGGCAACTCCGCTATTTTCCAATCCTGCATCAACATTAATGCAGTTTCGCAACTATCTGTTTTTTTTAGCGGAAATAGATCGCTAGCCAGCAGTTGTAAGGCAATCATCGGTTTGCAAATAATTTAGTATAAAACGAATCGGTTATGCTGTTGAACTCGTGTGGCCTTTCCATCATAGGTGCGTGCCCACACCGGTCAATAAAATGCAATTCTGAATTAGGCAATAACTGATGAAATTCTTCGCCCACTTCAGGCGGTGTAATTGTATCCTGTTTGCCCCATATAAGGCAGGTAGGTTGTGTAAAAGTTGGAATATCCTTACGCATATTATGTCTGATAGCTGATTTGGCCATCGTTAGTATACGTAGTACTTTTCCTTTATCCTGAATGGTATCATACACCTCATCTACCAACTCATCAGTTGTTGATTTAGGATCATAAAACGTAAGCTGTATACGTTGGCGCAAATACTCTTTATCGCCTTTACGCGGGTAGGAAGCTCCAAATGCATTTTCGTAAAGCCCCGAACTTCCGGTAAGTACAAGCGAGTTTACTAAATGTGGATACTTTTTGATGTATACAAGTGCAACGTGACCGCCCAACGAATTGCCCAGAAAATTAACCTTGGTGTATTTTTTATATTCAATAAATTCATGAATAAAGTTTGCCAGCCCTTCAACGCTTAGTTTTAAAATGTTCATTTCAAAAATGGGCATGAGTGGTATTACGACTTTGTGTTTTTTTGAAAAATGATCGAGTACGTCTTTCCAATTGCTTAGTGCACCAAACAATCCATGAAGTAAAAGCAATACTTCTCCTTCTCCTTCCTCGATGTATTTAAACTGACCCTCGGTTCGTATAGTAACGTTCATCAATTACCTATATTTTTTGCAAGATATAATCTAATTCGGCAAAGTTACAGCTATTGAGTGGCCAATGTCAGAAAATTTTTAATCAGCGTTAGGCCATATTCTGTTTGGCACGACTCAGGATGAAACTGCACTCCCCGTATGGGCAAAGAAACATGTTTTATGGCCATTATCTCATTTGCTGAACTAGTGGCTATTGTTTCCAGCGGTATTTTTACCTCTTCCAGCAGTAAAGAGTGGTAGCGGGTTACACTAAAAGTGCCAGGGAGCCCGCTAAACAACGGGTCTATGGATGTTGTAATTTCACTTTGCTTGCCATGCATGGGAATATGGGCAGAAACCAGCTTTGCCCCAAAATACTCACCAATGGCCTGATGACCTAAGCATACACCTAAAATGGGTAATTGTGCATGATACTGATGAATGAGCGGCAGCGTTTGGCCGGACTTTGCCGGTGTGCAAGGGCCCGGTGAAATAACCATTGCCTGATACTTGGCGAGTAGATTTTCAGGTAATGCATCATCATTTCGGGCTACATCACATACAGCTCCGCATTGCTCAATATAGTCTTTGAGCATGAACGTAAATGAATCGTAATTATCGAGAAGGAATACGCGCATTGTGCAACAAAGAAAATTCATTTTATAGCAGCTTACTAAAAAACTATAAATTGCGCCTTTATTTTTACACGTATGCCTACTATCAATTGGTTAAAAAAAGAGTTTTATTATGGGTATGACAGCGGCAATATTTTATCCGTTATCCCCAACTGGAGGCGATTAAACGAAGAACGTATAATTGGCGGTTCATATAGAAATGTATTTTTAAAAGGAGCTGTGCCCTACCTGCGTGCCGACTCCAAGGTTCTTGAGCTAGGGCCAGGCAAAGGGGCATGGAGTCGTGCGCTAATGAAGTACATTCCACAGGGTAAACTAACCACGCTCGATTTTCAGGATGTGAGGCAATGGCTGCACCCCGAAAACTATACGATGCGTATGGATAATATTCAGGTGAGTGATAATACCTTCTCTGCTGTTCCTGACAATTCCTTTGATTTTTTCTGGTCGTTTGGAGTACTGTGTCATAACAATATCAATGATATACGTGAGATTTTTAAAAACTCACTGCCCAAAATGAAAAGTGGTGCCTATGCTGTTCACATGTATGGCGACTGGGATAAATTGGAGAAATGGGGCTGGAAAAAGGGGAAAGTTCCACTTGAGTTTAAAAATAAACCCGATGACGAAATCTGGTGGCCACGTAATAACCAGCAACAAATGCGAAAAGCTGCCGAAGATGCAGGATGGGAAGTAATTACGCCTGACCTTGGTTTGGTAAAACGCGATTCAATTATAGTACTTAGAGCCAAATAGCTTTGATATCCCTGTTGGTTAGCATACTATCCAAACTGCCGCTACACAGTTTAAGAACCCGGTGGAATCATGCTACATGTTTGCTTCGTGCGACAGCAGGTGAAAAAAGTATATATCACGCTGAGGCACGTATTGTAAACCTGCAGGGGAACAAAAGTTCCATATCAATAGGTAAACATACACACGTGAGAGGTGAATTGCTGGTGTATGCACATGGCGGCCGTATAACTATCGGTGATTTCTGCTACGTGGGAGAAAACAGCCGAATATGGTCCGGTAAATCCATCGTTGTAGGTAATTATGTGCTTATTGCGCATGGAGTTAATATACATGATAATAATTCGCATCCTGTAAACTATGAATTGCGGAGAAAACACACTGAACAAATTATCCTGAAGGGTCACCCCACTCACGATATCGATTTGAAAGAAAAGCCGGTTGTAATAAAAGACGATGCCTGGATAGGATTTAACGCATCGGTAATGAAAGGTGTAACCATAGGAACAGCCGCAATAGTGGGTGCCAATGCTGTGGTTACCGAAGATGTGCCAGACTATGCTGTTGTAGTTGGTAATCCTGCAAAAATTATCGGATACTCCAATACCTCATTATGATTAAGAAACTAAAACCCTATCTGATACCGTTTCGTAAACTTGTTTACACACTTACCGGCAAAAAACCGTGGAGTTATGGCTACGTTGATTTTCGCTGGAGCTATATCTATGAGAGCATAAACAATGTAGATGTACTGAAGCATTTTTTAAATGGAGAAGTTCCCCAATCGTTTGGACTAGGCATGGACGAACGGGTAGTTGAATATCCATGGATATTAAGCCGGCTTTCGAATGAGTCGGGCATTTCAATGCTGGATGCAGGCTCAACATTTAATTTTCCGGAGTTGGTCAACCATAAAAAAGTTAGTCCGAAAAACCTGACCATTTTCACTTACTACCCCGAAGACAATCAGTTTTTAAACAAACGCATTTCTTACCATTTCGGTGATCTTAGGCAGATGCCGTTTCGCGACAGCTGTTACGATGAAATTGTTTGCCAGTCGACCATTGAGCATGTGGATATGGATAATTCCATCTACGGATATTCCATTGCAGCACATCAAAACAATCAAACCAAAAGTTATGCTTACATAAGCGTAGTAAATGAACTGGTTCGGGTATTGAAAAGCGGAGGTAAGTTGCTGCTAACTTTTCCATACGGCAAATTTGAAAATCATGGCTTTTTTCAGCAGTTTGATGAGGAAATGCTTGCCAAAATAATTGATGTGTTAAACGTATCGGGTAAGTGCAGTACCGATTTCTTACATTATAAATCAACGGGCTGGATTTTTGATCATCAGCAAAATTGCAACAGCAGCGAATCGTATAACCCTCATACAGGTAAAGGACAATCAAATGATGGTGCCGCTCATTGCAGATGTGTATGCTGCATAGAGTTTGTTAAAAATCAGTAATATGAATTGGGAAGAGGCTGTAAAACAACTTAGGCATAACGCGACCGACACTCAGGTTATACTTGATAATTATTTTGATGAAGATATACTGGCATCAGCCGAGCGCTTTAGCAACAGCAACGAGTTTATGGCAGTAATGACTTGGGTGCCCAAAGGCGCTACAGAGGTACTGGATATAGGAGCAGGAAGAGGAATTGCATCATACGCGTTTGCAAAACGTAACTTTACGGTAACTGCACTTGAACCCGATCCGAGCAATGATGTTGGTGCTGGAGCTATTCGTCATATTTCGGCTGTTAGTAAATTACCGATTCAAGTAGTTGAATCGTTTGGCGAAAAGTTGCCATTTTACGATAACAGCTTTGATGTTGTATATGCCCGTCAGGTTTTGCATCATGCAGCACAACTTCATCAGTTTTGCAAAGAAGTATCTCGTGTGCTTAAACCGGGTGGTGTTTTTATAGCTGTGCGCGAACACGTAATTAGCAGCCAGTCCGATTTGTCCCTTTTTTTGGCAAAGCATCCGTTGCATAAATTGTACGGAGGTGAAAATGCGTTTACATTAGCACAGTACAAAGAGGCCATCTTATCTTCCGGCATGAAGTTAAATAAGGTTCTTCATCCGTATGCCAGTGAAATTAATTATGCGCCATTAAGCCAATCTGATTTAAAGTTGCAGTTTGCACATAGCGTTGCCAAATTAACAGGCAAGAAGTTAGCGCTCACCCTGCTTGCTTTTGAACCGATATTTAAGGTGCTTTGTGCCATTAAGTCTTTTTTTTACCATGAGCCGGGCAGGCTCTATTCCTTTATCGCAGTTAAATTATGAGTAAATCAGTTGTTGTAACCGGAGGTGCCGGATTTATAGGTTCACATTTAGTTGATCTTTTACTGAATGCAGGAAACAGGGTTACCGTATTGGATAATTTCTCGTACGGTAAGTATAGTTATTTAGATTCGACACATGAGTGCCTTACCATTGCAGAGGGAGACATAACCAACGGGGATACTGTACACCGTATTATAACTCAGGCCAATCCTGAGATTATTTATCATCTGGCGGCATTGCATCATATTCCTACGTGCGAAAATAATCCGGATGAAGCACTTCGGATTAATGTAGAAGGAACACAACACGTATTGAATACCGCTGCACGATTACCCAATCTGAAGCGTATCGTATTTGCATCAAGCGGAGCAGTTTATGATATACTCGACAGTCCGTTGCTTGAAGACCAAACAGCAACTATACCGTACGATATTTACAGTGTTTCGAAATTGAGCGGAGAATATCTGATGCGTTTATGGGCGAATAAATTTGGTAAGCAAGCACTCGTAGCACGTATTTTTAACACCATAGGAGGGCGTGAAACCAATGCACATCTTGTGCCCGAAATAGTTCAGCAATTGCTGGATGGAAAAACTACTATCGAGCTTGGCAATCTTGAACCTAAACGAAGTTACATTGATGTTCGCGATACATCGGCAGGCCTTTTTGTTTTAGGCAACTGCAATCACACAAAATCGTTTGATGTAGTAAATCTCGGTCGCGAAGATGAATTTAATGTGCGTGAAATTGTAGATATGCTGCAGGTTGTTCACAGCAGTCCAATCAGCATAGTTCAGTCACCCTCACGCATGCGTAAGGTTGACAGAATAAAGCAACTTGCCTCTATGAGTAAAATGAAAAGTATTACCGGATGGCAACCAGAATATTTAGTACAACAAGGCATTCACTATGCCTACGAGTTTGATAAGGAAAAACGGGTACGATGAGCGAAAGAAAGTTTCATTTATGTCTTAACCTGATAGCCGATCCTAACTGGCACGGAGGAAGCATATACATACATAATATTGTACATGCTATCGATAAACTTTCAGTTGATGAACGTAAGAATATAAAACTCACTATAGCCACACGAGATGTTTCGTTTGTACCGGATGAGATTAAACATAAAATTGACAAAGTATATAAAGAAACAGTTTTTCATCTGGCATGTTATAAAATACTACGTAATCTGCCCTCGTTTTTACGATTTAAATGGCTAAACTTTCGACATATTGATTTTTACTATCCAGCTGGAAACTTACCCCGCAAATGGATATTTAACTGGGGCGGATGGATACCTGATTTTCAGTACAGGCATTTGCCTCACTTGTTTTCAGACAGTGAATGGAAAAGCCGGGAAATGCGAAACACCCATCTTGCAAAAAATTCTCCGGTGCTTGCATTTAGCAGTGCACATGCCATGAACGACTACCGTACCTTTTTTCCAGAATATACAGGTAACGAATATTTGCTGCATTTTGTAAGTAACGCTAACCTGCAGTGGCTTAGCCAAAATGCGGATGAGGTAGTGCACAAGTTCAAGCTGCCTGAAAAGTATTTTATAGTGTGTAATCAGTTTTGGAAACACAAAGATCACGAAACAATTATTGATGCGCTGCATTTACTGAAACAGCGAGGTATAACAGCTTATGCAGTGTGCACAGGTGCTACGGAAGACTTTCGTAATCCCAACTATTATCCTTCACTGTTAAAACGAGCAGATGAGAAGCAGGTCAGCGAACAGTTTATTGTGCTGGGTTTTATTTCACGTCAGGACCAGATACAACTTATTCGTAAGTCAATGGCCATTATACAACCCTCCTTATTTGAAGGATGGAGCACAGTGGTAGAAGATGGCCGATCGCTGGGCAAAACTATTTTCCTAAGCGATTTTCCTGTTCATGTGGAGCAGAATCCACCTTATACGTATTATTTCAAGCAGCAAAATGCAGATGAACTTACTGACCTGATTGAACAGAACTGGTCAAATTTACACCCCGGTCCTGATGCGGTTAAGGAACGTAAAGCATTTGAGCAAAACGAGACAATGATGCAGCAATTTGCCCGTAAAGTATTAGTGATGGCAAAGTCAGTTAAGCAATGAAGGAATAGCCTCCAAAAGTCTTTTTTCGTAGGTGTAGTTTTCTAACGTTCTTTTTTGTCCCGCCTCAGCAATTGCTTTTGCTACAGTTGGATTTTTTAGCAGATACAAAACCTTCTCTACAGCTTCCATGGGTGTTTTGTACGTTACCACTTCCTTATCGGCTACGAACAACTCATTCATGTTTTCTTTCCAGTCGGTAACCAGGCAAGTACCAACGCCTGTTGCTTCCCACAAGCGTATATTTCCACCGTAATTCAGGGCTGTATTTATGTGGGTATTTAAAGTGATTTTCGAATCGGCCAACGCCTGATACATTTCCATACCAAATAGCTGCCCGTGATTTATACGCCACAAGCGGAATATATCACCTACATCGCTCCATAATCCGGACTTCATTTTTCTTACGATATTCTTTATTAAATAAGGTAAGCTCTCGTCAAACGATGCTATCCAGTAATCAACTTTTGCATGGGCAGCTACTGCACCCAATACTTTAAGGCGCTCATGATGTCCGTTGTTTCGTAATGTAACTGAACCCACAAAGCTTACGTCATAGAGTTGTCTGTTCAGATTTATTTTACTTAAAATTTCTTTCTCAAATGCGAAAGGTATATACAGGCTCTTAATTTGATTTTTTATATAGAATTCGCTTACGTAAGGATTACATGTCAGCATCAAATCAAATTCGTTAAAACGTGCGGTATCGCATAAACCGATTCCATCCCAACCTATGTATTTACGCACAACAGGAAATTTATTTTTGATGTTGCGAATCGTATTGGGAGTTACAAATATGTAGTCGTTGGCAAACACTATTTCAGGATTAAACATACCTACCTGTTCAAGAAAAATATCATTCATCCAGTTTTGCTCATCATACCTGATATGGTTTTCCTCAGCCCATTTCTTTTGTGCATATTCATTATTGATAATAATGAGCTCTACATCAAATTCACCTGTTTTTTCCAGGTTTATTTTCCAGTAATCAGCCCAGCCAATGCCTTGATCCATCATACGTTTGTATTGTACTGCATAGTCCTCGGCATGCAGGTTTGAATCTTCACGGTAAAGCTTTACCAGGTATTCAGGATAGAAGGATGATACTTTTAGTAATTTGGTTTTAGGCACTTTTCAGAAAATTATTTTCGTACCAAAGATAGTGAACATACTTCCACACATTTCCGGCAGAGGCCCAATCCCACATTTGTTGTTTATTAAGTTGCTCTACCTTGTTTTTAAGAAGTTTGGTGTCAATCATTGCGCTTGGTTTATCCAGTTGTTCCATCAGCCACGGATATACGGGTCCGCTGAACCATTCTGGCATGGGTGCATTAAAACCAATTTTCACCCTTGATGCACGTATGCTTTCGGGCATTCGGTTTTTCATCGCTTCACGGGCTACAAGTTTAGCGTAGCCGTTATTTATTTTACTGCTTCCGCTCAATGAAAATGCATAACATACCAAACGCCAGTCCATGAATGGCATACGCACTTCAATGCCGTGAGCCATGCTCATACGGTCAAAGTTGCGTAGTATGGTGGGAAGAACATCAAAATGAAACATCCGATACAGTTTTTGATTGACTTCATCAAGGTGTTCGGGTACTTGATTTACAAAATTCTCTGGAAACTCCAGTTCGTATAAATCCGAATTTATAAAACTCTGCCAGTACGAGGATTTGTATCGGTCTTTGATTTGCTTATAAGTTGAAAGCGTCTTTCTGTAATTTTTGAAATCAGGGTGGTACAATATCTGTGATGGCAAGGTTTTGCGCAATGCTGCAATGGAATTTGCCGCCCCGGATTTGCCTGTATAAGCCAACAGTTCATTAACTACGCTTAGGTTCTTTGCCGGGTGCTGAAACCAAGATGGAGCATTGCTAAGCCATGCACCATCGGCATGTACATAGCCACCAAGCAATTCATCGGCACCATGACCATCAAGTGAAACGACAACATTATTTCGTCTGAGTTCGCGGTAAATTAACCAAGGTGCAACCGGCATACCAACGTACACATCATCAAAATCATACAGTACTTTTTCGAGAATCTCAAGCGCTTCATTTTCGTGAACATCAAAGTAATGCGCTTTTACTCCAGCATACTTCACTACTTGCTCTGCCTGTGGTCGTTCATCGTTACTTTTTCCTGGAAACGTGGCAACAAAAGTTTGCTGCCATTCTTTACTCATTCTGTCTGAGTTCGCATTTTTCCCGCATTCAGCCAGTGCACACACCACAGCACTCGAATCGAAACCGCCACTAAGGCAAGAACCTACGGGTACATCGCTTCGCAAGCGCAGTTTTACTGAGTCATAAAAAAGTTCACGAAATTGCTCAGCCTGTTCAGTTAATGTATCAGGCACTGCCACCAAGTTATCGAGGGTGTTCCACCACGTATGAAGTTCTATTTTTCCCTGTTTCACTATACCAAATTCACCTGCTTTAAGTTTATGTACGTGTTTGAACAACGTGAAGCTACTGTGTTCAACGCCAAAGCCTGTCTTCAAAAAATGAGCAGCAGCACGCTCGTCTATTTCAGGAGTAAAATCATCAAGCGATCGGAATGCTTTCAGTTCAGAAGCAAACGCAAATCTGTTGGGCGTAATCAGGTAGTGAAAAGGTTTTATTCCAAAACGGTCTCTGGCTATGAAGCAATAATCTTCTGTACTGTCGTAAATGCAAATTGCCCACATGCCATTAAACTTTTTCAGCATGTGCCGGCCCCATTTGTGGAAGGCTGCCAGTATTACTTCCGTATCGCTGTCGGTTCTAAACTGATAACCCTCTGCGATTAATTCCTGCCGTATTTCTATAAAGTTAAAAATCTCACCATTGAAAACAATGGTGTATCGACCGTCAGCAAACTGCAATGGTTGATCAGCATTCGAGCTTAAATCGATAATGGCTAATCTACGGTGACCAAATGCAATAGAATTAGTTTGACTATGCCATATTCCTCTTCCATCTGGTCCGCGGTGTTTAAGCGAATCGGTAAAGCGTATAATGGTGTCTGGTTGCACCTGCCTGCCATCAAAATTCCATATTCCGGCTATGCCACACATGTATCAGTTGAATCGCATTTTTAGTTTAGTCCACGTATGTAAAACTAGTTTGTAAACCAGCTGCTCGTGTTCTTTGCCATGAGGCAATATACGTGTAACTACAAATATGATGATAGCGGTAATCATATTCATTAGTATATAACTGCCTGTAAAGTTAACCCACCCCATTCGGCTATATGGAATAACATACCAGGCAGTCATTCCGGTAATACAACCGGTAATAATGGGCACATAAATGGTACTCATGATGGACGACAGGTTAATGGTATCTTTCAATGCTGTTCGCATTACACGGCTTATAG
>Ga0315904_10007891_pt1 | contig 14178 bp, 9 predicted proteins | sample LakEriMetagenome_6_FD_203529 | JGI IMG/M metagenome (GOLD analysis project Ga0315904, IMG submission 203529) | Freshwater fungal communities from buoy surface, Lake Erie, Ohio, United States - Buoy 12 MA120 | ecosystem: Environmental > Aquatic > Freshwater > Lake | place: USA: Lake Erie, Ohio... | reverse complement strand
AAGACCCCCACGAGTTTGCCTGCCATGGAGAAGACGCCGCCACCGGACATGCCGGGCATCCCGGTAATGTCCATGATGTGCGCGACCTTCCAGATGGCCCGTTCATCTTCCTTGGTGGAAATGAACCCGTTGAACTTGGCGAAGGTGATGTTGCCGGGGTTGCCGAAAGCCTGGATGGCGTCACCCTGACGGAGCGTCCCGCAGGCGATCTGTGCAGCCGGGAGAACTGCGCCATCATAGGTAATCACGGCGATGTCGTGGGCCTTCGCAATCCAAAGGACCTTGGCCGGCATTTTCTTGCCGTCGTGGGTTTCTATTTCGATGGAAGGGGCACCCTCGACCACATGGGCTGCCGTGAGGACCATGCGGTTGCCGATCACGGTCCCCGATCCATGGCCGCCGCCAACGTGGATTTTCACGGAAAACCGTTGAGGATCGACGGGAGAACAAGCCAACAGGGAGAGGCAGAACAGGGCAACGATGGCCCATGCACCAATGTAAGCAGCGCGTGTCATCTGCGCCCCCTGATAGCGCCCGCGAGCGCGGTGATGCCCTGCCCGATGACGTGAACGCCAAAGAACGAGAGCAGGATGGCCCCCTGCCATTGGTCGAACGGGGCCGGATAGGCGGGGATGCGCCAACCCAGCTTGAACGCGGTGTCCAAGCCAACAAGGTTGAGATGCAGGACGAAGGGCGCGGCGATGAGGACGGTGATCAGCCGCATTTCCCAGAAGCCGGCAGTGGCTAGGCGGATTTCCTTGGCAGCGGCACGGTCTGCCATCTGCCGCTTAATGTCCTCAATCGCGACATCAGCAATCAGGCGTTCAGTCTCGTTCGCAGCCTTCAGCCGGGCTTCATAGGCGCGGGTTAGCTGTCCGATGAGGTCGCCTGTCACCCATTTCAGGATCGCGCCCCAGAACATCACTCACCCTCCGGCACAAGGTCGAGGGCTTCGGCCTGTTGCTTGGCCTTGCGGTTGGCCCACCAGCGATAGGCGAGGCCACCAGCCACAAGGATGATGCTCAGAACGGCAAGCGTGGCGATGATTGTGTTGACGGTGCTCGTGCCTGCTAGCGGCTCAAGGCTTTCGCGCGTCTGCCTCACCGTCTCGGCAATTCCGCCAGAGACACCGCCGCCGCCAATCGCAGCGTCAGCCGGGGCCTTAGACGGAGGCTTGCTTGCGTCGCTCACACGTCCGCGCGGTGACGGATTTTGCGGCGACGGGGGGGCGGGAAGAATGCGCCCCGATGCCCACGCCTTTGCGGTCGTGCGAACGCCGGCAACGCGGGATGACCAGCCGCGTCCGAAGTCCCCCCAGGTACCTAGAGCCTTCAGGAACGCAAGGCGACGGTCGCAGATGGCGTCGATCAGCGCAGCCTTGTTCGGATGCTCATTCAGTGCGTCAATCGTCTGCTGGCCCATCACGCCATCGGAGCGGAGGCCGACAGCACGCTGTGCCCACTTGATCGACTGGACAGGGCCTGAGTTAACCGCGCCATCGAACAGGACATAATCGACGCCAGCGGGAAGGTCGTCACCGGCTACCTTGTCCCAATACTGAAGGCGGTAGATTTCGTCTCGCTCACGCTTCCATTCAGTCGTGCCGCGCATGGCCGGAGTGAGCGGCTTTGTCGGCAGACCCTTGCGGCGACGATAAGCGTCATAGGTGCGCTGGATCACGCCCTCTAACGTGACACCGCCCGGATCGGCGCTATGGTTGGAATACCCGCCCTCATGGGCAAGGACGCGCGGTAAGGCACGCGCAAAGCTGCTGGCGCTCATCGCTCGCGCTCCCTGATGTTCCGGTTCATGTCGATGACGAAGAGGGCCAACAGGGCGAACGTGATCAGCCCCGCCGCAATCACGGCGAGGTCAGCCCAATCGAGCGTCATGATGCGCGGTAACGACCGCGAAGAATGATGCGATCCCCCGACACCACAGGGTAAGCCCCTGCCGCCGTGAAGACCGCCGCGTTGCCGCTGCTGGTGTAAGCCATGAGGCCGACACCCGTTGACACATTCGCTCCCGACAGCGCGATATTGCCCGCAGACGTAAGCGGCAGGCTGACGTTGAGAAGCCCCGAGCCCGTGCCGTTTGTGGTCACGGTCACATCGGCTTCAAACTCAATCTCGCCATCGATTTCGCGGTATCGTCCTGTCGCCGTGTATGTCGTGATAGAGCCCGCAGACGGAGCGACGGTGACGGTGTAGCTCGTCCATGGATCACTATCGTTGAAGACCCTCGACCCCTCTGCCGAGATGCCATTAATGTGCCGGACGCCGGTCACGGTCGGCGTCACGCCCTGGACGTAGATTTGTGCCCCGGTATCGACGGAAACCTCGTCAAGCACCGAGTTCGATGCGTCAACGAAGCAGCCGAGGGTCGCGACAATATCAGTTCCCGCGTTGCCGTAGATGCCCGCGCTGTCCGCCTTGATATAACCGCCCGCCGCAGTGACGCCATGCCCTGATCCGCCGGAAGCGCGCCCGCCCGTCACCCATGCCTGCGTCAGAATGATCTTACCGCAGTCGGGAGCCTCGATGTTCTCGCGGGCATTGCCGGCGCAAATCCAGCGGGTAAGGTCGAGGGTTCCATACAGGGCGTAGATACCTGACAACCCCGCGCCGATGGATACGCCCTCGTTGACGTGCCACCCGCCCGGATTGGTCACACGGAAGTTCATTCCGCTATTGCCCCACGCAAAGGGCAACTCGCCATAAACGACCGCACCATCCAGCGCGACAAGGCCGTCGGTCAGGTTGCCTGATGCCCTCATTTCGGTAATGAGAGCCTTTGACCCCGCGTTCAGATAGACGCCATATCCACCATTTCCTGTGATGGATGTTTCGCGAAGACCAACATCAGCGCCCTCCATGGCCCAGACGCCGAAGGAATTGTTGCCGCTGACGAAACTCCGGCGAAGCTGCATGGAACAGCCAATGCCGACAAAGGCACCCCTGCCCCACCCAAGAACCGCAAAGCCATCGCCCGCCTGAAAATCAGCCACAGTTCCAAGCTCTGTCGGCCCTTCCGTTGTGCGCCCGTTCAAGGCAATGCCGTGCGTTCCGGTCGAGCCGTAGTTGCTTTGGATGGCGATGTTGTTGCACCAACCAAGACGACCGCCCTGCCTGAAGAAAATCCCGTCTCCGCTGTTCGTGCTTTTGAGAACGGTCCTGATGACACGGACAGCGCCGCCCGAGACACGGTTGACCGGCGGGGCGAAGGGGCCTTGCCAGCGGTTCCGGACGGTGATCTGCGTACCGGACACCGCAGTTACCTCGTGCGCGCCCTCATGGGCGCAAGCAGGCGTGATGATGCTGTAGGGGGTTCCCGCGCCAAGGTTAATTGCCGGAGAGACCGTCATCGACGTGGCGCTGGCAATGGCCGTGATAGTCACAATTCGCCCGTCGGCGATGAGAATGTCCCCGACGTTGCCCTGCGTGGTGAAGAGCGTAGATGCTCCAGTTACGGTCGTGCTTGAACCGGCTGTTGAGATTGTCCCGGTGTTTCGCCGGGAAACTACGCAGGCCCTGGTCCCCGATACGGTGCGGTTCCATGTGCCATTGACGTTGAGCGTCACGGGCGCGCTAAGCGATGTCACCTCCAGGGACTGCCCGGAAGCCGGCACGGTGACAAGGTAGCCTGCCGCGAAATAGTCGGACAGAACACCGGAACTAACAGATGCGAAAACAACCGTGCTGCCGCCCGATGTAATGCTTGCCGTGCCGAGAAGCGCGGACTTGTAAAGCATTTCGTTCAACGCAACGCGGAGACGCGAAACGGAGTTGTTTCCGGAAAGATGCGGGAGCGGAACAGCGTCTTCAATGCAGAGGACGTGCCCAACCTCAATGCCCGTTCCAGACGCGACGTTATAGACAACGGCGTAATCGCCGCTTGAACCCGATACACTTGCAACGCTGGTTAGCGTCGTGGAAATGGGCGAAGCGCCGAGCAGGCGGATGTTGCTGTTTGCCGGACCGACGTTGATCAGCGGGTCGCTTCCCGTCGATTTCGTCAGTACGCCAGCGGGGAGGTTCAGATCCACAGACGAGACCGCGCTAATTGTATCGAGCCGGTTGAGGACGTTGAGAACGTCACCGGACGAAAGTGTCAGCGAGGTAACAGACGGGGAAATGACAGCCGGAAGGCTGGCACCAACCGCACTTACAAGGCCGCTGGCAGATGTCACATCAACGGTGCCTGCCGTAAAAGAAATCGCGTCCGTATCGACCGTGATTGTGGCGGTCGGCAACATGTACCAGAACGTGTTTCGGTAGGTCGTTCCTTCCTCAACCGTGACGTAGATCGGCCCCTTGAAATCGTCCGAGGTTGAGAGGTCGCGGGCGCGGGTCCAAATTCCAGTTTTGGCGACATAGATGCCATTTTGGGATGTCGTTGACTGACCCTGAACGAGAACGCGATCACCGCTTTCCAGCGTCACGCCGTCAATGGTCTGAAGACCTGACAGGGTGATGTTTGAGGTCGAGACGACGCGCACGTTCCCACGGAAAGGATCGTCACGAAGCGGGGTCCCGAAGCGGTCAACGGAGGCCATGCGTTTCTCCAAAAGAAAAGGCCGCCCCGGAGGACGGCCTTGCTGGTCGGATCGTGTGCGCTGTAGGCTCCCGGAAAACGGGGAGGTCTGATGCGCTGGATTCTCTTGGTTGCGGGCCTTGGGCTCGCCGGGTGCACTACATCGTCAAACGACGGACCCCTGAACTACGACGCCGAACTCAGGGCCTATATCGATTGCAACCACCGCGCTTCTGTCGCCGTCTCAACCCAGTCTGGCGAGGTATTGGCCCTTGCCGTGGCTGCTCGCGGTCTGTGCGGCAATGAAGGGCAGCGGCTGCGTAACAGGGTTTCAGAGGGCCGCTCCGTCGTTCTAACGGATCGGATCATGCGAATATTCGAGACGGGCGCCATCGAGGCCAACACGACTACGATAGTCACCTCGCGCGCCGCTCAATCCAGACCGGCCCCGCGTCGTGAAGCCCCGGCCGCACCCATTGTCAGGCGACCGCCAGAGGTCCGCGTCTAGTCCGCGTTATTGCTTTCTTCCGCACGCTGCCGGCGGCGGCGCGACTGCGTAGACTGCCTGCGTAGCTCTTGAGGCATCAGGTCCGTTAGGTCGGCATTTTGACGATCCGCGAGAAGGCGGCGGCGTGCCTCTGCCCAATTGTCCCGCACGTGGATGGGCGACAAGATCGCGGAAGCCTTCATGCGCGCCTCAATCTCGGCAGCTACTTCAGGCGAGAGTGACCGGATAGCAGAGAGCCGCGCAGCCGTGTCCGTAACCTGCATCTCACGATAGCCAGGCATTCCAGCAATCGTCAGGCCGTTCTTGATCTCTTCGGAGGCCCATGAGTTGATCGTGTTGGTGATGCCGCGCGCCACAGCGGGGTCAACTCGTATGATCTCACGCTCCTGCCCCCTTGCCGCCGAGCGGTCCTGCACGACGAGCCGGTTGAGGGATATGTCGCGGGTGACGGCCGATGCCAACTTTGCGAACGATTCCGCGTGTTCAAGCGGGTGGAGGTTCCGGTTGCCCGTTGAGAAGGAATGGCCGGAGACGGTCATCAGTGTTTTGCCGATATCATCCTGCGCGGCATAGCCTTGCTCGGCGGCTTCCCAGCGCCCCAGCCGGATTGCTTCTGCGTAGCTGTTAGCCGGCGCTCGATATTTGGCCTCATCGGCGCTCATGAGACGGTTCAACTCATTCCGCATCTGGCCGACGCCGCGCTGGCGACGGATGAGCGCGCCGAAGAACATCTTCGTAAAGGCGTCACCGGGCGTCATGTTGGGGTTATTGCCGAGCGTTGCGGTCAGGGCGTCGTTCACATCTCGCCCAGCCGTGCCGCCTAGTCCGTTGATGACGTGATCGACAATCAGCGGGGAAAGATTGAACTGCTGCCCCATCCGGCGCGCGAATTCCGAGGTGTTGCCCGAGAACTGCTCGGCGCGAGTTAATTTCCGCAGCTGCTGCGGGATGATTGGCGAGGGGGCGCTGCCCTCAAAACCCATGCGCTGCCCAAGCTGCACTTCGTAACCCGTCTTGAAGAAGGGGTTTGACCCAAGGAAGTCCTGAAGCCCACCGAATTGCCGGGGGATAAAGCCCTCTCGCAAGGCCCCAAAGACACGATGGGCGCCTTCGGGGTCGGCGCGGCTGATGCCTTCCGCCGCCCCCTCCATGGCTGCGATGAGCGCGCCGGGGAGATCGAAGGGCTTGGGGATGGAAATGTATTGATCGTCCTCGCCATTCTGGCCCTCTCGCAAGGGAATGATCCAGTAGCGCTTCCGCATGTACTCGGTCGTGCGCTGATAGATGGGGTCATCTTTGACCGCCGCCCACCAGCCAAGGCTTGCAGTCACCATGGCCGCGATCACGCCCCAGTTGATCGCAGCGTCACGCAGGGCGGACTTATACTCGCCGTCCAACTTGTCGTATCCGCCGCGCTTATAGGCCTGAACGGCAGCGGCCAGCGGGTCACCGATCAGGTTCTTATTCGCGCGGGCGGTGCCCTGAATTCCGGGGTTCAGAAAGGGGAGGAAGCGGGTGAAGCCTTCCATGGCCGCGCCGCGCCGGTCGTAATCGAGGACATCCCGCCCCTCGAATACGGCGGCATTGAACGCCGTATAGTGGTCAAGCCCCTGCTTCCGAAGGTGGTTGTAGACGATCTTGGTTTGGCCGACACGCCCGACCGTTTCCGTGGCTTCCAGCAGTTTGAAGTAGCTCTTGACGCCGTTCTGCACGCTTTCAAGCGCCGCCTTTGGCCACGATGTCGGGTGCGCCAGCGTCTGCCCAAACTCTCGCACGCGCTCGCCTGTCGCGCCGAGAACGGCGGGGATGTAGGTTCCGGGCTGCCGCAAGTCGCCGCCCGCGTCCGCCAGGCGCTGCCCCACGCCAGCGGCGCCAATATCGATTGCCGATAGGCCGCCGGTCTTTTCCAGATCGCGAAGCGCCGAGGATACGACACCGCCCCGGATGCCTCCTGAGGCCGCATAGGCTTTCGCAAATTCCTTGTCCGCGATGCTCGTCCAAATTCCGGCCGCGAGTGGAGCAAGGGGAATACGGCCAAGCAGTCCCGTATGGCGGGCCATTGGAGCGCGCGTAATCGCGTCCATGAGCAGGTTCTTCAGGGCGAATTGGGGCGCGTTCGTGATGAACTGTGAGAACATGGCGTTGCCAGTCCCCATGATCTTTTTCCAGAAGTCCCTATCTGCCTCAGTCATATTGGCGATGAGGTCGTAAAAGCCCCTCGTCATCTCGTCATTGGCGAGCTTATACGCTTGGCGCTGGCCGCCCTCCCACACAAACAGGATGTTCTCGCCGGTATCCGCCTTGATGTCCGTGCTGCGGAAAACCCGCGCCGTCGCGTCTTCACCGACGAATTCTTCAATCGTGCGGAGGATGGTTTCCGTATCCGCCTTATCCAGCCCACTCTCGCGCGCCTTGCTTCGCACCGCCTCCAGGATATCGACCGACTGGCCCTTCATTTGGCTGTTGGGAACGCGCTCCCAGAACTTGCCAGCAAATTCGCCGCCAGCCTCAGCAACCTTGGCATAAGCCTTGTTGATCTCGTTCAACGCGATGACCCGCTCAAACTGGGCGGTGTTGAGCATCGTCTGTTGAATGGGGTCGAGGATATCGCGCGTCGACCCCTTGGCCGCTCGGATCGAGTTGGGGGCGTTCACGCCACCGCCAGAACCGCCGGGCTCTCGATCGTCGAAGTAGCGGTTCAGAGGAACGTAATCCTCGCCCCGACCAGCGACCGCCTCGAACATCTCCTTGTCAATGATCCCGGCGTCAAAGAGCCGGCGCCATTGAGCGCGGTTGTAGGCGAATATTTTGTCAGCAGCGGATTTGAACGTCGGGTTGGCCGCCTCGAAATCTGCGATAGCCCGCTCGACTTCTGACATCGACATACGCACGGGAGCCTTGGGCACATCGCCCGCAATGAAGCGGAGATACCGGCCGCGAGCGGCGCGCATCGTGGTATAGGCACTGAAGGCCCGGTATTCGGGGGTCGTCTCGTCCGTCATTTTGGCGAGGTTGCCGCCGCCGGCTTCTTTCAGTGCGTCACGAACAGAAGGGCTTACAGGCCCATCAGCATAGCGCCCGAAAGCGCGAACACCGTTCTGGATAGAGTCAATGCCGGTCTGTTTTGCCGAGGGCAGCGCACGCAGGCTCTTGTGGGGATTATCCCAGCCGAATTCGTCCATCGGCTTGCCCGTTTTCTCAAACTGGGCATCCTGAAGGTTGCGGAGTAGTCGCTTGCCGTAGTGGTCCTTCCCCGTCACGTTGACGAAGAAGCGATCCATGAGCACCCCAATAGTCGTGGGGAGCCCTGCCTTGCGGTTTATCTCCCGGACTTCAGCCAAGCCGCGCGGGTCAACAGCCGGCCGGATCATTGCCTCAGCGGCTTGAACAGGGTTACGACCGCTATCGATTTGTGAAAGCCGAGACGCATCGGCAATCAACTGGCGAAGACCGGGAGCGCCCTCGGTAAGCAGGCTATCGAAGGCCGTTGCAAAGTTGGGGGCCTGCCGGGCAGCGAACGCCGGATTGTTAATGAGCATTCGGATGAATTCGCCCAGCCCCTCACGCGCGGTCTGCGCTCCAGGGTCCGAGGTGTTGGCGTCAAGACGCTTTAGCTCGTCCCCATGTCGCGTCAGTATCGCATCAAACCTCGCGCCAAGGTCGGTTCTGATCTGCTGTTCAAGCGCGTGCCCCAACTCGTGGGAGAACGTCTCCATATCGCCGTATTGGCGAACGCGGATAACGCCTTGCTTGAAGTCATACTGCCCCTCAGCGTTGCGCAAGGAGAAGCGATTATCGACCTCTAGTTTGCGCCCGATGCGGGCAGCAAGCTCCTGTTGAGCATCGCCTAGTCGTGTATTGCGGATTTCGTCCGGCGTCGCGTTCTCGGGCAGAGCGCGTGGCTTACTGGTCTCCCCGGCCAATTCACGCCGACCCGGAAAGGCGCGATCCGCCGTGCGGTCGTTCGTCTGCCTGGCCATGGGGGCAATGCCGTTGTCGGCCATGCTCCGCTGGACAGCAGCGTCAGCCTGACGAGCCATCGCTGCAAACTGCTGCTGCCCTGCGTCATTGGCCGCTACGCGGGCAGGCTCAGGAGCGGCAAACTCGCGCAGGTCAGCACGTGTGACGCGGATGTCCGTCTCGGGGTTGAAATAGATTACAACCCTGTGCGGCGCAGTGTTCGTCCGAAGGCCGCCGAGGTGCGACATGCCGTCAAACCCCAGGGATCGCGTGTGGTAGTTCACCACATCGAAAATCTCTTGGATCGTATCGGCGGACAGGCCCTCTCCGGTTCCAATTTCTCGAATGTTGTCGTAAAGTTCCCGGACGTTCTTCGGCTTTTCATCGAAAGCCATGCGAAGCACATCTTCAATGTCGGATGCGCGGCCCGTATCGTCAGGCTCCAGAAGCTGACGCAAGTTGGCGGGGATTTCTGCTTCGCCATCAAGAATGCGAAGGGGCCGCGTTTCTTCTACCCGATAGACGAAGCGTCCACCTGTTCTCTGACTTCCGCGCCTTGAGTAGCCATAGGCTACGTCCGCAGCGTCGGTCGTGTAGAAGCCCTGCCCATAGTAATTTTTGGTCGAATAATGCTCGCCGTATGGCTGGAGGTCCGGCTCTGAGGTTCCGTGAAGTTGCGACCCGGTGCCGCGTGTATCGTTGAACCTGATGCCGTCGCGTTCAACTACTCTGGCTTCTGAGGTTGCCTGTCCCCCGGCTTGCGCTTCTTGACCTTGATCGCGCGCAAGTCCTTCAGGAAGGCGTCCCGCATCTCCTGCGTTACCTGTTTCGTTTCGTCCGCCATCTGGCGCTCCTACAATCTGTTCAGGCGCTACAGCCTCGACACGATCAGCCGGCACCCCAGCGGGCGCTTCAGTCCTAGCAGGCTCAGGGCTGACGGCTTCCGCCTGACGTTGGACAGGGCCAGCCTCCGGTACATCTCCGCCTTCGCGAGCAGCCGGCGGCATCTCTCCGATGATGCGTGCTTCGCCTGCCGCTCTAGCCGGAGCGCCCGTTGCTTCAGTTCCCACGCTGACAGTCGGCGCGGCTTCGGGCTCAACTCGTGCGGCTTGCGGAGTAACACCAAGCGCCTGCGCTTCCCTGCGAGCGAATGACGGGGCCTCGATGACGCCACGGATCGCAGCGCCAGCGGCACCGCCAACAATGGGGGCAAGAGCCATCTGTTCGGGACTATACGCCTCTTGCCCGCCGGATTGAAGCCTGCCGGCCTGAAGCAGCGGATCAATCGCCGTGTTTGTGACAGCGGCGTCAATCGCGCTCTCAGCCACCCGACCAGCGGCTGGACCAAAACGACCGGCCACAGCAGCAGCACCGCGACGGAGGACGTTTGCCGGAAGGCTGACAAGGTTCTCAGGCGACATCAGGCCGCGAGCGAGAACACCGCCCACGGACTGCGGCGTGATCCTGGACTGTGAAAGGTCGTAAGCCGCCTGCTCAAAGACGCGGTTGTATGCCGCCTCACGACGGGCCGCCATGTCCTCCGGCGTGCTTTCCGCCTCGATCCTCTGGCGAACACGGGCGGGAAGGTTGCGAAGCTGCGAAGGCTGGAAACCGCCCGGCTGCGGCGCACCACGAGCTGCCTCAATCGAAGCAGCTTCACCCATGACGCCGATCAGGTCAGCGCCAGAACCAGCGCCCCGGAAGTTCTCCCCGAACGTCATCTGGTCGCGAGCGGGACCACCGAAACCAAGATCGACGGCGGGCGGATAGGCAGGAGCCGGAAGGTTTGGCTCTCCCCTCTGCCTCTGCTGTTTCTGTTCCGCGACAGCCAAGGCCCCACGGTCAAAGACCGGCAGAACCATGTCCTCGGAACGCCCGAAATCAGGCAGGATGCTATCGGTCATTATCGGAACCACCAAGGCGGCGCATGAGGTCGGTCAGGGCTGCACTCGCAGCGCCTCGTCCGTATTTCTGCTCAAAGGCCCCGACGATCTCGGGATTTCCCCTGCCCTCAAAGAGACGGCGAAGGTCTGCCGCTTCATAGGTCGCGGGCGGGGCAGCGGGAGCCGTGGGGGCCGATTGGCGAGACGGCTGCGGCTCCCACCCCATCGAGCCACCGAACGCCTCAGCGGCCATCTCTGCGTCTGACGGTCGCGGAACCGGGATCGGGGCCGAAAGCATCTGAAGGGCAGACTGCATCTCTTGGCGGTTTGAGGCGGTCATCAGGCGGTTGAGAACAGCACGAGCGGCCACGCCAAGGTCGCGCGAAACATTGGCGTGCTCCAGCGACGATTGAAGGACATCATCAGCAAACTCGCCATAGTTCCGACGAAGCGTGCCCATGAACCGCTCAAGGCCCGCGCCGTCATCCTCGCCAATGGTGCGAAGCTCACGGGCGATAGTTCGCCCCTCGGCAACCGTCACCGGATGGACGTTTGAGATGCCAAGCTGCTGTTGTGCCGCCATTCGGGCACGGACAAGAGCCTGAAGGGATTCCGGCGTTGGTGCGCGGCGGCTGTCGTCCCCCTCATATTGTAGGCTTTGCCGGGCTGTCTGGACTGACGGCAATCTTTCAACGGAAAGCGCCGGATCGCGCTGGCGGGCCATGCGGATCGCATCGGCACGTTGACGTGCCCGGTCATACGCTTGGGCGTCGTCAACGTATCCTTCAGAACCGGGCTGCGGCTGAAGGGCCTGCAAGCGGCGCTCGATGTCGCCCTCGGGAAGGCTTTCGATGCCATTAAGAGCATCGTGGACCTTCTTGGCCCTCGACCGCTGGACCTCCCATGCACGAGCACCCTCTTCCCCCATGACGGAGGCGATGCGCTCGCGTGACAGTCGTTCAGCCGGGACGCCCTGCCCCGATCTTTCGACGGACGCCAGATCGTCACCGATGGCCGCCTGAATGGCCGCCGCTTCCTGTCGCCTGCCAACCTCAGCCTGTCGCTGCGCCTGAGCGATCTCCTGCTCGGTCTGGACAAGCATCTGCTGACGGACTTCAGTCGGAAGGCCCGCAGCCATGGCCGAGCCACGCGATGCAGTGGCCTGCGGCTGCGGCCTTGAAGCGAGCGCAGACCGTTCCGGGGGAGAAGACCCGCCGGTCTCCATCAGCCGCTGAAGGTGTGGCCTTGCCCAAGCAGGAAACGTCTCGATAGGCGATCCACGGTAGCCGTTCGGCCCCCAGATCGCCGGGGCATCCCGCGTGTCAATGTGGATATTGCCGGAAGGATAAATGCCGATACCGCGAGCGCCGTTCGCAATCGCCGCCGCAAGAACCTTGGCCTTGTCCTCATCGGACAGACGTGCGGTCTGAAGGTCCATGGCGTTGCCATGAATGTGCTGAGATCCACGCGCACCACCGGCCGCAGCGTTTCTTTCGGGATCACGATGCCCTGAGTTGATAACCACGCGCGGAAGATCAGGGGTCGTCTGAAGCCCCTGAAGCAACCGTTGTGCTGGCTCTGAAAGCCGCTGGTCAACACCGGGCGCAAACGAGATACTGCCACGGTTTTCGCGAAGGGCTGCGGCGCGCTCCTCCGGCGGAAGCTGGTTAAGCGTGGCTGTCCGGTAATCCGTCGTCCATCGCTGACGAAGAGACTGTCCCTGCTGCTGCGAGATAAACCCGCGCTGAATGGCATTGTCGATGGCCTGCGAACCGGACTGGATCAGTCGCTCACGCTCGGCATCGTCGTTCGTCTTGATCGCCGCTTCGCGGGCCTGCTCAAGCGTTCCGTTCAGCCCGGCAATGCCAGCATCCCGGTTCCTGCCGTCAACAAGACCCTGAATGCGAGCGGAGCCCGTAGCCACCTGCGGCTGGGTCTCCAGAAGGAACCGCTCACGCCTTTGCGGATCGCGGATACCAGAGGCGGCTTCCTGACGGATGCGCTCGGCCTCGGTGGAGTATCGCTCACCCCACTGGGTATAGTTCGGGTCATCCTGGCGGAAGGACGATTCCAGATTGACACGCCCGGTTGACCACGCGGCACGAGCCCGCGCCGTCTCAATGTCGTCGGTCTCGGACTGGTTCCGGCGAGCCTCGGCAAACAAGGTCCGGCTGCTATCCTGAAGGCCAGCCCCGAGGTCACGGATGCCCTTCGCGTAGCCGGACACATCGACTTCAGCGATAGCCCTACCACTTCGTGCGGACGGGGCCTCTCCGAGATCAACGAAGGTCGGGAGCCTCGCCATCAGCGATAGCCTCGATACTTGGTGTAGAGGCTGGAACCGCCCGACAGAAGCCCGCCGGCCGCGCTGAAATACGACCCCATCTGCGTCGCCTGTCCTGAAGCACGAGCCGCCGCAGCCTGATCCTCACGCCCCCTCGCCCGGTTCTCGCCAAGGGCAAACTGCATGAGGGCCTGTTGTTCACCCTCAGCCGCGATGTCCGAAGCAAGGCCAACCACAGTCGGGTCAGTCGTTCCGCCACCAGAGGCAGCCGAGACAGCCTGCAATCGGGACTGGGTTAGCTGTTCTTTCTTGCGTTCCTTGAAGGCCTCACGCTGGGCAGCCGCGCGCTCTTCCTGCGCCTGCTTCTCCAACTGTGCCGCCTTGAACTCAGCCTGATCAGCGGCCGCCTGCCCGCCGGCAATCGTGCCAACGGCAGACACGGCGGTGCCGGCAAGGCTGGCAATCGTCGCTAGTGCCTCAAGTCCTGCCATTCACACCTCCAAGGCCCACACATCGCCCTTGCGGACAAAGCCGAGCCTCTCCAGCCACCGTTGAGCGGCCGGAACGTTCTCGTCTGCCAATGCAATGATCCGGGGTATCCCCCGCTCTTTCGCTTCCCTCAGTCCCCGCTTGACGGCCTTGTGGAAGGCCACCGGGAACCGGCTGATGTGCTCATGGCCCTGCATGAAGGCCACGACGTATTCAGGCATGAAGGCCAGCCCACCAAAGGCCAGCACCTCGCCATTCAGTTCCGCCGCATAGCCCCATAGCCTTACCGGGGGGACTTCCACCCACGCCCGTACATCCGGGGCAGTGAGTGGACGGATGATCAGGCTTTCTCGTGCACCGTCATGCCGATCACCGCAGCGGCGACCGTCGCCGGCCTCGGGCTCGCAGCCTTCAGGCACAGCCTTGCATCCGTGTCCCACACTCCGGGAAGTTCAATTCCCGGCAGTTCTGTTTCCGTCCAGATCGTGTCGTCATCGATGTTGAACCCCTTTTGGTTCAGG
>Ga0315904_10007890_pt1 | contig 14178 bp, 22 predicted proteins | sample LakEriMetagenome_6_FD_203529 | JGI IMG/M metagenome (GOLD analysis project Ga0315904, IMG submission 203529) | Freshwater fungal communities from buoy surface, Lake Erie, Ohio, United States - Buoy 12 MA120 | ecosystem: Environmental > Aquatic > Freshwater > Lake | place: USA: Lake Erie, Ohio... | reverse complement strand
CCGGCTGCCGCTGCGCTTCACACCGCCACAGCGGCGGTGTACCTTGGAAAGCCCAGCGGCACCTGCGAGGAGTTGGAAATCCCGTGAAAAACGGACAAGACGGTGACACCCGGCTTCATAAGCCGGGGGTCGTGGGTTCGAGCCCCACCGCCGCCACTGCCGGTCGCCCGGCCCCTGTCACCAGGGGCCGGGCGGCCATCCACCGAGTTTCGGCCGCCGAGTATTTCGGGTGGCCTCAGACCTCGGCGAGTGACCTCAAGGATTTCAACCTCTCGCCGCTCGGATACTACGAGCGGAAAGTCCTCGGTCAAGTCCCGAGGAAGCAGACCCCCGCTCTCAAGCACGGGGAGAACCTGCACCTCTGGCATGAACTGGGCGAGTCCCGGTTCTGGGATGCCATCGAGGTCGCCCCCGACGAGTTCCTGACATCGACAGGGAACTTGTCGAAGAAGGGTGAGGACTGGCTCGCGAGTCTCGAGCCAGGACGCATCGGCCTCACAGCCGTCGATCGCGAGAAACTCTGGAAGCAGACACGACAGATACTCGCGAACCCTGCGGCCCAGCAACTCATCGAGTCGCGGGTCGATGCTGAGTTCAGCGTGACATGGGATTGGGATGGCCACGCCATGCGGTGCCGCTGCGACGGCGCCACTGCGGACGTGTGGTACGACCTCAAGACCACATCGGACACAGCGCCCCTCAAGACATTCTGGCGGTCTGTCCTCGACTACCAGTACGACCTCCAAGCCGCGATCTACGAAGCGGCGGCACAAGCGGCTGAGTGGCCCGAGCACGCGCTGCATTTCATCGTCACGCAAAACGCGCCTCCGCACGCGTGTCATGTCGTGACGCTTCCCCCCGCAGTCACCGCCCGGGCCACGGAGCGAGCACTGCGGCTTCTTGAAGAACTGCGCCAGCGGACCGAGTGGAACGCCTGGATGCCAACGGACTACGGGTCGGTGACGGAGCTTGAGTGTCCTGCTTTTATGAGGGGAGAAGGCAATGGATGGGCCGAATAACGGGCACACGCGAGTGTTCGTGTACCGACGTGAGCAGTCGGCCAGCCTCGGCGAACTGTTCGCCGCGCTGGCCAAGGCCAAGCTCGAGCCGGACTGGTGCGCCCAGATCGCGAAGAACGCCAAGGCCCAGTACGGCGGGTTCGTGAACATGGCCGGGCTCATCGGCGCGACCGAGGCGGCCCTGTCCAAGCACTCGCTCGTGGTGAACCAGACGTTCCACTACGACACCGAGCCGCTGCTCCTGGTCACCGAACTGGGGCACGGTGGGTCGGGCCAGTTCATCCGCTCGATCCTGCCGATTCCGAAACTGCCCAAGGTGCAGGAGCAGAAGTCGGTCATCACCTACATGCGGCGGGCTGGCTACGAGGCGCTCCTCGGCCTGGCCCCATCCGATCCCAAGGCCGACGACGACGGGGACGCCGCCAACAACGCCCAGGCTCCGGCGCACGACCCGACCGAATGGCGCCGGCTTGAACTGGTGGCCAAGCAGAAGATCGGCGCCGCCCGGACCAAGGACGAACTCTTGTCCCTGGTTGCACGGGTGCATGCCAAGTTCGAGGCCGGGGAACTACCGCAGTCTGCCGTCGATCGCTTGATGGCGGCGGCGGAGGAACGTCGCGCCGTGATCGTTGGCGAGTTGGCGGAGTGAAGCGATGCAGGCAGCGGAGTGCATGGAGCAGGTCTACCAGGAGTGCAAAGCGTTCGGCCTCAAAGCCGTCGCCTGCCGGCTGGGCGTCGCGTGCGAGCAGCTCGTGGCGGACCTGCACGACGCGGGAGTGATGCGAGGCGACGGGTGTCCGTCGCACAGAGAGATCGCGGAGCGATGCAGGGATGTGCAGCGGTCATGGATCGACGAACGCCCTGACTCCTGGTGGGAGGCCGTGGGGCCCAGGGCGGCAGGCTGATGGCTGGGGTTCGTAGGAGGAACCGGGAATGAGTTGCGGGCAACTTTTTGACACTGGACGTAGTACCTCGCGGTATTGCCTCCGGCCGTACCAGTTCGCTGCCGTCGGGCAGATCGAGGAAGCGTGGGGGGATCTCCGGACTCCCACGACCTTGTCCGTCATGGCGACTGGCACGGGGAAAACCGAAGTGGCTGCGGAACTCATTCGACGAGCAGCGGACCAGGGACACGGTTCGCTGTTCATCGCACCTTTCATCGATCTTGTTTCCCAAACGGCTGGGAGACTGCGGTCGAGGGGGGTGGCCTGTGGCGTCGAGCAGGGCGGCCTGCGGTCCAACGAGGACATCACGGTGGCCTGCTACGCGAGCCTGCTCTCCCGGCGCCGCTGGGAGCAGTTCGTCGGCCGGGTGAAGCGGGTCATCGTGGACGAAGTCCACCTGAACTTCACGCCCGCCTCGATGCGAATGCTGGCGGCGTTCGTCGAAGATGGGGCCAAAGTGTTGGGCATGACCGCCACGCCCGACCGCGGCGGCGACCCGCTGCTCTCCTGGTACGGGAAGGTCAGCGTCTTCTACCCCTACCACTCCGCCTTGAACGACTGGTGGCTGGTGCCGGCCCGCATCTGGATGACGGTGCTCGACGACCTGGACCTGTCTGCGTTCAAGCGGCGGCACGGCGACTTCGATTCCGAGGAGTTGGGCCGGATCATGGCCCAGGAGAAGGCCGTCCAAGGGATCGGCTCGATGGTCGAGCAGCACCACGACGGCAAGCCGTCGGTCGTGTTCTGCCAGAGCATCCACCAGTCCGAGCAACTGCTTCGCGACCTCGCGCGTCGAGGCATTCACGCGGCGATCGTCCACTCCAAGATGGACGTGCAGGAGCGGCGGATGCACCTTCGCGACTTCGAGGAAGGTACGACAAACGTGATCCTCAACGTCGGCTGCCTCACGACCGGCTGGGACTATCCGCCGGTGTGCAAGGTGTTCATCGCCAAGCCGACGCTCTCCAAAGCCAAGTACTGCCAGATGTTCGGCCGGGGCGTCCGGCCGCTGCCCGGTGTCGTGGACAACTGCTTGGGCGCCGATGCTCGGCGGAAGGCGATCGAGTCCAGCGACAAGCCGTTCTTCGAGGTCTTCGACATCACGGACAGTTCCCGGTTCAACGACTTGCGGTCGGCGGTGGACGTGATCTACCCCGAGGAGGACGCCGGACTGCTCAAGCGGGTGCGGCGGCGGGTGGAGCGGGCCGGCGGCCAGGTAGACCTCGATCCGATTCTCGAGGACGAACGGAGGGCCGAGGCCGCCGAGCAGGCAGCGCGGGACGCTCTCCAGGAACGACAGCGGCGCAACCTCGTGGCCCACGGGTCGTTCACCAACTACGAGCGCAGCGTCTACGCGTCGGCCGAGCAGCGGGATCCCAAGACCCGCCAGTGGTTCGTCATGCCCTTCGGGAAATACAAGGGCAAGCGGTTCCGAGACATCCCCACCGGCTACCTGCGCTGGGCTTTGAGGGAGACGAAGATGCGCGGCGCCTTGCGGGCGACGGTCGAGATCGAGGTCTCACGACGGGAGGACTGACAGCCGCAAACGCGCACGCAAACCACAGGCTCTGTTTGCCAGACGGTCTGAAGTTCGGCCCTCCGCCGATTGCCGAGGCGAAAGCACAGCGACAAGTGAGGGCAGCTCACGGTGTAAGCCCGGTGTGCTTTGGCGATTCCGACCGGGACCAAAAGGCTTTCGAAGTCCGACCGTGCGGGGTGTGGAGCATGGAGGCGAACCCCGAAATCAAAACCACGCTTTCCGCCCTCTGCCCGGCTCCGACCATTGCCGGCGGCGACGCGACTCCCGACGGCGGGAGTCGCCCCCCACCCTCACCAACCATTGCCGATGCCGAACAACCCGACCCCCTACTACGCGAGGCCACGCATGATCGCACCCATCCGCCCGAACTGCTCGACCTGCCGGTTCTTCCTCCGCTTCAGTGCGGAGGCCGCGGCGGGCCTGACGGAGCGTGCCGGCACCCTGATCGACGACTCCGAGGTTGCCTTCCCCGTGCTGGCGACGGACACCGACTCCGACCTGCTGGAGTACGGCCGGTGCATCCGCAACCCGCCGCAGTTCCTCGGGCAGACGTTGAACGGCGACTGGCCGATCGTCCACGAGACACGAGTCTGCGGCGAGTACCGACCCAGTGGCATGACGAACTGACACCATGACGCCCCCCGAACAGACCGCCGATCCCCGGGACTACATGCTGCTGCACCCCCGGTGCGCGATCTGCCACTGGCCGGCAGAACGGCGCGGCCGCTGGATGGAGTTGCACCACATCGTCGGCGGCCCGGGCCGAAAGAACCACGCCTTCAACTTCCTGGCCTGCTGCTGCCGCTGCCACCACGCCATCCACAACAAGCTGCCCGAGTACGGCAGCATCCCGCGCGGGGCCGTGCTGACAGCGAAGGAAGAGGAAGACGGAGCCTGTGACCCGGTGAAACTCGCCGGGCTGACCCGAAGGAAGAACCTGTCCTACGACAAGCAGCCGATCCCGCAGAAGTTTCTCGAGGACCGCAGACAGAAAGGTGGATCACCATGGCCGTGACCAAAAGGAAGAACAGCCGGCAAAAGGGAAAGCGGGGCGAACTGGATGCCGCCGATTCGCTCCGTCGCCTGTTCTGCTGGACCGCCCGCAGGACGCAGCAGTTCAAGGGCACGAGCGACTCCTCCGACGTCGAGGTGGTCGAGACGCCCGAGGCGTTTTGGGAGGTCAAACGGGAGGAGCGGCTGAACGTGTTCAAGGCTCTGGCCACGGCAGCGGCCGAGGCTGGCGGCAAGTTGCCCATCCTCCTGCACCGCAAGAACAAGACCGAGTGGCTGGTGACCGTGCGACTGCTGGATCTGGCACGACTCTCGGACGTGGTCCGGGCCGGCCTGGAGCGAGTGAAAACCCGAGGAGAGGAAAGCGATGGACCTGGAGGCTGACGACGAATCGATCGTGTGCGTGGGCGTCCGCGGGCGGGAGCAGGTCGATCACCCGCCCCACTACAACTGGCACCCCGGCGGCATCGAGGCGATCGATGTCTGCGAGGCGTTTCCCTACAACCTGGGCAACGCCATCAAGTACATCTTTCGCAGCGGGGGGACCGTCACGAAGGGGGACGTCGAAACCGATCTGGAGAAGGCGATCTGGTATCTGCGACGCGAACTGAAGAGGCTCCGTGATGGATGCAACGGACGAAGTCGATGAAGCCCTACTCGACCACGAGATAGCCCTCTATCCCGACGAGCGACTCGGGAGCGTCTGGCGGACCCTGTGCGCCCGGATGCTCTACCAGACACTCCTGGCCCGGAAGCGGTTTCTGACCAGCGCGCGGGACGCCGACACGAAGCGGGCGGCCCAGGCGTGGATGGTCGGCGGGGGAATCGTCACCTTCGAGGAAGCTTGCGAAACGGCCGGGATTTCGCCGGAAAAATTCCGGGCTTTTTGGAATGACCGAAATCGCTCCTTGCCTCCCATAAATGAGGCAAGGAGACCTTTCCATGCCGACGATCACCGACCGTCTCAAGATCCTGGTGGACTGGTGGCCCATGGTCGTGTTGCTCCAGCAGGTGGCCGTGTCGCCGCCGGGCCGGGGCCAGGCCGAGGCGTTCACCGAATGCCTGCAATTCCTTGCATCCAAGACCGAAGTCGAAATCGACGACCGGCTGGTTGAGCACGTTCAGAAACTCATCGCAACGCCCGAGGGCGGGGAGCTGATCGACTATGTGGTTTCACTGGTCAATCGACGCAGTGGTGTATAGCGGCCTGGCGGCCGTCGCCGTCTACCCGGTCGTCGCTCCGCTGCTCAAGAAGATCCCGCTGCCCACCCTCCCGGCCGGCGCACCCGCCCCGGATCGGTGGCAGTCCGGGTCCGTCGCCACCCTCATCGCCCTCCAGGGCGAACTCGAGGCCCGGAAGATGCCGGCCGCCACCAAACTCTGCCGCGAGTTGATCTGGGAAATCCTCGGGGGTGACACGCCATGAATCGGCTGGTCCTGTGCGCGGCCCTGGCGGCGGCGTTCTTCTTCTACCGTCACACCCAGCAGCCGGCCGCCCCGGTGGCCCCGGTAGCGCCTGAGGTCGTGGCCATCCCGAGCCTGGCGAAGTACCGCAGCCAAATGACGGTCGAGGACCGGACGGCCCTGGCGCAGTGCTACGAGATCCTGGCCAAGTCGGTCGCCGCCAACCCGGTCGAGGATCCGGTGATCCCATCGGTGGCTGCGCTCAACGATGTGCATCGGGCTGCGCTGTTGTTCGTTTGGAGGGGCGTGCTCGGGAATGAGCCGGGCAAGTACGAGGGGTTGAGGGAGGAGCTGGAGGGGCTTCTGAAAACTGCGGTCGGTGAAGCCGACGTGCCGCTGAATCCAGCGGTACAGAGGGACGCCGCCACGCTGTTCGGCAACATCTCCCGCTCCCTCCGGTAGCCCCTGACATGCCCCTGGATCCGACGCGGTTGTCCTCGGCCGAGGACTGCCTTGCGCTCTACGAGCGCGGCTTCGCTGGGTTCTACCCGGACCCATCGGCCGAGGCTGCGCTGCTCGAGGAGATCGAAGTCCGGGGCGGGTATGCCCGGGCGATGGGGGCCATCTCCCGATTCCATCTCGCCAACGCCGGCGAGGGCGTCTTGTCGCTGCCGTTTCTGGCGGCGATGGGCATGTACCCCGACTGCCTCCCCGGTGGCAGCCAGGCCCGCGGCGACTGCGTCAGTTGGTCGATGCGGTCGGCCACCCTCGTTTCCTACTGTGCGAGTCTCTTGTGGGGAGACAATCCGGAACGCTACGCCCCGCCGAGCGTGTCCGACACGGCGCGGACCAACGGCGTGTTCGCCACCGAGAGTTGGTACTGGTTCCGCTCCCATTCCGGCGAGGGCTGGAACTGCGGCGATGCCGCCCGCATCGCGCTCACACGGTCCGGCATGACGGTCCGGAAGAACTACCCCGAGATCGGCATCGACCTGGAGGAGTACAGCGGGGCGACGGCCGGGAAGTGGGGAGCCAGTGCGCCGCCGGAGAAGGTGGTGGCGGTGACCAGCCAACACCTGCTCTCCACCGCCACGGTCTGCAAGACCTGGGAGGAAGTGCGGGACATGCTCGCCAATGGGTACGCGCTGGCGACCTGCGGCGGCGAAGCGTTCGAGCGAACCCGGGACGAGTACGGCTTCTGCCAGAGGAGCAACTCGGTCTGGCGTCACGCGATGAGCTTCATCGCGGCCGATGATCGGGAGGAGATCAAGCGTCGCTACCGCTGCCGCGTGGGCGGCCTGGTGCTTGTCCAAAACTCATGGGGCAACTACTGCGGCGATGCCTGCCCGATCTACGGGTCGAAGCACAAGATTCCGGCCGGGAGTTTCTGGGCCCGGTGGGACGACGTTCGCGAACGGTACATGGTCGCCATCGGTGGCGGCCGGGGGTTCATGGCCAATGCGGTTCCCCGTTGGAGTCTGGCCTCGATCATCTAGGAGAAACCCATGCGCTTCGTACTCCTGCTCCTTGTCGCTGCGTGGCAGGTCGAGATGGCGGTCGACTGTGCCCACCGCTGCGTGCGCCGCCCGAAGGTCGTGGCGGTTGAGAAGTCCACCACTCCCGCCCAGTGCAGAGGACCGCAATGCCAGATGCCCAAGCCGCGCCCCGTGCCACCCTCGCCGAGTCGCTGATGAATCCGGAGATCGTCGTGAAGGCGGTCGAGCGATTCGGACTGCCCCTCGTCATGCTGGCCGTGATCCTCTGGTGGGCAAAGAACGACGTCGTCATGCCGCTCTTGAACGCCCACTTCGAAGTGGTCGAGCAGATCGTGCGCGGCCAGAAGGAGCACACGGAGAAACTCGACGCCCTCGGCAACAAGCTCGACGAACTCATCAGGGTCAGTAAGTGACGTCGCGCCGCCTGACTGCTACCCAGCAGGGCTACGCAGAACAGGCCACACGCCTGGTCCGCGCCGTCATCGGTGCGTACCTCGAGCGGAACCCCGACTTGATGGAGGTCGCCAACCGCTGCGACCTAACCGGCGCAGCGGAGCAGGCGGTCTGCCAAGCCGCGCTCACCTACAACCCCGGGAAAGCGGGCATCAGCGCCTACTTTACGGTGGCCATCCGCCGGGCCATCTCCAAGGAAATCCAGGCGCGGCGGAACCACGAGCGGCGGATGCGGGTGGCCTGGGAAATCGCCAAGCCGCACTTGAACCCGCACATCGAGCGGATGAAACGCCGGGCGGTGAGGGCGATCAAGATGCTGTCGCCCTATGACCGGCAACTGCTGGAGGACCACTTGATTGAGGGCGTCACGCTCGAGCGGCTCGGCCTTGAGCAGTCCCTTGACGGGCGCACAATCCGGAAGCGGATCAACAAGGCGATCGATAGACTGCGGGAGGCGGAGAAGGATCTGCCCTGATAATCAAACTACCTCCGGGCCAACCGGCACGAAGCCCTTCACTGGGGCAGCCAGACGTCACGCATCGCTGCCTTAAACGACAGGGACTTACGACTGGGTCAGATAGTCAACGAGTTTTTCTTCAAAGACAAATCGCTTGACGGAATTAAACGTGATTTCTCGGATAAAGCCGAGATTAACGAGTATCTGCAACTTGCCCTCAAGGTTCTCGTGCTCTTCGAGGTAGTAGACGAGGACGGTCTTACCCGGGCTGTTCACATACTGCCATCCCCGCCCCATGACGATGAACTCTCGGGTAGTTGGGTAGCTCACCAGGTCTTCCCGCATTTCCTCAAGAAGCACCGGCATCAGCATCTCGATCTTTGCGTGATTCGCGTGCAGTGTTGTGGGAGCACCTGGCCGCCCAAGAACCAATTCCATCGCAGCGGCTCGCTCAGCGGCTCGCTTCCACGCTTCTAGCACCTTTCGATCGAAGCGGGTTGGGTCGTTGTCAACGAGTTTTGCGCAGGTTTGGCATAGCCAAATACCGTTTGATGAGTCCGAACGTTGCTCAGCCGATAACGTGTCGTCATACCGTGGACCACCTTGCGATGCCGCAGAGATGTGCGCCGCAACACCGGTATTTACAGCGCCATCCTCGCTAACTTGGGGGCCGCTTGTCGGCCGACGGCACTCGGGATTGCAACAGACAAACCCCACTCGTTTCGCCAACAGGTCTTTAGTCGGTGTCGAGAAGTTGTGACGCATGGTGTTGTTGCGGCCCGCGCCGTCCGATATCCGCGAGTCATGCTAGAAAGGTGCTGGGGAACGCGTTGCGGATGTCGCGCTGAATCTCCAGCATGTCTTGTCACCTCTTATCGTTCCATAAACTACACGACGCACAAGCCCGAGCGTAATGTGGTGGCCGCTACTGGATAATGTTGCTCGACTCGTGAAGTAGGCGACCTAGGCTCCCTGCGATGCCCGCCACTCCTTCACCATCCGCTTCCCATCCGTCTGCTTCGGGAACCCCAGTTCCTTGGCGGCGATGGCCCACTCGACGGCCTTGTAGTTGTCGAGCCGCCGCTTGTTGGGGTACTCGTTCTGCCGCATGAGCCAGAAGGCGATCTGCTCGATGGCCATGCCCTGCTTCCGCAGTTCGTAGATGATCTCGACGAGTTCCCGCTCCTGCTCGTCGACCTCGTACCTGCGGGTGGACCGCTTGTTCCCGGTGTCCCGGGCCCGGGTGCCGACGATCATCCATCCCAAGGGCGCCCGGTATCCCACGGGGAGCCCGTGTTTGCGGCGGTAGGCGATGATCTCGCTCGTCCGCTCGCTGGCGAAGGCTCGCTCGAGTTCCGCCACCGCCAGGAGAATGGTGACGAAGAACTTCCCCATCGGGGTGCCCGAGTCCACGAGCAGGTCGAGGGAGTGGAACCGCACCTTCCGGTCGGAGAGGGACGAGATCACCTTCACCCCGTCGGCCACGGAACGGAACGGGCGGTCGAGCCGGCTGACCACGACATGATCCCCGGGTTTGACGAGGGCGTAGAGCTGCCGGCCCTGCTCCCGCTCTGAGAACTCGACGGCTCCCTGCACCGCCTTGTCGTAGTAGAACCCGCCCCAACGCACACCCTTGGGTTTGAGGTTCTGCCGCCAGTACTCCTTCACCTTGGCCCGCTGTGCCGCGCGGGTGAACTCCTGCTTGGCCGTGGAGTGCCGGCCGTACCCGTAGCAGATGGGCCGCTCGGTGTCCGTACCCATCAGTTGAACCTCCAGTGGTCGCCCCGCAGGTTGAGCCCGTCGAGGACTTCCTCGAGGCGCCTCCGCACCGTCTCGCTCTCGGGCCACTTGCACCCGGAGTACGCCTCGAACAACTGCCCCCGCTGCGCCCAGTTCTTCTCGTGCATGACCGAGTTGCAGAGCACGAGCAGCATGGCCACGATCATCGGGTCTGCCCCGTCCCGGTCATAGGCGGGATCCTTCTCCAGTTCCCGGCGGATGTCGTTGATGTGATCGACCAGGAGCATCGCGCACCGGGCCGCCATGTTTCGGCTGTCGTTGTTCATGTCTGTCCTTTCGTGTGATTGACCTGTCCGGACCCGCTGTCCCGACACCCCATCCCTCCCGGCACCCCACCTATCACTTATCTATGGCGGCCGGCCGCCCACCGGATTTCCCAAGAGTTTTGTGGTAGCGGACGAGCCGGGCGTACCTGGCGACCCGGGCCCGGGCATGAGTGCGCTTGCGTCTCCAGATGGCCAGTTCCCGCCGATATTCGCGGAGCAGATCGGGCGGCCCCCGCTCGATTCGGGTACGAGGCAGAGCCTCCATCGTTTCGATCATCGCCCGCAGGCACTCGACGTCGAAGTTCATCCGGCAAGGCTGCCACCGTCCGGCCGGCCCGCCACCTTCGTCGCGTTGGGCAACGATGTGGCGGGCGACCAACGGCAGGTACTTCTCTCGGAAGACTCGCTGCAACTCCCGGCGCAGGTACTGCGAAGTCAGACGCGTCAACTTTGGCATTCAGTCCTCTCCAACTGTGAGCAATAGGGTGATGATTAACAGGGCAACGGCGAGCACAATGGCGTGACTAACCTGCATACTCAATCCCCTCCCAGCACTTCACGACTCGGGCCCACTCGGGCGGCGGATAACTCCGCACGTTGTCCTCGACCATCGCCACGACGAGCCGGGCTCGCGTCTTGGTTCGAGGCCAGTTCGTCTCACCGTCGGTGATGCACACGATGCAGTCGGCCTTGAGCGTGTCGGCGTACTCGATGGCCTGATCCATCCGGGTTCCGCCGCCGCCGTCCCACGAGAACTGGGAGAGCGACGAGAGCCGGCGGTCGGACTGGGCCTCGGTGTCGAAGCAGATGACCCGGGGCCGATGCACCCGCCGCATCCCCTGTGCCACCGCAGTGGCGGCACGTTGGATGTACGGGGACATGGACCCCGACGTATCGACGATCACCGCACACTCCGGGGCCAGCCGCACCACACCCCGCATCCGGGCGCAGTTGGCCGGCTGCCGCCGGGACATGCGGCGGTAGGTGTAGTCGTCCGTGCCGATGGGACTGGCTACTGACCTGGCCACGAGGGACTTGAGGATCTCGAACGGATCGGGCTGCCGGCCGAGCCGCTTGTCGATCGCCCGCCGGAGAATCCCCGGAGTCGAGCCGGGGCTCGTGGACTCCTGCTGCTCGATGGCCTCGGCGACCTGGGCCAACTTGGCGTCGAGCCCCATGGGATTCCCGGGTCGTTCACCGTCCCGGGGGACTCCGTCGGCACACGATCCACCGAACGGCGGCGGCTCGGGCTTGTCGAGGTTGTGCCGCAGGACGTCGGCGTAGCCCTCGGTCGTGAGCCCGTGGCTCATGCCGGGGATGTGCCGGTACTGCGTCCAGTTGAGAATCCCCTCGGGCTCCCACGCTTTCGCATCCCGGGCCAGCGCCTGCTGGATGCAGAGGTCGGCCGCGATGTTCCAGATGAGCAGGTCCCGGTCAGAGGGTTCCGGACACCAGACACCCCGGCGCCGATGGTGAGACAGAGCCAGATGAAAACACTCGTGCAGCAGGGCATACGCGAGTTGCTCGGTGGTGAGCGTGTCCACGAACGTCGGGTTGAAGTAGCACCGCCCGCACTGGTCGACGGCGAGCGTCTCGCACTGCTCGGACGGCCGGCAGGGCATGGAGAACACGAGCGCCGAGAGGTACGGGAACTTCCGCCGGCAGAGATCCTTGGCCTTGAAGATCCGCTTGGTGTGCTTGTTCATCACGCCACCCCCATCACAGCCGACACCACCTTGCCGTACCGGGCAGCGAGCTTTTCCGACGGGCGGTACTTCGGGAACATGGGCTTCAAGGCAGAGAGCGAAGGCACCGCCGCATCGGGCAGGTCGTTCTCCGCCAGATGCACCATCACTTCCACGGCCCGGTCGAGCACGGCGGTGTCGACTTCCGACTCCTTCCGCCGCTCGTCGAGGTGCATGACGATCGCACTGGGCAGGGAGATCAGCCGATCCACCTGCGAATCAGTGACGACCACCTTCTCCTGGCCGGAGAGGATCGCCTCGACGTCGTGCATGGCGATCGCATCGACGCGGGCCATCAGTTCCGCAGAGGCACCGGTACCGACGAGCCCCGCCCCCAACTCCGCCCGACATTCATCGAGCAGCCCGACACTCTCGGCAGCGGCGAGGCACTTGGCCAGGTTCCACCAACTTCGGGGAGTGGGAAACGCCAGCGTCCCTTCGTGAACCTTCTCGGTGTTGGCGAGCGTCGGCTTGTTCCGCACCAGCCCCGAGATCAGCCCGCCCCACTTGGGCAGCAGGAACGCGAAGTCACCGACCACAGGGAACTCCGCCGGCACCGGGAACTTGCCGCCGTTCTTGAGCCCCTCGTGCCACAGCCCCGACGGGAAAACCCAGTCGTGGTGGTACAGCCGGTTGCAGATGGAGGGCTCCAGAGGGGAACCGTTGGGAGCCAACTCCGGGGGATTGGCGGCAGCCGAGACGATCGTGGTGGGATGGAAGTGCAGACTCCCCACCCGCCGCTCGTTGAAGCACGAGAGCAACGGCGGACGCATCTGCGTCTGGGCGCTGGTCAACTCGTCAACGAACAGCCACCGCTTGGCGAGCAGGAGGTCGTGCATCCACTCCATCGGCACCATCCGGCAGAAGCCGGTCGTGGTGTCGTGGTACGGGATGCCGCCGATGTCCTCGGGGGCGTGTTGCGACGGGATGAAAACGTGGGCGACGTAGCCGATGTGCGCCGCCACCGCCTCGATGAGCGCGTTCTTGGCGACACCGACGCCACCCCAGGCGATCGACGAGACACCTGCTTGGCAGGCGATGAAGTACGAGACGTTCGGACAAACCATGTGAAAACCCCTTCGTGTGAAAAAGAAACGGGGGCCGCACGGCCCCTCGTGAAACCCCTCCCGGCACCCCATCGCTAGACGGTCTGTGCCTGCCACAGTTCCATGTGCGCCATGCCGATCATGGCCTGCTGCCGTTCGAGCGCACCGCGAAGCGCATCCAAGCGCACCTGCAAGAACTCCTCGTAGTACTCGATCTGCCGAGCGTCCTCGACCATCGCCTCGAAGCGCGACTGCAACCCGTCGGATCGCGCCTTGCCACCACGGGAAGTCAGTTCATCCCACTCGGCAGACCGCTGCTCCATCCGGGTGATGAGACTTTCCTGCACGTTGTCGTGGAGCGTGGCGAGCAACTTGTCGTTGGCGGAGAGATCGACCTGCCAGCAGTGGAGACGCGGGCCGACCAACTCCCGAGCCACCGTCTCGTACTGCTCGATGAACTCCCCGGGCAGGAAGTAGACGGAGCCGTTGTCCCGCAGGAGAACGCCGTGACACGCTGCGAGCAGACCGTTGACCGCTTTGGTCAGGTCGCTGGCGGTGAGATACCGGGTGGATTCCCGGTACACCGCCTCGAGCTGGTTGATGGCATCCGGCCCAACGTAGAGGGGGCAGGCGGGAGACTGCTTCAAGAACACCGCCCGGCCGCACTCGGAGAGGCCGACGGAGAACATGAACTGGTACTCGTTCTCCTGCGTCCCCCGGATTTCCCGATACACACCGATGCCCGTACTGCTCCGGTCGAGGGTGAAGTATTTGAGGGGCAGACCGGGCAGCGCCAGTCCCCCGTCACCGGCCACCGCCTTGGCCGCGTCGGTGAGCGCCGCCAGGTGGTTGACTGCCGGCACGAGCGACGGCTTGCCGACGGAAGCGAAGGCGCTCTCGGCGTTCTGCCGCAGCACACGTTGGGAATCCCAGCACACGACGGCGCCGGACGAATCGAACTTGCGAATCATGGGAAAGTCTCCAGTGCAAAGGGGTA
>Ga0315904_10007889_pt1 | contig 14181 bp, 27 predicted proteins | sample LakEriMetagenome_6_FD_203529 | JGI IMG/M metagenome (GOLD analysis project Ga0315904, IMG submission 203529) | Freshwater fungal communities from buoy surface, Lake Erie, Ohio, United States - Buoy 12 MA120 | ecosystem: Environmental > Aquatic > Freshwater > Lake | place: USA: Lake Erie, Ohio... | reverse complement strand
ATCACTTTTGTTTTGGTTCTGATGCTTTACCATTAACCCAATCCCAATCATCATCAGTCATTGGAATCCAGTAAGTTACTTGCATCTGGAATATTCCTCCATGATCTGTGTTGCTTTTCTATGATCACCTTGTCTGGCATGAAAAGCAGCAGCACGAGCATAGCCAAATCCCTTAAACAAGAGATAAGCATTCCTTAAAAATTTTTTCATGATGTTTTCTTTCTTGCTGCTTTCTTACTTTCCATTTCTAGGATTTCGTGTTCCTGTAGAAGTTGTGGATTGTTTTGTGCATGCAAAGAAACAGTTGTTGGTTCATCAGTAATATCAATCTGTCTTGGTTTCTTGTGTTCAGGAATAATACGCTCTAAGAAAATTTTAAGCATACCATTAATCATCTGAGCACCTTGAACAACAACCTGATCATCAACTACGAAACTACGAGTAAACGCACGTGTCGCAATTCCTTTGTATAAGAATGCTTGTGTGTCGTCTTTCGTTTCACCTTTGACAATAAGTTTATCGCCATCAAGTGTAATTTCTACATCTTGTTTACCGAAACCAGCTACTGCCAACTCAATGACGTATTTGTTTTCTTCTGCTTTGTAGATATTATATGGTGGATAGTTAGGAATATGTTTTGTTAAATCATCATGCATTTTTGCGAGACGATTAAACTGATCATCAAAACCAACAAAAACTTTGTCAAAATCTTTGAATGTGTTGCTCCATGGAGCAGGAATAAAATCGAGTCCCATAGTTCCCTCCTTACTTCTTTGTCGCTTTAGTGACTTGATCGGTAAGATCGTGTGCGGTTTTTGCTAGTGTTTTAGCAAACTCTGCGCCAGCATCAATTGCTGTTTGTAGGGGTTTACGGAATGCCTCTTCTGTTACGATTGTAGAGAGGACTTTAGACTGAGCACTTTGAATAGTGTCGATTGTTGAGTTGAAATACGCTATCATGGTTTTCTCCTTGTTAAGCGAGTTTATTAAAAATTGCTACCCCGAAGGCATAGCATGTTAAGTAGTCGGCTTTTATCGTAGTTACCGACTAACTACGTTCCCATCCCGATTGGGATAAAAATATTTATATCATTCTGAGACTTTTTCTGTCTCATCGTCTAAAATATTTTCTTGTTCCTTTAATGATTCATACTGAGGAAGTGCTTGCTGGCGAATTTTAACAACCAGTTCAGCAACCTTTACGTATGGTTGATCGCCCAATGCAGTCAAAATAGCATCTATTTCTTCAATTTTCAATTTAAGTTTAATCACTATAACTCCTATTATTTAAGTTCTTTTTACCAATATTATATTTTGGCACCAATTCCCACTCATCCTTTTCTTTAAAGGAAAGCACTTTTATCTGAGATAGTGACGCTTGTGGTTGAGCATCTTCATCCCGAATAATCTTAAGCAAACCCCAATCTTCTAAAAGAGAGGCTACAGTGTTTCTGCGTTCAATATCATTGTTAGTCAAATTAGACTCTTTTCCGTCTAATGCAAACAATTCCTTAAAATGAACGATGTAATATTTACCTTGTTTGTGTAAAATATGACATGACTGATACAATTTGCGCTCTTTTCTTGACGCAATACCAATTCTAGTCAATGTTTCCTTGACTTTTAAAAAATTGTCTGGTTCGGGTAAATTCACCTCGAGCATACTGTCTGGAGTCCAGTCATAGTAAACAGTCTCAACAGTCATAATTTTCCACCTTTTTCGAATTTTTGTTTTATCATAGTAAGTTGATCTTTTGATAATATGGAAAGAGCAACTTCTGCCTTTTCTCTACTATAATTGTAGTATTTCATTACCATAGTCAAATCGTCTCCAGTCTCTTTTTTGTGCCATTTGGAGAAACGCTTTTTCTTGGCAATACTATTTAGCAAATAATGAAATTGCCACTTTTTGGGGATATAATGGCGTAAATTCATCTCATTTGCTTGTAGGCAAGAATCAACAAAAAACGAAAGACCCTTATTTACAATGAAGGGTTCATAATCTTTCTGAAAAGATGGATCGTCCGATAAATCATCCTTTGTAAGGTTAATACAGTTTAAATAGTCAAATGGTGACATAGCGACCTCACTTGAACTTACAGCCAACCATAATCTCTGTCATTGCAGCAATATTATTCAGTTCTGAGTTCGCAACAAATGCAGCTTTGTATTGATAATCCGCGAGAATAAGAATAAGTTTAGGTACAGAGTTGGCGTCAAGATACTCGACCGCATTATCATACAAAAGAGAAAACAGCTGGGAAGTCTCAATGTCAGAGTTTTTAGCAATCCATTTGCGTGTGTTACCAAAATCTTTATCTTTTAAATAACCAATAAGTTCTTTAAATGATTCACCAGAAAGGTTCAACAGAATACCTGTGTCAATGCGACCAGTCACAGAATAACGCTGGAGTTCGTTTAGAACCCTACGAAAATCTGGAAAGTGTGTCTCAACAACTTTGGCTACTACTTTACTGTCAACATCAGTAACACCTTCTTGTGAAAGAATATCCATTACTCTGCGATAAAACGCAGCAGCAACTTTTGGTTTTTCGCTTGAAGGAATTTTGAAATCGATTACAGCACAACGACTATGAATCGGCTCAATTATTTTGTGTTTGAAGTTACAGGTAAAGATGAATCTGCAGTTGTGGGAAAATTCTTCGATAAAAGAGCGCAGACCTGTTTGCATTTGGGCTGATAGACTGTCGGCTTCGTCGAGGATGACGACTTTTGTTGAAGATTCGATACTAACAGACGAGGCAAAACTTTTGATTTGGTTCCGTAGTAAATCAATTCCATTCTCCACTGATGCGTTGATAAACATATATTCTGCGCCAACTTCAGCGCAGAGTGCCTTTGCGATTGTGGTCTTACCTACACCTGCACCACCAGCGAACAGGAACATAGGTAATTCACCACTAGCAACAAAATTTTTAAATGTTTCTTTTAGTGTTTCAGGAAGAATACATTCATCAATCGTTTGTGGGCGATATTTCTCCACCCAAAGAAATTGGTCTTTCATAATATAGTCCTGAAAAAAAATTATTCAGCTGTTGAGCCAGTCTCAACTGCAACGTAATACGCAAGTTCTGCGCTTGTGTTTTTGAATCGACAGATTTTCATCTTAGCGATAGTAACATCATATGCGCCTGGAAGCATCTTTAAGTTCTCTACTTTAAGATATGCTATAAATTTTCTATCTGTTGCGCCGAGATCGATTTCAAATTTGTTACACAATGGATTTTTATTATCAAATACCAAAGCAGTAACATTAGAGCCATCACCAGAAATCGAAACATCGCTTACTTTTAAAATGTTAGCAGAACGGATAATATTATCTAGATCTGAAGCAGTAAGTTTAAATGAGATGTTTGTTTCGTCTTCAGGAAATGCGATAGATTTGGTTGGTGCTTTCAATGTATTTACATCCGCTGCTTTATATTTAATGATATTCTTTCCCTGCTTTACCTCAACGATATCGTTGTTAAATGTAAAGTCAGGATCTTCGAACAGGGAAACAACACCAAGAAATTCATTCACATCATAGATACCGAAATCTTGTGGGAATGCCTCAGTTACAGTTGCCTCAGCGAATACATTGTTTCCTTCATTTTTTGTTGATAATTTAGTTCCTTGTTTGATTAACAAATTCATGTTAATCGAAGCAAAGTTTTTAACGAGATTTTGTGTTTCTTTAGTGAGTTTCATATTTCTTCCTTTTCATAATATGTATAAGTATTATACCGCAAAAGTGTGTTTGTGTCAAATAAAATTTCTACTATTATTTGGATGTTTAACATGATGCGGAACATCCCAAACAAAAGTAATTCTTTCAGTATCTGGTGAAATATTCTTCGCCCAGTGATGCTTTTTGTTATTAAACCAAAACCAAGTTCCTGGCTCAATAACATGTTCTTCTCCGTCAACATGATAAAGATATCTTCCCTGAAGAGACAAATGAAAACGATCACGTGTTGAATAATACGTACCTTCATCAACATGACGACCAACGCTTCCATCGATACGTAGTTTAAAAAATGCTGCTCTTGATATCTCAGTAATTCCTTGTATCTTAAGCCATTTTCTAATCTCTGTGTATTTTTTATACATTGGTGTATTCATTTGATGTTCTGTGTCTTTCGGACTAACACCCTCTTCTTTGACCCAAGCCATAACCAGTGGTAAAAAACCATATGGTTCTAAATCACCAGAAATGTTTTTGTATGCACTAACTGCTTTCCAATCTTGAGGATTAGAAAGTACCTGATTGAGTATTTTACTTACATCAATATTTTTTTCTATAAATCTAAAATTTGATTCCAAACAAAACTCCTAACAGAATACCACTACCAGAAATGGTTAAAAGGGAAATTGAAAACACAACCAATCCCAATACTATGTATAATGTCAGTTTACTCAATTTTTGTCATTACTATATTTTACATCGTGTTCATACAAAAACATTAGACAACACATCGCATGAGCCAAGTGATGCATATTAGATTCTGGGTCGATCTTTTCACCATCCTTATATGCCCACAGATGTCTTTGTAGTGCGTCGAAATAACGTCGTTTAGAGTCTGGTACAAACTTCCAGTTATCAGGCTCATACTTCTCTGCACCAAATGTTAGAACATCGACAGTAGCTCTCAATGCGAGTGGTGGTAACAATCCATACTGCGGTTTGTTACCATCAAATTTACGACCACCTGTCGTTGCGTTCTGAGATTTTTTTACTTCATCTTTACTCGCCATATCTATCTCCAATGAAACAACAAATGGGCACTCGGGAGAATGCCCATTAATTACTCACTAAAAATTAACGAGTAAATGCGCTTGCGCCAAGAATGTTAGCAGCAACAGCAACCATACGCTTCGATGGTGTACCGATACGATACTTAACAACACGATCACCAGTGCTCAATGTTGTTGGATTGCTATAAACACAGATACCATGCTCAGTGCGCAATGCATGGATAGCACGACTTGGGTTCTTAAGACCAAAGGTGCCACTGATTTGACGTGCAGTTACTTCGTTACCAGATTTCATGTAAGAAACCAACTTTTGGATTTTAGACATTATATAAGTCTCCATAAAAAATAACACCAAACAAGAATGGGAAAATGGGATGCGTGGTGTCAACGCATCCCTCCCACAATTAAAGAATCAGGAATTAACGAGTTCTTGAATAGAAGAGACGATATCCGCTTCTTCCTGATCAAACTCAACAGAGTCAGACTCATCAATGATTTTCTCAAGACGAGTACGCTCATCGGTTGATACTTTCTTCGCCTTCGCAGCTGTTGCTTCAGGCATGGGAATCTGATAGACTCCACGAGAAACTTTATTTGGACCAGTCAACCAGTTGGGGAAACCAACTTTCTCACCACCAGTGGCACGTTTCTCATTGAGAGTCCAATAAAGGGATTCAATTTGTTTACGAGTAGCAGTACCACTCTTCGCAATCGAAGCATCTTCCTTAAGAACAGCGTCAACGAAACGCTTTTGGGCTTTGGTCAAATCAGAATATTTCAACATAACAATTTCCTTTCGGTTTTCAAGTTTACAATATAATTATACTACGTTTTAACATTAATGTCAAGCATTAATTAAATAAGGATCTCGCCATTCTCAGACTGTTCGGTAGGGGTCTGAGCAGGTGCGGGTCCCACCTCCGCATTCGGGTCTGCAGAAACCTTGTCAAACAGATCCAGAAACGCATCTTTCGTCAACGGATCAAAACGATTGATAGCAAGGTTCACTGATTTACGCTTATCACGATAGATCGAAAAGTTCTTAACGATATGAACCAAACGACGAGTCGTGATAACTTCGTCAACACCACCATCATCGAACGTGCGACGAATAGCATCTGCCCATTTGACGAGAGTAGCAGCAAACTCGCCATCAAGACAATTAAACTTCTGCATCAGATTCGTAACAATTTTTGTCTCGATCTTAGCAGAGGGATAATCTTGTTCAAACACAACAGCGAATCGCTCAAGGAATGCTTCATTCAAAACATTCGTACCGATATAGCGACCATCATCTGATCCTTTACCTTTGGTATTCGCAGTTGAGATAATGTTGAATCCTTTCGCAGGATAAACAATTTCGTTCTTGGCTTTGATGTAATATGGCTTACCCTCAAGGATACCCTGAAGACACATCAGCAAGTTGGCTGAGCCAGCGTCAATCTCATCAATAAGAATCGGAATACCACGACGCATAGCAACAATCATTGGACCATCTTCAACAACTACGTTACCATCAATCAAGGTCTTAGACGCAATCAGTTTATCTTCGTCATCAGTGCTATTCAAGTTCACACGAATCAAAGGGATTTTATGTTTTGCGCAAATCTGCTCGACCATCGTCGACTTACCATTACCAGTCGGACCAGTCACATAGACAGGGTGGAACAGGCGACTAGTAATAATCTTGTCGAGATCTGAGTGATTACCCCACGCAACATATGCAGGGTCAACAAGTGGAGCAGCAACTTCTGCTTCGGTTACGTAGACTGGTTTACGCACATCATTCTCAATCGTTTCTAGAGGAACAACTTTGGCAACAGCATTTCCACCAGCGATAGCATAAAGACCACGACCGACTTTGTTTGCCATAAGCCAAGTAGGATACTTGGTAGTATTTAGAGCATTCATCGCACTCATAATTTGCTGCCGACTTACAGTTCCTGACGATTGAACATCGGGAAATAATTCGAACAGTTTGGTTTCGAACAGTTGTTGATTCATAATCACCTTTCTCATAATATAAAACAATTATACAATAAATTCAAATTAATGTCAAGCACTCTTACCAGCTCGCCTGATAATAAAAATCAGACTTTTCGAACGCAGGGTCGCTGAGGATTTTCCTGAAACGAACAATCGTACGTTCGATATCCTCCATGTACCACTCATTATATTCAGTGTTTCCGAAGAAAAACCCACTCTGCGTTGGAAGCAACTCTTCTGCTTTCTTGTTATCTGCAACAATCTGCTCACACAGTTCCATCAACTGCTTTAACTGATCACGTGTAACATAATACTCGCCACAGTCATCTGTACCTTTTTGCACATTGTCAACAAACCACTGATGAATCGCATTGGCTTTGCGCCAGTAGGCTACACGGAAAGTTACTTCCTGAGCACCATAGTCACCTTCTTCATCACCCTCAACACCGAACAGTTCATTGACAGTTTTGATTCGCTCAGAATCTTTCTCATCAAAATACCGACTCATGTATTTTTTGGCTGACAGATACATATCCAAACCCATAACAAATCTCCTTATGCTACTTTACGAAAATAACCATACGGTAAACCTAACAGAAAGCAGAGATACTCATCGTCACCATCACTGCCTTCTGCTTCGTGAACCCAGCGCAATGCTTGTTCACGACTTTTTGCGCCACTCATCATAAGATTGAGCATGCGCATTTCGAAGTCATGCGAAGCATGATCTTCGTCAATCTGACGCTGTTTCTCGTTGCGCTCAATTTCAGAGCAGCACAACTCAAGTTGTTGCTTGAGTTCTTCGACCGACATGGTTTCCATGTTCATAAACCGAGGACGAATACCATGCGCATCTTTATATGCATCCCACAGCGAGCACTCAAGTTGCTCTTTTTCGGTCATTTCTTCCCAAGACTTAAATTCGCTCATTTTTTCAGTTCCATTTTCAATCATCATAGAATAATTATACGTCCAAACCGAATTATTGTCAAGGGATAACCCTACAGACTGTAGGGGATTGCAAATTATTGATTTTTAAGGAAAAAAACGGAAAAAAAGGGTCTCCAAACCGAAAAAATCGGCTCGGAGACCTCAAAAGTCGTCAAGCGACGACCCCAACAAACCTGTTTAGAAGGATCCGACTGGTTTTCTTCGCTGACAGGTGTTTTGTAAACTGTTTTGCGATCGCTGCAGCCGACATTTTGGTCATGTTATCGTCAAGTTCTTCCTCAGCGACTTTGTGGTCGCATTTGATGAGGAAAAGTTCATCGTGACCATAAACTTTAAGACCAGTAAACCCTTCTTTTAACATATCACGACGTGATTCGTAAACAACTTGATCATTTGTCGGAAGATCGTAGGTCGCCATAGCATAATTGATATCACGAGCACGCTTATTCGTTACGTGGAAACCAATCGTACCACATTTATAGCGATCTTTAATCATTTCAGTGATCAAATTACCCCACTGAGTGTTTGAATCAACAGAATAAATTTTCTTTGTGATAGGACAGCGTAAGAAACGAACAGTACGGATTTTTCTCTGACCATCCCAATTATATTGGTGATTCATATACTCAGGTTTGTATTTCAATCCCCTGTCATAACTATCAATTTCTTTTTCTGCTTTTTCCTTTTCAGAAAGTCTCTTTTTGTAATAATTAACACGTCCACCATCACCATCGGTCAACTTGATTAATGTAAACTTCTCAATCTGATTAGCAACAACAAACTTCTCCGAGTAATCGTACAAGAATGCCAATGCTTCATTAAGAGGGGTGCCACTCAATTCATAACCATCAGCGCAAAACCCTTTTGCCATACCAAACAGTGTTCTGGTCATTTTATTCAAATCACTGTTCGTCATTTTGTTGCTGAACAACTCAATCAAGTTGAACTCGGGATCAATTCCTAATGTATTCTGCGCTTGATTGATAATCGTGTCTGTCATACGATTACGTTTCTGTTCAATTTCCTGTGATGTCATGTTACCATAGCGAAGAGTGCTAGTGTCAGTAAAAGCAAACACCTGGAAAGGAATCTTAACACGATGGCAGAACATTACGAGAGAGATTAGTTGTTTTACCGTATCTTCGATATAGTCGCCCATCGAACCAGACCAGTCGAGAATAAACAACATACCATGTTTCTTACCATCTTTGGTGATAGCAATAGACTTGAACAAATCCTCACGAATCTTGAATTGTGCCAGTTTGCGTGAATCAAGAACACCAGACTTTGATATCTGAATACGTTTATAGTCGGTGGCTGCTTTGCGCATCTCAAATTCTTTGACAAGATAAGCAACAACACGCTGAGTCTCTATCATAAACTTCTCATGGTCAGAGTTAAGTGATGATGCTTGATTGATAAGATAGTCAGCTCTCAAGTCATAGCCAGAATCTTTTGCTTTATTGATTGCTGCTTGTACAGCATTTACGTTATCATTAAGAACCTTTTTGTAAGGAATAATAATTTCATTAGCAAAGGATCCAAGGCGAACCATGTCAATGTATTCGTAACAAGTATTTACATCAGCTGACTCAGCCAACTTTTCCTCAAACGACTTCATAGTAATTGGGTCGCTTATCTCATCATTTGATGTTTTAATGTTATCTGCGTCAGTTCCTGAGCCACGACCTGTTTCAGTGTCTCGATCATTTTCTTTTTCTTCAGATTCTTTACCAATATACTCATGGCGATCATCCTCATCATCTATTGAATCATAGTCATCGCCGTATTCATCATCATAATCATAGGATTCCTCATCCTCTTGATCTTTCTGTTTTTCCTGAAGCATCTTCTTAAATTCTTCATCATTAAAAAGATCTTTCAGCAAATCTTGTTTTTGCTTCTTAGTAAAATCATAGACTTTACGAGCAAGAGTAACTACGTCCTCAATTGTTTCAAGACGTGCGACTTGATCAACAAGATATTTCTCAGCTGGTGTAAACTTTACGCCACATTCAAAACCAGCTTTGTAGTATAGATTGATTCTATCAATCAGCTGAAGACTTTCAATGTCATGTTTCTTCAGATCAAAGAAGTCTCGCTCATTGAGTTGCTTATACCCTTTGTTGAAAACAGTGCGGAGACCAGGATACTTACGCTTCATCAATTTCTCGATGCGAGCATCCTCAAGAATATTGCAGAAACCATGAGGAATCCCTTTACGATTTTCAGTTTCTTTGGATTTCTCAAAGATCTCGTGGTCTGTATACAAAGCATGAGCAACTTCGTGCGCTTTGAGCATCTCCTCGATTTCGGGAGTCATGTTTTGCCACTGGGGTAATGTAAGGATTCGGTTGACCACATCGAATGATGCGGTAGAGACAGGCGCACGCTGAATCAACAGGTTTTCCTGCGCCAGTAGGCGAGTGGTAATATCATTAGTTTGAATTTGTTGGGTCATAATTTTATTTAGATTCAATGTTTATATAATTCAATTATACATGATTTTTTATTAAATGTCAATCAGCTGCTGCAACTTTCTTTTGGCTTCGTACACACGTTTGAACTTCTCATTACCAATTCGAATATTGCGACCAGAAATTGTAAGAACGAACTTCGGAGTTGTGTATGTATACGTAAGGACACCATTCGGTTTGCTTCTTTCCTTAGTGTATTCGAAACCACCAAAGAACAGAGTGTCCGCTAATTCGTCACTGGCTGTCTTAGCGAAGAATGCATTATTTACCATAGTATTCAGCATCCAAGTCGTAGGACATACAAGCATAAAGCATCTGCTCATGCTCAGCCATCATGCGGTCGAGGGATTCTTCTTCCAGCTCGCTCAGGTAATCAGCCATACGATCAGCAGCATTTTTCTCAGCGATCTCAAGACATAAATCATTTGCTTCTTCAATAGTCATAATATATCTCCATGTTCTAGGACAAACCCTACATAGTAATTATACAGGATATGTGAATTAATGTCAAATATTTTATCTCAAGATGTATGTGTTAACCACAAGAGAAGATGTTTTGTTCGCAGGTACACGACTCTTCAGCACGCATCTGGTTTTCAATTTTGAACCAGTTTGTTCGAATATGCTGACATACCTTTGTTCGGCTTTGAGACACTGTTCGTGTGTATCATAAGTTGAATGTATTGTGTAATCAGATGGTGCTGCTACGATGAAGAGAAGTGCCCACATGTTTACACCTTTGAGATTTGAACATCATATGACACACGATTCATCTTGTGGTCATAGACTGACATTCTAGAAGAAATTCCAACTGCGTTGAACAAATTTCCAAACAGTTCGCGAACCACAGTGTTGACAGCTACAGAGTCACCAACACCACGTTTGATGGCAGCGCCAGTTGTGTAGAATGAGACACCATTGACAATAACACGATATTTCATAACAACTCCTTTTTAATCATCATAGAGTAATTATACATGAAATTCGTATTATTGTCAATACCCCAAAAAAATACCCCTACAGACAGTAGGGGTATTAAGTTAGTGGACGCTTACTTTGTAGAAGTCTTACTGGATACGCTCCATAACAGGTTTATCGTACATATCTTCGCCAAGAGAAAGATTATTGTAATGTATTTTGACAAGACCTTTGCGAGCAAGAGAGACACCACAGATTATTACATTCAATGCATTTAAACAATTACACATTTGTTGATCATCCGTAATTGTCACACCCTCCGCTTCAGCAAGCATTAATGTCAGTAGAGAAAGATCCTGTAATGCAGTGTCATTAAGTTCGGATTCTTCATCAGCTGAATGATTGGCGATTTCAAGAAGTTCATCAAGACTACGTTCTGATAGGTTTTTGAAAAAATCGCCAAGGGAAAGATAAGATCGTTTTTTTAACTCTATCGCTAACAGTCTGATTGTAGCGCATATATCATTTGAATCGATAACTTGCTGCAAGTTTACGCAGTACGCTGATTCTTCATCATTCAGTGGAATATTGAAATCCATGTTCTTCCTTCTTTGCTGTTTCGTAAACCCAGTTTTCTGCGAAATCCTCTGCATCATCTAGAGACAGAAAGACAGAAACATACCATGTACCAAATGCAGATTTTACACGTGCATAAAATCGTGACTCATCTCGCTCAACTATTGCTTCGCGAGCATCTTGGTCTGACCAATATTGAGAGATTATGTTTTTCTCTTTCATGTATTCCTCGGCTGTTGTAAATTTTAAATCATTCATTATTAAGTTACATCCTTGTTCGGTTTCCAATTTCCCCAAGAAGTTTTTGCCCAACTATGAGCATCTTCTTCTCGATCAAAATATGGGCTGAATACTTTGTGTTCGGAATTGACCCAGAAATAAGTATATGTATGCATACCAGCATCTCTGTATTTTATGAGTTTTAATTCTTCCAACACATTCACCTCCAAAGGAAACACTATGTTTATTTATCGATGCAAAATTCTCAAAGTTCTTGATGGCGACACAGTAGAAATCGATCTAGATCTTGGTTTTAACATTATGCTTGCCAATCAGAAAGTTCGACTGGCAGGTATTGACACACCTGAATCTCGCACATCAAACAATGAGGAAAAGCCACGTGGTCTTCTGTCAAAGAAAAAGGTTCAGGAGAAACTACCAGTCGGTTCATGGCAAAAAATTCAGACAATGAAATCAGACAGCAATGATGACAAGTTTGGACGCATACTTGGTGTTTTCATTATGGAAGATGGTACAAGTTTAAATCAATGGATGATTGATAACAACTACGCTGTTCTATACTCTGGTGAAAACAAGGATCTGGTTCAAGAGATGCATACATACAATAAAAAGAAACTCATCGAGCGAGGTGAGTTACCTGCATAATCAAAGACTGAGTGCGGTCTGTAGAGATTTCTGAGCAGTACGCAGACCAAACTCCATCTCACGTTTCTGCTGCTTCAATGAATGAATCTCTTGTAGGTTTGTTTGATAACTTGTATACAAATCCTCAGTATCTTTCTTAAGTTTCTCAACCCAAGTAGTAACTTTAATAATAGTTACCCAAGTGCCATCAGCAAGTTTGGTGTGCCCATCACGAATACGAAACTCGTCAGTCCACCTCGCACCATTTTTGTAATCGGGCATCGGCTCAAACAAAAACAATTCTTGTTCTGATAGTTTCTTTAGAAGAAGATCGAAATCTTTTGTAACCATATCTTTACCATAAAACATTATTCAGTCTCCTCATATTCATAGTTCTCCTCACGACCTTCCATCTCTGCATGAATATCACACAGAGTTTTATGCCAGCCATCGGTATAGGTTTTTCCAAGAGCACCACATTCCTCACAGGTATGGTAACTCATACTCTCAGCGAAAGTGATATAATTCCAATGCTTATCAGTTGCAGCCTGAACATAGAATCGTAGTCCACCGAACTTCTCCTTTACCTGAACAGCAACTGGAACTTTCAATGTTTCTTCTTCCAGTTTTGTTTTGGCTGCATCGATCTGTTCTTGAGTAACGATCTTCTTGCTACCTTCCCATTGTGGTTTATTTACCAAATCCTTGATACTATCATAGCGACTCTTGGCTGAGCGATAATCAGAAGTCAATAGTCCACAAAGGGTATCGATAATTTTATACCAACCATCACCACATTCAAATCCCCAGCACATGGCTGTGACTTGCATATTCTCATGCCGATCGCGAAAGATCAGCGGATACTTTGCACAGAGGGCTTCGTCTAGTTCTTTACGCATACTTAACTCCAAGTCCTGTGGTTCTCAGCGATATGCTCAATACCATCATATTCATGTATATGCCACTGTACATCAGCAGGAATTTCCACAATACCAATCTCAGCAGCCCAACCATTTGCTTTCTGTTGCAACTCTTCGATGACCGCAATTAAATCGGGATCGGATCGGTTCGCTGTGAAATCATACTCACTCAGATAGTTCTCCTCATTCTGATTACCCTTACGATAATAGTCATAGGACTGCTCAGAACCAAAAGAATACTTACTCTCGATTCGATCGAACTCAATACCCTTCCTCGAAAGCAACATTTCAAATGCTTCATTCGAAAGACCAAACCCACCAAAGCAACGATTAATTGCAATTTTAACAGTACTCATCTTACTATTCCTTTTGTTTGTAAATTCAATAAACGCTGGATCATCCAAGGGCACGACTCTGAAATCGCCATTCGCCAAAGTTTCAATTCTATTCTTCATCTCTCCACTCCTACTATTAGCCATTGCTTTTTTACTTTGAAAACCTGTCATCTCGAAATCCTCAACTCTGCTTCAGGTGTTTCCCTGCAAGCATTACAATAATTATACACAAAATCCACCAAACCATCATAGGATCCCCAACCATTGCCAGGATTAAACTTCCTATATTTGTCAGGATTAGATGTAAGGATATTCAATCCCTCATATAGTAACTCGGCAATTTCATTCGCTTTTGTGTAGGGAGGATTGCATTCGTCAGGTCGCCAAAGAATCTGT
>Ga0315904_10007886_pt1 | contig 14185 bp, 10 predicted proteins | sample LakEriMetagenome_6_FD_203529 | JGI IMG/M metagenome (GOLD analysis project Ga0315904, IMG submission 203529) | Freshwater fungal communities from buoy surface, Lake Erie, Ohio, United States - Buoy 12 MA120 | ecosystem: Environmental > Aquatic > Freshwater > Lake | place: USA: Lake Erie, Ohio... | reverse complement strand
CTCCTGCTTATCCTCAAGCTTGATGTTCAGATACGCCACGATGGCATCAGCTAGCCTAGAAGGATCCTCGATCGCATTGACCTGCATGATCATCTCTGGATTGACCTTCTTGCCGAGTTTTACGTAGTTCTCGAATGTCACGTTGACAGAACGCATCAACGCTTTCAGCTCGGTCGATACTTCGAGGTTAGAAACTATCTCCTCGACATCCACGAGCATAAAGTCATCTTCGCGAACGAACTTCTTCACACGCGCGCGACACTTGCCCTCAACGAGGACCTTAATCGGACCATCCGCTAAACGGATCAGCTGAACGACCTCTCCCAGCGTTCCAGTTGTGTAGATATCTTTCGGGCCTGGATTACTTGTGCGTGCGTCTTTCTGTGCAGCAAGAAAAATATATTTCCCCTCGCGCTGAGACTCCTCAATCGCTTTAACGCTCTTTTCTCGTCCCACAAACAGAGGCACTACCTGCTGCGGAAATACAACGAGCTCGCGAAGTGGAAGGAGTGGGATTGGATTTGTAATGGGTGGCTTCATTATGTTGTTTCTCAGATTGTTACGGTAACCAGTTTAACCTACATCACTTGTTGTACTGCGAATCCAAACAACGAGTATCAAGTGCTCCTCATGTATCGGAGCAACTCGCGCCGTTCTTAAGACCCGAGTGAAGCGAACGTAACCGTTTGTATTTACTACATCCAGTGTATCACTCAAAAGAGCTACAAACACCAGCTTCTCTCTGTATGATGCTAATCGAGGGTTAAAAAATCCACAATAATCGGCGAGTTGTAATAATTGGCCGGCGCCACGCCCAAATTAGGCAAACCGCCGTTTGAATGGGCGCGTTTAATGACTTACAGCGTGCCCTGCGCAGCGCATTACGCTGATTCAGCGTGCTGATACACAATCAGCGGCTTCTCGCCTTTTAGCACTGTATCTTCCGATACGATTACTTCCTTGATATCCGGCTCTGATGGAACATCAAACATCACATCGAGCATGATTCCCTCAAGAATCGCCCGCAATCCGCGCGCGCCAGCCTTTCTCTCAATCGCCTGCTTGGCTACAGCCAACAGCGCACCTTCTGAGAATCTAAGCTGTACATTCTCCATCTCGAAAAGCTTTTTGTACTGCTTTGTGAGCGCATTCTTTGGCTCCACAAGGATCTTGACCAAAGCGCCCTCTGTTAAGTCATCGAGCACTGCGATCATCGGTAGTCGCCCTATAAACTCTGGGATCAGGCCGAATTTGAGCAGATCCTCGGGCTGTACCATGCTGAGCAAAGAGCGCTTCTCTTCCTTCTTGGCTTTCTCTGTATCTCTAGGGCCCTTAGCGTGGGCTCCAAACCCAAGTTTTTTCTCGCCTGCTCGACGACGAATAACATCCTCAAGCCCTACAAAAGCACCTCCGCAGATGAAAAGGATGTTGCTCGTATCGACCTGCAAAAACTCCTGCTGCGGATGCTTCCTGCCCCCCTTGGGCGGAACACTCGCCACAGTACCTTCCAACATCTTTAGAAGAGCCTGCTGAACACCCTCACCGGATACATCACGGGTAATGGATGGGTTCTCAGCTTTGCGAGTAATCTTGTCGATCTCATCTATATAAACGATTCCGCGCTGCGCCTTTTCAACATCGTAATCCGCGTTCTGAAGGAGATTGAGAATAATATTCTCAACATCCTCTCCAACGTATCCCGCCTCAGTGAGCGTAGTGGCATCGGTGATAGTGAATGGCACTTGCAGGATCCGCGCTAAGGTCTGCGCCAACAGAGTCTTCCCTGTTCCCGTGGGTCCAATCAGAAGAATATTTGACTTAGCAATTTCAACATCCGAACCTGTGCCCTTAGCCTCAAGACGCTTGTAGTGATTGTGCACTGCGACTGATAGCGCCTTCTTTGCGTAATCTTGTCCGACTACGTACTGGTCAAGAAACGATTTAATGTCTTTTGGCTTGGGAACCTTTGAGGAGCTTGATTGAACAACTTCAGGATCAACCTCTTCAGCGATAATATCGTTACACAGCTCTATGCACTCATCGCAGATATACACTGCGGGGCCCGCAATAAGCTTGCGGACCTCTTCTTGCGAGCGGTTGCAAAACGAACAAACAAGCGTGTGTCGATTCTTATCCCCTATCTTACTCACTTGCTTCTCTCCCTCTTTAAATCCGTCTGCCGCTGCTTTTTTTAAACACGCACTACTCTTTCTTCTCGCCCCCACTGCGACGCTCGAACACATCGTCGATCAGCCCGTATTCCTTAGCCTGGCCTGAAGTCATGAAGAAGTCGCGGTCGCTATCTCCCTCGACTTGCTTTAGAGGCTTACCGGTATGATACGCTAAAATCTGGTTTAACTCCTGCTTAATTCTGAGCATCTCTCGGGCATGGATCTCAACGTCTGAGGCCTGGCCACTAAACCCTCCAAGTGGCTGATGAATCATGATCCGCGAATGCGGCAGCGCCGAGCGCTTTCCCTTGGCTCCACCGGCTAAAAGTACTGCACCCATACTAGCAGCCTGCCCAACGCACACCGTGGCTACATCGGGTCGGATGTACTGCATCGTGTCATAGATCGCCATTCCAGCTGTAACTACTCCGCCCGGGCTATTGATGTAGAGAAATATATCCTTCTCAGGATCCTCACTCTCTAGGAAAAGAAGCTGTGCAATAATTAAGTTCGCAACGACATCATTTACCTCAGTGCCTAGGAAGATAATGCGCTCTTTGAGCAGACGAGAGTAAATGTCGTACGACCGCTCTCCGCGACCAGTTTGCTCAATAACGAAAGGAATATATGCCATTGTTTACCAACCTCTTAATTTCTTGCTCTTAACAGCCTTAACTCAACCTTAGTACACACGCGAGGCTTTGGAAATAAAATCAAAACCCCTTGCTCATTACGTACGTCAACGGTCATACCGCAGCAGGCACTGAGACAAACTCACTTTCAAGATTACTCTGACCTGCTAGCGACAAGTGATGCTCTTTAGCACTAGGGTACCAAGTTACCAAAAACTGAAAGGTCTAAGCAACATAAACTACACCTATCAGAAGCTGTTCTGAAGGCACAGCGGGCTACGCCAGCAACGACCCCAACAGGTTGTTTTTGTTACAATCCCCTGGCTAACGCCAGAGCCCTTTAGAATGTCGACGGAAACGACTACTTCTTCTTTGATCCCGAACCAGATTTAGGAGCTGTATAGTTTACCTTTGTTCTCGCCATCAAAAGGTCGAGAATCTTGGTGCGTCGCACCTCAGAGATAAATCCCGCAATACGAGAACGGTCAAGCAGCGCCTTGGTGGCAACTTCAACAGTCACCTGATTATGCTCGGCAACTTTGGCGATCATCGCCTTGGTGTCAGACTCCTCTACCTTTACCTCCTCCTGCGCACCGATTCGATCAACCACTATCGCAGTCCTGATGCGCTGCACAGCTGTCTCCTCAAAATACTCGCGGAAACGCGATACATCGACCTGCTCAGGATCGGCGTCCTTTCCAGCAAATCCCATTCGTACAACCATGTCGCGAATCTCATCATCAATTAGCGTCTGAGGAACCTTGAAAGGATTCTCCTTCACCAGCAAATCAAGCAAGGCTGCCTGCGTGTTGTTCTTCAGGTCGCCTTCAGCCTTCTCAACCAGCTGAGTCTTTAGCTTAGTTTTTAAGGCATCGACTGTATCAACATCCATTCCCAGGGTTTTTGCAAATGCATCATCGACTGCTGGGAGCTTCTTAGAATAAATTCCGTGCAGCGTGATATTGTACGCTACCTTCTTGCCGCGGAACCCCTCGATCGGGTGCTGCTCATCAGCAACGATCTCTATATCCTTAGTGGCCTGAACAGCCATACCAACGATCTGATCCTCAACTTGCTTAGAGAGTCTGCCAGAACCCAACTGATCTACGAAGGGCTCTGGTCGAGAATACTCACCATCCTCGACCTTGATCGATACTGAAAGCGCTACTACATCATCCTTCGTTGCTTCAGTGCGATCCTCTACCGGAGTCAACTCGGCACGCGACTCCACCAATTGATCAAATGCCGCCTGCACGTCCTTTTCGGTGACTTCTGTCTTCTCTACATCGACTGTTCGATCAAGATAGTTGGAGATCTTGGGCTCGGGGACCAGCTCAACAGTAGCTGTGAACTCTAGCTCTTTAGCTATCTGCATCTCTTTAAGATCGATCTGCGGCTGTCCGATCGTATTTAACTTGTGCTCCTCAAATGCACTGCGCAGACCCTCGTTGATCAACTTGTTGGTGATATCGAACTTGATTCGATCACCAAGCAGCCGCTCTACCATCTGGCGCGGAACCTTGCCTGGTCGAAAGCCATCAATACGAGCGGTGCGACCTACTTGCTTCACCGAAGTCTCGTACTCCTGTACCACTCGGCTTTTACCAACAACTACGGTAACCTTCTTGGTTACCTCATCGATATCCTGAACAGACGATTGAAAATCCATGCTATGTACTCCGCTCGGAGGCTCTTTATAGCCCCACTTCTTTTCCTCTAAAGAGATTCTCCGTTCCGGAACGGAACGCGATTTTCGCTCCATGGGAGCAAAGCTCTCAAGCCCGGTTTACTGGCTATCTCTCTTAAGGCCATTGGCCCTGTAGAATATGATGAAAACTAGCTAAATGCCAACCACTGTTAACTAAAAAGCAGGCGCCTAGAGCCTCATTTTTCTAAAAAATGGCCATCCTGCACGCCGAATGCGCTGATTTTGCTACATCAATGCACGACCGGCTGCGCTTTCACACATCCAACGGAATTTAAAGGACAGTTAGATTGATAGCTGAGAACTAAACCCTCGATGACTTGAAGGCTAAAGCCCAGCTGAACCCCGTAGCCGGGTCAAACAAGTAAAAATCGCACATAACAGCCAGATGATGTTGCCTAGAGCGCCTCTATTCTATATGTTAGCCAGCCTGACATGCAGCGAATTCGGACCGACGCTTTGAAGTTTTAACTGTAGGGCGCGTCTAATAGAGTTGGCCAGGAAACTCAAAAGAGTCGCTTTTTGGCGTGGTCAGTCCCTTGTGCGGGGGTGGTGGAATTGGCAGACACGCCAGACTTAGGATCTGGTGCCGCAAGGTTTGGGGGTTCAAGTCCCCCCTCCCGCATTCTTCTCTTTGAAAGTAGCCCCGACGGTAAGAGCATAGTGACCGACATGATTAGGTCAGCTCACAAACACCCACCTTGCTCGCGCCGCCTACACCTTCTAGGCCTGATTGTGACGCTCTTCCTGGGCTGTAAGATATCACCACCTAACGCACCTAACCTTCCTCCACGCGCTTACTGTGCTGACGACTCTAAATTGCACAATGCACAGCTCAGGGAATGGCTGCAGACAAAAACTAAAACTATTGTCGCATTTCGCGCCGATAACTCAACACTTCTGCGCTCAATTGCTCAACGACATAGCGCAGCAAATGCAGCAGCGCACACAAAGCCCCCAACCGCGTCTTCACTGGCATGGGAACCGGGCGATCGATTCCCCACTATCGCGCTTAACGAGCCAGAGAGTGCACCCACACAGATACGCCTCGATCCATTTATGCGCAGAAACAACCTCCATCGACTATCAAAGATAGCTATCTCGCCTACTATGCAGCGAGTTGCTCTGGTTGCTACATCCCAAGAAACAAATACTCGCACACTACTGATCGTTAACCGTGCCGACTCCTCATCGAGACTCGTTTCAATCGAAGCACACGATGCTGTGTGGAGCGATGACCAGCACCTACTTGTATCAGCGTTGGTAAATCAACAACCAAGACTAGTATACGTCATTCGAGCGAATGAAAGCCCCACCCTGCTGATTGCTGCAAAAGAAGCGCACGAGAGCCTACTGCTGAATCAGAGTCGAGATGGACAGCTTTTATTCATCACTCGCAAACGTGGCGATTCGTCATCAGTCCAGGCGTATCGTAGGCACGCTCCTCTTAGCCCCATCTTCTCGGCTAATCTCGGAGACGGCCCAGGTCGATGTACGAGTTGGGCTGGGGAACCTGCGTGCATTAGTTTTACACGCTCCCCTTACGGCCAGGTGATACTGTTCAAAAATGGCGGCCAGGACGCTCAAACACCTCTGATGTCAGGCTCTAAAGCAGGTTGGCTTGAAGACCTTGATGCAGATAGTGAGCACCTTGCGGTCTACATCCGACATGGCACCAACTCTAGCCTCAAGGTGCTCTCCCGCTCCGAGAATAAAGTCTCCAATCTGGCCCCGCTTGGTCCCGTAAGCACACTAAGGCCGAGTGCTAAGCTAACAAACGATCCTGAGTTAAAGGTCTCGGTCAGATCATTTTTGCGCCCCACTCAATCGCTATCGCTAAGCTCACTTTTAAGCGCTCAAGGAGATCCGAAAAGCACGCGGCGCACCGACTGTCTCGATTGTGTCGAAGAATCTCTTGAGGTCAAAAGCTCTGATGGTGCGCTGGTTCCCATTTCTATTGCTCGCCCAAGAAACCCACGCGGGCTCTTGGTGCTTACATACGGATCGTACGGTATATCTCAGTCTGCCGAATTCTCAGAGCTACACCAGTCTTTGCTACAAAGGGGCTTTGTAGTTGCACTGGCCCATGTGCGAGGTGGGAGCGAGCGCGGTCCTGGCTGGAGCACACAGGCTAGAGCTTTGGATAAAACACGCTCCGTAACCGACCTGCTCGCTACACTTGAATTTCTTCAAGGCCACCTCAAGGTTCCTCCCGGTAAAACCTTCGTGTGGGGTCGTAGTGCCGGAGGTTGGCTTGTAACAAAGGCTGCTACCACCAAGCCGATGTTGATACGTGGACTGCTGCTTGAGGCTCCACTGCTTGATGTCAGAGCAGCAATCTCAAGCTCAAAGTCTCCACTCTTTCACAGCGAGAGATTAGAGTGGGGTACTGTGGCTGCTGCAACTCTTTCAGCGCTACCTACCACACCGCTACCGTTTCATATCCTTATTCAGCTCCCTCTAAAGGACGAGCTGATTTCACCTTTTGAAACTGTCAGGTGGGCTATAGCGGCTGAATGTGCGCAGCCTAAAGGATATACCATGCTGGTTGAAACTCTCTCAAATGCCAGCCATGCCGGCCCAGACTCTAAAGCGGAACAAACAGATTGGAGCTCTCTTCAGGAGTCGTTTCTTACGAACTTTTCCGAGAGTTTTTAACCCCGCGCGGCTGTGTATCCCAGCTAGCCCGCATTTTTCATGAAACTGCGTCGCGAGAGTGCCGAGAATGGTGATTTTTCGGGCCCGAAGGGCGAATTCAAAAAACTATTTTCAGGGCGGAATCGTATCGAGATACCTTCCGGTCTGAAAATAGTTTTTTGGACCGAAAAAGCGCCATTATCGGCGCTCGCAGTAGCAGGCTTCATGAAATATGCGGGCTAGTTCGCCACAATTAGATCGTGGTATTTCGCTCCGATTTTCTGTCAATCGCTATAGCGATATGCAAAAGCCCGTGCCAGTAAAACTGGCAAGGCTTTTGCCTTACATCACTATAGGTTGTTGTTTTGATTCGCATCCGCGAATCAATAGCGCTCTCCAAAAGCCTGAGGTTTCGCCAGGGACTTTCGGAGAGCGCTATATCGATATGCAAAAGCCCGTGCCAGTAAAACTGGCAAGGCTTTTGCCCTACATCACTATAGGTTGTTGTTTTGATTCGCATCCGCGAATCAATAGCGCTCTCCAAAAGCCTGAGGTTTCGCCAGGGACTTTCGGAGAGCGCTATATCGATATGCAAAAGCCCGTGCCAGTAAAACTGGCAAGGCTTTTGCCCTACATCAATATAGGTTTTTGTTTTGATTCGCATCCGCGAATCGATAGCGCTCTCCAAAAGCCTGCGGTTTCGCCAGAGACTTGTGGAGAGCGCTATATACGTCCAAATCGCAAGGAATTCCCCTGCTACAGGAACACATCTTAAACAGCAATTTATAAATCCCTACGGGCGGGGCTTTGAAAGTTTCTTCTCAAGAAACGCCTCTAGTCCACTAATACCGATATCAACAAACCGTACAATACCGCGCGCATCGACTACTACAGCATACGGGACGTGATCTCCCTTTAGGGCCAGGTAAGATTCATCTTGCGTATCATTGCCAGAGAATACATGCGTCATAGATGACAGATCTTGGGCCTTAATACGCGCTTCCACCAGCTCAAAGTCTTCGTTCTTGTCCACACTAATCGCAAAAAACTCAATATCTCCGCGCCCAGAATATTCGCGAGCCAGATCTTCAAAATCTGCCATGATGGCGCGCGAGTGTGAGCACCAGGTTGCCCAGAAGAGCAGTACGACAATAGTACCTGACTTACTCCGAAGCGCCACCTGCTCGCCCGTCGCAAGCATCAGGCGCGCTTCCGGCACAGGCTTTCCGATAAGCGAAGTGGAATGCTCTGATACCGAGCTGCAGCCAAGAGATACCGACATAGTAGCCACGCATAAGACGCACGCAAATAGCCTTTGAAGAGATATTGAAAGCATATTAGGAACGCCGCAAAACAGGGATAAACTCAAACACACATCTGGATAATTTAAACTGTTTTACTACATGCCGCGACCAGTTGGCTACAGAACAGTTACGATCTCGGCAACTCGCGACTATAGACCTCTAAGACCTCAGCATCCCGCTCATTACTACGCGCATTTTCAAGCGCTGCCCGAGACGAGGCAAGAGGTAGATCCTTGAGTAGAGGGATGGTTGCCTTTCTAATCGCCGGATTTCGGCTGCTGAGCAAGGGAAGCAAAAGATCCGGGTTGAGATCCCCACCATACTGATTAATAAAGCCCAGAATCAGCCCAGCACTGCCGTGGGCAAAGACCACCGCACTTACCGGACTGAGCAATTCAGAGCCTTGCAGCTGTTTGAGATACTCAAACCACGTCTGAGAAGGGACTAGCTCGCCCAAACCAGCTGCCCCAATTAAAGACGCGTGGTTAATTAAAGCCGCTTCATCGTGAGCCCTGATGGTGTCGATAAGATGAGGTATCACCGGATTTGTATGCGGCTTGTTGAGCAGAGCATCTAACGCAAGCTGCTTATCGGAAGTATTCTGACTCTCAATTAGCACTCCATAAAGAACCCATTCCGAAGCAGCCGAGTACCACGTTGCAAATCGCTTCACGGCCTCGGTCGTAGCGCCACTTTCAGCGCTCAGCAGCAGCTGATCATACGGCGCGCCAGAATCATCTGACGATTGGTACATGGCACGTAAATAGAGTGAACGGGGCCATGCTGCTAGCTGTCGTGATTCAGCTACACGAGCTAAAGCCGGCAATTTTACAGACCTCTTTTGTGTGTGTACATGCAGCAGCCACCATAGCTCCTGATCAGATACGCGCTGCATCGTAGGGGCCTCCGTGGACTGCGGAAAAAAGTTGCCTAAATCAGTTGCTATCGCTAACGCCTGCACCGCATAAGCTTCACTTTGCTGGTTCAGATATTGTGGGGCCAGCACCTTTAAATGCTCCACCAATACGTCTCTATACAGCGGTGCTTCATCTGGTTTATCAAAGACAATCGCTGCAGCTCCAAGAGCTGCTAGCTCACGCTGTCCGCCACTGTATCGCAAGAGCGTATTGCGTCTATCTGCTGCACTTAGAGTTGGGTTTAAGAACTCAAGCAACACTCCTCCGGCTTTCGCCTGCTCAGAGAGCAAAGCTACGTTATTTGCCAAAGCCTGCTCTACAAACTTTGCGGCTCCTGCGGATCCACTAGTACGCGCGCCTTCAAGAATCCGGTCCAATAGATCTTTACGGGAGGGAAGATCATCTGCTTGGACATACTTTTCCGCTTCGCTCAAATTCTGAATGCTCTTCGAGAGCACGCCCTTTGCGGCGCTCAGGTCAGCATCCGACTTCAGCTTGTCCAATGTCGCTTGCCGAATATCTCCAACCAGTGAGACTAAAGATCTACTCTCTGCCCCTTTTAGCAAAGTAAACAATCCAAACACAATGAAGGTCACTAGCGATCCCACAAGAGCGAAAAGCCTAACGCGTTGCCGCGCGTCATTCTGCTTTGGCCGTATCGGAGAAAACATGGTAGGCGCGGCTTTGCCTTTATCACCTTGGGAATTCGGATCCCCATTCGGCTTCCCATCGTTTTGAGCGTTTGCTGCTTGCCCTCTGACCTGGATCGCATACATCAGCTCACCGGCATTTTTAAAGGTATCTCGGCTAGGCTCTCTAACCACCTCTGCAAGCAGTGACATAGCCCAAGAAGGTGCGTCCACAGATAGCTTCTCAAGACATGCTGAGATGTTCTCAGGTGTGATACCTGAGGGAGGAAACTGGGCTCCGAACAGGCTCAAGCCCAGTATACTTAAAGCGTATACATCGGACTCCGGAGTGGGCTCGGCGGTAATCTCAAACCCAGGAGGGATAAACTTTCGTGCCTCTATCGGCACTTGCTCGGCCTGATCTAGGTGATATCCACCACAACAACCGATGAAAAGAGGACTTCCATCCTCGCTCATTACAAACGATCCATCGGAAAGGTTGCCACATGCATAACCCTGCGAATGAATCTCGGCGACTAAGAGAACGCACGCGGAAAAACGCTGGCAGAGGGTGTCATAACTTGGCTGATCGTAGCATATGCTCTTTCCTGATAGCCCTGACAGAAATACATAACCGCGACCTAAGGAATCGACTCCATACATGCTTGGGGTAACAACTCGAGTAGCAGCCAAGGCCTTGGTATGCGCAATGAAGTCATCAGCTTTCTTGTTGTCCAAAGCATGCAGCGTTACCCACAACAGCCCGTTCTCTTTCTTATCTTTTTTCGCACTACGATAGCAGTCACCATGCATACACGAGGCGACTTTCCAATCAAGTTTCCAGACCTGCTCTATTGGCTCCTCTAATCCAGATTTTGATCTCGAAAATAACATACCTTTGGATACTTTTAGCAATTATTCATTCCACCCTTAGAGACTCCGATTTTATAAGCGCGCATCCCATACCCCTAACTGCATCACCGGAAACGCTGGATCAATCTCGTCGAGAGTTGTAACGAAGATCTTTAGTCCACTTATCCGCACGAACGAGATAACCTTCTCTTTGATATCGCGGCTGCACAACAAAGCGATCGGCAATGAGCCAGCCTGCAAAGTCGGGCGAACCGATGCGTATAGACCTTGCAAAAGAGCGTCGTATAGCTCAGGAGCCATTGCCAGCGTAGTGCTCCAGCGATCTGCGGATGCTTCCTCAAAGGTCTGCTCAACTCCAGGGGCGAGCGAGAATACTGGTAGAGCTTGATTGGCTCCCACAAAGCGCCTGACGATCTGCCTGCGCCTTGTTGCACGGATATAGTGCACAGCCTCTGTAATATCTACCGGCGAATCATTCTCGGTACTTATTCCTGACGATGCACAATACGAAGCTAGACTCTCCATGATCGATCGGAAATCGCGAATACTCACCCCTTGCTTAATTAGCTCCTGAAGTATTTCAGTAAGCTTAGGAATTGATACAAACTCACGGCCGAATCCATCCTCAATCAAGCCTGGGTGCTTCTTTTCAATCTGTCGAAGAAGCGAGTGTACATACGTCACCGAGACAAACTCTTCTGGATGCTGCACTGTGGACTGAGCAATTCGCAGCGAGATAAATCCCAGAAAATCATAATATTTAATCCTAGCCGCCTTAAGCATCGCAATCACGGCCGGGCTCTTCGCAGTCCAGAACAATTTGTGGCCGGTTGAGGGGTGCTCCTCTTCTCTAATGACTTGCAAACCAAGTGCTGGTGCTTGCGCGCTAGATATCTCAACAAATAGAGCGTCTGCTGGTAATTCACCAGAGAACATCTCAACGCCCATGTAACTAACTGTATAAGAGAACGGCGCCAGCAAATCATCTGAGCGCACCTGCACAGGAGGCAAAATTATCCCGGTATCCTCAACAAACTCATCCCTAAAAACTCGCCATTCGTTTGAATAGTCGGCAACTTTTGCTCGGTAGAGCTTGTATAAACTGTTACGATCGAGAGACACTATTATGCCCGAGTCAACACCATCTACTTCGCCGCCTTTTACCGCCACTTCTCGCCCATCACTCCCGCTAGCTGAATCCATAGCCGACGCCATCTGACTGCGCTTAACGCTCCACATCCCGGAAGCGGCTAAAGCAACCGCTGCGACAAGAAATGGAATGAGGGGTAATCCTGGGGTAATTGCCAGAATAAATAAGATTATGGAGGTAACAAACAAAGTCACCGGCTGAGTAAAAAGCTGCAACTGCAAATCGGCGCTGAGACTCGACCGCTCTGATGAAGAAACCCGCGTAACTATCACACCTGCGCAGATCGAAGTAAGCAAACCCGGGATCTGGGTGACCAAGCCATCCCCCACGGTCAGCACCGTGTAGGTCTGAATGGCGTCGTTGAAGCTCATTCCTGAAGAGAGCCCCATGTACATACCGCCAAATATATTCGCCAAGATTATCAAAATACCAGCTATGGCATCACCCTTGACGAAGTTCATTGCTCCATCCATAGATCCATACAGCTGTGATTCTCGACGAAGCTCCTCTCGCTTACGACTAGCTTCATCAGCAGAGATGACTCCGGCACGCGCATCGTTGTCGATCATCTGTTGTTTTCCAGGTAACGCATCGAGAGCAAAGCGCGCTGCAACTTCAGAGACTCGACTTGCTCCATTGGAGATCACGATAAAATTCACCACTGTCACGATAGCAAAGATGATTAGCCCCACGATCACCTCTCCGCGAATGAGAAATGTTCCAAAGGCCTCAATCACCCTACCAGCCTCTCCCTGACTCAAGATAAGCCTGGAGGAAGCCACGTTAAGGCCGAGCCTAAAGAGTGTGCTTAGAAGCAAGATTGAGGGAAAAGTGAAGAGTGCTGTTGAATTCCCAACATACAAGCCTATCAAAAGTAGTAGAATAGAAAAGGAAAGATTACAGACAAGCAACATGTCGAGCACAAATGTAGGTAGGGGTACGATCAGCATCGCTGCTATCGCCATCACCAACATCATCAGCACAAGATCTGACGATTTAACTTTAAGTGCCATATATTCTCAGCCCTCTATGCTATCAACCTACTACTGCGGCACATTCTTGAACACCTGCGCCGCAATACCCAACCCCAGGAGAACCATGTACGCCACAAATACAAGCGCCACCGGCCCCGATGCTTTCAGCTCCAATTTGCGTATCTTGGCTTCAACTTTACCCTCTCGCTGAGCCGAGGTTGCATCCGCCAAGTCCTGCAACTGCTTTGACACCTCTCCCCCAAATTTAGCCACCTGAGCAAGGGCCAGAAGCGCGTGCTTAAAATCTGGCTGCCGAGAAACTCGACCGATCTCAACTAGAGCCTCTTCAAGACTCACCCCAGATTTAACATAAAACAGGGCGTATTTGAGCATCTCAGTAGCGGCATTATGGCTATTTCGCTCATCTGCCATCTCGACGACCTGGGTTAAACACGGTCCGATGTCTAGCGAGCTACTGACCCCTATCGATACCTGCTCAATAAGCAGAGGAAGATTATACGCCAACTCTTCGTGGTGCCGCTCGACCCACTTTCGTAGCATAACAATAGGAATATAGGCGCCAAGAGTGGCGCCCAGAATCGCCATGAGCAGCGCCACCTTGGCCGAACCAAGCACAGTACCCACTACGCCTCCAACCAGGGCAAACACTATCGGTGCCAGCTTACGTTTGCGGTGAAAATCTGCTCGTTCGCGCGCCGAAAACTTTCCAGCCATCAAAAGCTGCTCTTCAATAGTCGGCTCCTTACGCTTTGCGCGCTTTTGCCGCCGATTCTCCTCCTTGTTTTTTCTGATGATATCTTCGGTGTAGAAATCCTCCTGATCGCTACCGTCTTTCTCATCGTCTTCGGTGAATTTATGCGCCCTAAGAGATCCGCGATTTTTATTTGGTGCGCGCTGTGCGGATAAATAGAACCATACAAAAGCCAGCAAAAGGCATACTAGGAGGAACAAAAGAATGTAAATCAGCTGCTGACTCATGCCACCAATAACTTTTAACTAGATCTTCACATTTGTAATACGCTTCATCCAATACAAAGCCAAAAATATGACCACTAAAACTGCTTGAGCTTTACCCGCCAGCGATGGATGGGTCCATGCACCGATGACCATGTCAGGAACTATCGACAGGATGTACAGTTGTACCGCCACCATAATGCCAACAATCATCCAGA
>Ga0315904_10007885_pt1 | contig 14186 bp, 13 predicted proteins | sample LakEriMetagenome_6_FD_203529 | JGI IMG/M metagenome (GOLD analysis project Ga0315904, IMG submission 203529) | Freshwater fungal communities from buoy surface, Lake Erie, Ohio, United States - Buoy 12 MA120 | ecosystem: Environmental > Aquatic > Freshwater > Lake | place: USA: Lake Erie, Ohio... | reverse complement strand
GAAACGGTGCTGACCCCCGCCGATCTGATCTGGCCGCTGTTCGTCACCGAGGGTCAGGGTGTGGAAGAACCGATCGGCTCACTGCCGGGCGTGTCGCGCTGGTCGGTGGACTTGATCGCCGCGCGGACCAGGGAAGCGGTGGCGCTGGGCATTCCGTGCCTGGCGCTGTTCCCCAACACCCCCCCGGCGTTGCGCACAGACGATGGCAAGGAGGCGCTCAACCCGGACAACCTGATGTGCCGGGCGATCAAGGCGATCAAGGATGCCTGCGGCGATGATATCGGCGTGCTGACCGACGTGGCGCTCGATCCCTATACCAGCCATGGCCAGGACGGGCTGGTCGATGGCGCGGGCTATGTGCTGAACGATGCGACGGTTGACGTGCTGATCGGCCAGAGCCTGAACCAGGCGGCAGCCGGGGCTGACGTCATTGCGCCCAGCGACATGATGGATGGCCGGATCGGCGCGATCCGCGAAGCACTGGAAGGTTCGAGCCATGCCAATGTCCAGATCATGGCCTATGCGGCCAAGTATGCCAGCGCCTTTTACGGCCCGTTCCGCGATGCGGTGGGCAGCCGGGGGCTGCTGAAGGGCGACAAGAAGACCTATCAGATGGACCCGGCCAATGCCGAGGAAGCGCTGCGCGAGGTGGAACTGGACCTCGCCGAAGGGGCGGACAGCGTGATGGTCAAGCCGGGCCTGCCCTATCTCGATATTGTCCGCCGGGTGAAGGATGCCTTCGAGGTGCCGGTATTCGCTTACCAGGTGAGCGGCGAATACGCGATGATCGAGCACGCTGCCGCCGCCGGGGCGGGAGATCGCGATGCGCTGGTGCTGGAAACGCTGCTGGCCTTCAAGCGGGCCGGATGTTCGGGCGTGCTGACCTATCACGCGGCTCACGCGGCGCGCCTGATCAATGGCTGAATTCCGGCTGGAGACCGAGCGGCTGGTGCTGCGATCCTGGCGGGACGCAGATCTCGATCCATTTCACGCCGTGTGCAGCGATCCCGAGGTGATGGCCACCCTGGGTCCGGTCATGTCGCGTGACGAGGTGGCGGCATTGATCGAGCGGATGCGCGGGATCGAGGCGGAGCATGGCCATTGTTTCTGGGCCATGGTGCGCCGCGCGGATGACCGGCTGATCGGCTGGTGCGGGGTGATCCGGGGGTCGGTCGGGCCAATCGTGGACAAGGCCGAGCTGGGCTGGCGCATGGCGCGTGATTGCTGGGGGGCTGGCTATGCCACTGAAGCTGCCAGCGCCGCGCGCGACTGGGTCTTTGCCAATCGGGGCGACGATGCCGTCTATGCCATCACCAATGTCGACAACTGGAACAGCCGCAAGGTGATGGAACGGATCGGGATGACCCGGCTGGCCGATGGCGATTTCGATCATCCCAAAGTGCCCCCTGGCGATCCGCTGGTGCCGCATGTGACTTATCGCATGACCCGCGCGGCCTGGTCCGCGCGATGAGCCGCCCGGCAACCGCCCCGTCGCGCACCCTGTTCGTGGCGACGATTCTCGCCGGATCGTTCCTGCTGTTCCTGATCCAGCCGCTGGTCGCGCGGATGGCCCTGCCGCGCCTGGGCGGCGCGCCCAACGTGTGGAACAGCGCCATGCTGGTCTACCAGGCGCTGCTGCTGGCGGGGTATTTCTATGCCCACCGTCTCGCGCGGCTGCCGCTGCGGCGGCAGGCGCAGGTGCATCTGCTCCTGTTCGCGCTGGCCGCGCTTACTCTCCCGATCACCCTGGCCGATCTGCCGCCCCCAAGCCCCGGGATGGAGCCGCTGTGGGTCCCTGCGTTGCTGGCGATTAGCATCGGTCCGGTGTTCTTCCTGGTTTCTGCCCAGGCGCCGCTTATGCAGCGCTGGTTTTCGACCCAGCCCGGTGCCGGGGCGCCCTGGGCGCTTTACGCCGCTTCGAACCTGGGCAGTTTCGCCGGCCTGATCGCCTACCCGCTGCTGGTCGAGCCCTTGCTGCCACTCGAGGCGCAGCGGTGGGGCTGGTCGGCGGGCTATGTCCTGCTGCTGGTACTGATCGCGCTGTGTGCCCGGGCCCGCCGGGGGATCGACGGGGCTGCGGCGGCCGAGGCGCCGCTTGCGCCAGTCCCGCGCCGCCAAGTGCTGATGTGGCTGGCCTTGTCGGCGGTCCCGTCGGGTCTGATGCTGTCCACCACGACGCACCTCACCACCGATATCTTCGCCATGCCGCTGCTCTGGGTGATCCCGCTGGGGCTTTACCTGCTCAGCTTCTCGATCGCTTTCGCTGACCGGCGTGGACCGGCGCGGGCGATTTCCGCACTGGCCTGGGTGGTCGTGCTTGGGGCGGGCGGCTTTGCCATGGTCTCGAACTCGACCGGCGGACTGGCCCCGGCGCTGGCCAGCGTGGTTCTGCTATTTGTGGTCTGTGTTGCCCTGCACGCGCGGCTTTATGACCTTCGCCCTGATCCCGCGCATCTGACCTATTTCTACCTGGTGATGTCGGCCGGGGGTGTGCTGGGCGGGGCCTTTACCGCGCTGGTGGCGCCGCTGGTATTCGACTGGGTTTGGGAACATCCCTTGCTGGTCCTCGCCGCGGCGGCGCTGCTGCCGCTGGGCCTGCTGCCCGACTGGCGGCGCTTGCGCGGGGTCGACCAGACCACCGCGCGACTGGTGCTGATCGTGCTCGGCCCGGTGGCGGGGCTCCTTGCCTATCAACTCCACGGACTGGTCGAATGGCAGGAATCGCCTGGGCAGCAATGGGCGCTGACCGGTGGTCTGGTGGTGCTCGGATTGGCCCTGGCCCCCTGGCGCGGGGTGGTGCTGGCGGTGCTGCTCGCCACGATGCTGGCCCAGGGCGGGGTGCAGACCTTGCGCGACAGTCGCGACGGCCTGCGTGATCGCAGCTATTTCGGCGTCTATACCGTGCGCAACTATACCGAACGCAAGATCCGCACCCTGGCCCACGGCACCACGCTGCATGGCCAGCAATCGCTGGCGCCGGGCCTGCGGCTGGTGCCGCTGACCTATTATGGCCCTGGATCGGGCGCGGGCATCGCGTTCGGCAATGCCGCCCGGCTGTTCGGGCCGAAGGCGCGGCTGGGCGTGGTAGGGCTGGGAACGGGCTCGCTTGCCTGCTACCGCCTCGGCGCGCAGGACTGGCGCTTCTACGAAATCGACCCGGCCGTGCTCGACCTGTCGCGCCAGGGCACTTTCACCTTCATCCGCGATTGCGCACCCGATGCCAAGGTTGTGCTGGGCGATGCACGGATCGAACTGGCCAAGGCGCGGCGCGGCTCGCTCGATCTGCTGGCGGTTGACGCCTTTTCATCCGACGCGATCCCGCTGCACCTGATGACGGACGAGGCCTTCGGGGTCTATCTCGATGCGCTGTCGCCGCGCGGGATCCTGCTGGTGCACATTTCCAACCGCTTCATCGATCTGGAACCGGTGGTCGCAGCGCTGGCGCGCCAGCGCGGCCTGGCCGCTGCCCTGCGCGACGATACACCGCAAGGCCCCTTCGCGGACCTGATGACAAACTCGACCTGGATTGCGCTGAGCCGCGATCCGGCACAATTGCGGGCATTGCAGGCCGTCGTGCCGACCATGCCCTGGCGACCGCTCGTGGCCCCGGCGCCGCATGCCTGGAGCGACGATCACGCCTCGATCCTGCCCCATGTTCTCTGGGAAAACCTGCTGGGAAGCTGAGCCATGAACCGACCTGACGTCACCATCCTCGAAATCCACGGCAAGCGGCCGCGCATTCACGACAGCGCCTTTGTCGCGCCCGGCTGCCGGATCATCGGCGATGTCGAGATCGGGCCGGATGCTTCCATCTGGTACAATTGCGTGCTGCGCGGTGACGTTAGCCGGATCGTGATCGGCGCGCGCACCAATGTGCAGGATGGCAGCGTAATTCATTGCGACGGGCCGATGCCGGGCAAGCCCGATGGCTATCCCACCCTGATCGGCGAAGACGTGCTGATCGGCCACATGGCGATGATCCACGGCACGGTGATCGAGGATCGCGGCTTCGTGGGCTTTGCCGCTCAGACAATGAACGGCTGTGTGATCGAGGCCGACGGGATGCTGGCCGCCGGTGCGCTATTGGCCCCTAACAAGCGCATTCCGACGCGGCAGCTGTGGTCGGGGCGACCCGCCCAGTTCATGCGGGATCTGGATGACCGCGCGCTCGCCGGCCTGCAGCTGGGCGTGAAGCACTATGTCGAGAACGGCAAGCACCACGCCGCCGCGCTGGCGGCCCACGGCCACCTGCTTGGCCAGACCGAGGGCTGACCTTCCTTCGGCGGGAGCCATCCGCGCCCTGGCCGATGCCGAGGGACGGCTGGCCCTGCGGGTCACGCCAGGCGCCCGCGGTGAGGCGATCACGATCGAACAGGGCCGCCTGCTGGTGAAGGTTCGCGCCAAGCCGGAGGACGGCAAGGCCAACGCCGCCGTGCTCGAATTGCTGGCCGAGGCGCTGGGAATCGCGACGTCACGCCTTCGCATGTTGCGCGGCGCAACCGGGCGCGACAAGCTGGTTCGCCTGCTGGATTAGCCTCGGAAGCAGCCAGGTTCAGGCGCTGGGCGGGGCCTTCAGGTGCCGCATCATGTAGCCCAGGTAATCCGCCTTGCCGATCGCCAGCCCATTGGCGCGCAGGATCGCGTAGGCGGTCATCAGGTGGAAATGGAACTGCGGCATCGACCAGTCCCGGACATAGTCGGCGGCGCTCAGGCGGAAGACCAGCCCATTGGGCACGTCGAACTCGATCATCGTGTCATCGCTCACCGGGGCGGCATCGCGGGCCGCGGCGATCAGGGCGCGGACCTCGGCCAGATGGGCGCGGGCCTCGGCCAGGGTGGCGTGATCGCTTGCGGGACCGGCATGATCGGTGCCGAACAGCCGGTTCAGCGTGTTGTAGACCTGCTGGGTCGTGAACCGTACCTGCGTTGCCAGCGGGAACATGTCGGGTGCCAGCCGCGCCTGTAGCAGCGCCTCGCCCTGGTCGCTGGCGGCCGCCTTGCCCAGCAGGTGATCCAGTGTGCCCAGCAGCTGGTCGAAGGTGGCAAGGGTAGTTGCGGCAAGGCTCATGGCAGGCTCTCCAGTTTCGATTTGAAACTGGAATAAGGCGAAGTGACTGGACGTTCAAGCCCCAGGCATCAAGGTATCGGGAGGGGTCAGGTTAGTCGTCGCGCAAACAGGCACAGGATCAGTGCCCAGCCAGCCGCGAGCTACAGCGCCACCTGCGGCCAGCCGATCAGGACATAGGCGCCCAGCACCGCTCCGGTGGCCAGACTGATCCACAGCAGCAGCCAGTTGTGCCAGCCCTCGCCACCGGTTCCGGTCAGCCGGGCAGCCACGCCCTGGGCAAACCGGACGAGTGCCCCGGTCATGTAGGTCAGGCCGACCGACACTTCGCCATCGCGCCGGAAGGTATTGTTGAGCGCCCCCATCGCCAGCACCAGCAGGGCCAGCATGACCCAATGGTGGGTCAAGGCACCGGCCAGCGCCGACCCGGCCAGCAGCAAGGCAACCAACGCCAGCACGGCCACCTTGCGCCGCGCCCCGGCCCGAGCCGCCAGCAGCGCGCCGCCGAATACACCCGCCACGAACCCGGCGATCAGCAATGCCGGGATGAGTGCAGCTGCGGGGCTGGTGACCAGATCCACCCCCAGCCGGGTCGTATTGCCCGACATGAAGGACACGAAATAGCTGTTGGCCGAAAGGAACCCCACCGCATCGACAAACCCCGCCAGCGCGGCAGCGGCGATGGCCAGGCGGCGGCGGGACTGATCGATCGCGTTCATGGCAGCAGAGCCTAGCTCCGCGCCATGCCCTTGGCCATGCGGCTCAGCACATCGGCCATGGCCGCACCGATCTCGCGGTCGGCCACTTCGGTTTCGATAATGGCGCGGGTCATGGCTTCGGCCCACTGCCCAGCTGTAGCGCTTGTGATCGCCATGCCGCCGTGGGCGCTCATCATGCACTTGCCGGGGTTCGCCTCGAACCAGTCGCGCGGACCGCCGGCCCAACCGGCGAGGAACGAGGGCAACTGCGCGCGCATCTCGGTCAGATCGGCGGCGTGGATCGCGCGCAGGTCGGCATAGGCCGGATCCTGATCCATCAGGTCATAGAACCGGTCGGTGATCGCGCGCAGCACGGCATGGCCCCCGATCCGCTCAAACGGACTCGTGGCTGGGGCTTCGGCGGTTGCAGTCATCGGATGGCTCCAGAACAAGGCTGTGATAGTCTCTGCCCTCGCAGGGCGAAGAGACAGCCGCCTTGATCGGAATCAATCTCCCTCGCCGCCCTTTTCCTGCTCGGCCTTGCCCTTGCGCTTTGGTGCGGGCTTTTCCGCCTTGCTCTTGGCGAGCTTCGGCGGGGCCGGGGTCAGCTCGAAGGACAAGGCATTGTCCTTGACCGAAACGTGGACCTCGCCGCCGTGGCGCAGCTTGCCGAACAGCAGCTCCTCGGCCAGCGGCTGCTTGACCTTCTCCTGGATCAGGCGGGCCATCGGCCGCGCGCCATAGAGCTTGTCATAGCCGCGCTCACCCAGCCATTTCCGGGCATCGCCATCGAACTGGATGTGGACGTTCTGGTCGGCCAGCTGGAGCTCCAGCTGGAGCACGAACTTGTCCACTACCCGGGCGATAACTTCGGTGCCGAGGTAGGCGAAGGGTACGATCGCATCGAGCCGGTTGCGGAATTCCGGGCTGAACATCCGCTTGACCGCTTCATCGCCGGCATCGGCCTTGGATACGTCGCCAAAGCCGATCCCCTGCTTGGCCATGTCGCTGGCGCCGGCATTGGTGGTCATGATCAGCACGACATTGCGGAAGTCGACCGTCTTGCCGTGATGATCGGTCAGGCGGCCATTATCCATCACCTGCAGCAGGATGTTGAACAGGTCGGGGTGGGCCTTCTCGATCTCGTCGAGCAGCAGGACGCAATGCGGCTGCTGGTCGACCGCATCGGTCAGCAGACCGCCCTGGTCGAACCCGACATAGCCCGGCGGCGCGCCGATCAGGCGGCTGACCGAATGGCGCTCCATGTATTCCGACATGTCGAAGCGCTGCATCGGGATGCCCAGGATCTCGGCCAGCTGCTTGGAAACCTCGGTCTTGCCGACCCCGGTCGGGCCGGAGAACAGGAACGATCCGATCGGCTTGTCCGGATCGCGCAGGCCCGCGCGGCTCAGCTTCATCGCGCTCGACAGCACCTCGATCGCCCTGTCCTGACCGAACACGACCCGCTTCAGGTCCTTTTCGAGGTGTTCGAGCGCCTGGCGATCGTCAGAGCTGACCGACTTGGGCGGGATCCGCGCCATGGTGGCGATCACTGCCTCGATCTCGCGCGCGGTGATGGTCTTCTTGCGCTTCGATGGCGGCACCAGCATCTGCATCGCGCCCACTTCGTCGATCACGTCGATCGCCTTGTCGGGCAGCTTGCGGTCATTGATGTAACGGGCCGACAGTTCCACCGCGGTCTTGATCGCATCGGGCGTGTACTTGACCTTGTGGTGCTCTTCAAAGGCGGTGCGCAGGCCCCTGAGGATCTTGATGGTATCCTCGATAGTGGGCTCATTGACGTCAATCTTCTGGAACCGGCGCAACAGGGCGCGGTCCTTTTCAAAGTGGTTGCGGAATTCCTTGTAAGTGGTCGATCCGATGCAGCGGATCGTCCCGCCCGACAGGGCCGGCTTCAGCAGGTTGGACGCGTCCATGGCCCCGCCGCTGGTCGCCCCTGCGCCAATAACCGTATGAATTTCATCGATAAATAGCACGGCGTGCGGCATCTTCTCCAGTTCGGAGACTACCTGCTTGAGCCGTTCCTCGAAGTCCCCGCGATACCGCGTACCCGCCAGCAGGGCGCCCATGTCGAGGCTGTAGATCACCGCTTCGGCCAGCACCTCGGGCACTTCGCCTTCGACGATCTTGCGCGCCAGACCTTCGGCGATCGCGGTTTTCCCGACGCCGGGATCCCCGACATAAAGCGGGTTGTTCTTGCTGCGGCGGCACAGGATCTGGATCGTCCGGTCCACTTCCGGCCCGCGCCCGATCAGCGGATCGACCTTGCCGGCCAGCGCCTTCTCGTTGAGGTTGACGCAGAACTGATCCAGCGCGGATTCCTTTTTGGGATCCTTGGCCTGGGTCTTTTCCTCCTGGGCCGGGCTCTCGTTCTCGGTGCCGCGCGGGGTCTTGTCCTCGATCCGCTTGCCACCCTTGCCGATCCCGTGGCTGATATAGCTGACCGCATCGAGCCGGCTCATGTCCTGCTGCTGCAGGAAGTAGACCGCATAGGAATCGCGCTCGGAAAACAGCGCGACCAGCACATTGGCCCCGGTCACTGTATCCTTGCCGGAGGACTGGACGTGCAGGATCGCGCGCTGGATCACCCGCTGGAAGCCAGCGGTCGGCGTGGGATCGCCCTTCTCCTCGGTCTTCAGGCTCTGATACTCCTGGTCGAGGTACTGGCGCACCACGTCGCCCAGTTCGCCCAGCTCCACCCCGCAGGCCTGCATCACCTGCGCGGCATCCGGATCATCGATCAGCGCCAGCAAGAGGTGTTCGAGCGTCGCATACTCATGGCTGCGGTCCGACGCATTGGTGAGCGCGGCGTGCAGCGTCTTTTCGAGGCTCTGGGCGAAACTGGGCATTTAACGGCCTTCCCACGGCGAGAGTAACCCTTCGCGGAACGAAAGGCGTGAACGGTACTGGTTAGCGAAACCTATATGGTGCGTCGGGCCGCCGCTGCGAAGGGGGGCGGCGCCAATCATGACGATGATGGCCTGAACAGGGCCTCAGCCGCCGCCCGATGCGCCGCCACCTTGTCGCGGTGAGCCTTGATCCGGACAATCTCCGCTTCGAGCAGGGCGATCCGTTCGGCCAGCTCATCCTGCGAATAACGATCGAGGCTTTCACCGGCCAGCAGGCTGGCGGCATCGCGGTTCGGGCGGGGGCGGTCATCATCGTCCATCGCAAACGCAGATTCACCCTTCGCGCGCTTGCTGTCAACCGAACCAAAGGCTAGGCCCATGCCAGAGTGACATCGATGCCACAGGGGCCGACAAATGGCTGAAACGCTTCCCGAAACGATGATTGCGGTTGGGTTCGATGCGCCCGGCGGGCCGGAAGTTCTACGCCCGGTGCGTCAGCCCGTCCCGCAACCGGGTGCCGGGCAAGTGCTAATCCGCGTCGCCTATGCCGGGGTGAACCGGCCCGATGTTGTCCAGCGTCAGGGTTTCTATCCGCCGCCGCCGGGGGCCTCGCCGATTCCCGGCTTGGAGATTTCCGGAACCGTAGTGGCGCTGGGCACGGGGGTGGATACCGTGCTGCTCGGTCAACCGGTCTGCGCGCTGGTTTCGGGCGGCGGCTATGCCGACTATTGCCTGGCCGAAGCCGACCATTGCCTGCCGGTGCCGGAGGGCCTGCCGCTCGATCAGGCTGCGGCCCTGCCCGAAACGCTGTTCACCGTGTGGCACAACGTGTTCGAGCGCGGCTATGCCCGCGATGGGGAGACGATCCTGGTCCACGGCGGCACGAGCGGGATTGGCTCGATGGCGATCATGCTGGGCAAGCTGTTCGGGCTGACGGTGATCGTTACCTGTGGCGGGGCCGACAAGTGCGCCGCCGCGCTGCAAATCGGGGCCGACCACGCGATCGATTACAAGGCGCAGGATTTCGTCGAGGAAGTGAAGCGCATCACGGGTGGCCAGGGCGTGGAACTGGTGCTCGACATGGTTGCGGGCGACTATGTCGCGCGCAACCTGCAATGCCTCAGGGAAGACGGCCGCCACGTGACCATCGCCGTTCAGGGCGGGGTGCGGGCCGAGATCAACATGGCGCAGGTGATGGTCCGGCGGCTGACCCTCACCGGATCGACGCTTCGCCCACGTTCGAACGGGTTCAAGGCGCTGCTGGCTCAGGAAATCGCCCAGTCGGCCTGGCCGCTGGTGGAGAGCGGCGCGCTGCGTCCGATCATGGACCAGACCTTTGCCCTGGCCGATGCGGCCGCCGCCCATGCGCGGATGGAGGCGGGCGCCCACATTGGCAAGATTGTCCTCAAGGCCGGATGAATCCTTGCCCTTTTGAAGGAATCGCCCTAAATCGCCGCCCGAACGGCCGCTCCGCAAGGGGCGGCCCTATCTATTTCTGACGGAGAAGTCTTTCTCCTCGACGGAGTTCCTGGTCGTGACCCAACCCACCCCGCTGATGCCGCACGCCACCGCTTCCTGGCTGGTCGACAACACCGCGCTGTCGTTCGAGCAGATTGCCGAGTTCTGCGGCCTGCACATCCTCGAAGTGCAGGCGATGGCCGATGATCTGGCCAGCAGCAAGTACACCGGGCGCGATCCGGTCCGGGCCGGCGAACTGACCATGGCCGAGATCGAGCGTGGCCAGGCCGATCCGGCCTATGCCCTGAAGATGCAGAAGGCACCGGTCACGGTCAGCCGCACCAAGGGCCCGCGCTATACGCCCGTGTCGAAGCGCCAGGACAAGCCCGACGGCATCGCCTGGATCCTGCGCAACCATCCCGAGATTTCCGATGCCCAGATCGGCAAGCTGATCGGCACGACCCGCAATACCATCGCCGCGATCCGCGATCGCAGCCACTGGAACATCGCCAACATCCAGCCAAAGGACCCGGTTACCCTGGGCCTGTGCAGCCAGCGCGAGCTCGATGCGATCGTGGCCAAGGCCGCCAAGAAGGCCGGTCTGGCTGACGAAGCGGGCGACGATGCGCGGCTGGGCGATGATCGCGAGGCACTGATCGAGGAACTGCGCGCCGAACGCGATGCTGCCAGCAAGGCGGCGGCCGAAGCGGCCCAGGAAGCAGAGGCTGCGGCCTGGCTTGAGGCCAAGCGTGCTGCGGAAGCGACGGACGAAGCCTGATTTTTCATGACAGGCGGCTGATGCCGCTTGCGCCCAGGCCGAACAGCAGCCACCTTGACTGACATGACTGTCAGCAAGGCCAGCGAACCTTGGCGCGAGCATTACGCGCACCCCAATCCATGGGATATGGTGTTCCCGCCGCTGTCGGTGCCGGAGATGTTCGAACAGGCGGTGCGGGCCAATGGCAGCCGCCCTCTGGTCGATTTCATGGGGCGGCGCTTCACTTATGCGCAGCTCCATGCCGAGGCGCAGGCCTTCGCCACCGGACTCCAGCAGCTGGGCATTGCCAAGGGTGACCGGATCGGCCTGTTCCTGCCGAATGTGCCGATCTATGTTTCGGCCTATTACGGCGCGATGCTGGCGGGTGCGACCGTGGTCAATTTCTCGCCGCTCTACACTGTGGCGGAACTGACCGCGCAGGTGGCGGATTCGGGTGCGCGGCTGCTGGTCACTGTCGATTCGTCGGCTCTCCTGCCCACCGCGCTGGCGGTGCAGGAGCAGTCCGCGCTCGAATGGCTGGTGGTCGGCTCGCTCGCCGCGCAATTGCCCTGGGCCAAGGGTGTGGGCATGCGGCTGTTTGCGCGCAAGTCGCTCAGCAAGGTTCCCGCCAGGGCGTTGCGATGGGACGATGTCCTGGCCGATGGTGCGCCCCAGCCCTTGGCAATCGACCCGGAAGAAGATCTGGCCCTGCTGCAGTATACCGGCGGCACCACCGGCACCCCCAAGGGCGCGATGCTGACGCACCAGAACATTACCGCCAACACTCGCCAGGTGATGGCGATCGACCCCCAGGCGGGCGAGCGTGACGTGATCATGGGCGTGCTGCCGATGTTCCACGTCTTCGCCAACATCTGCGTGCTCAACCGTACTGTCGTGAACGGCGGCTGCATCGCCATGTTGCCTCGGTTCGATGCTGGTCAGTGCCTCAAGACGCTGCAGCGGGTCGAGGCCACGGCCATGCCGGGCGTGCCGACGATGTACCAGGCGCTGCTCGATCATCCCGATTGCGGCAAGACCGATTTCTCCTCGCTGCGGATCTGCATTTCGGGCGGCGCGCCGCTGCCCGGCCCGCTCAAGGAGCGGTTCGAGGCTGCCAGCGGGGCGCGGCTGGTCGAAGGCTATGGCCTGACCGAAACCGCCGGGGTCGCCTCGGCCAATCCCTATCAGGGCGAGGAGCGCACCGGCACGATTGGACAGCCGATTCCGGCCACGCGGATACGCCTGCTCGACAAGGAGGATCCGACCCGCGATGCACCGGATGGCGAGCCAGGCGAACTGGCGATCCAGGGTCCGCAGGTGATGCGCGGTTACTGGCGTCGCCCTGAAGAGGCGCTGCACGCCTTTGCCGAGCGGCCCGATGGCCGCTGGCTGCGCACCGGCGATGTCGCCGTGCTGGAGCCGGGCGGCTATCTGCGGATCGTCGACCGGATCAAGGACATGATTGCCGTCGGTGGCTTCAAGGTCTTTCCGAGCGAAGTCGAAGCCGTGCTGCTGCGCCACCCGTCGGTGAAGGAGGCGCTGGTGATCGGGGTAGCCGATCCCTATCGCGGCGAAACTCCGCGTGCCTATGTCACGCTGATGGCCGGGGCGAGCGAGAGCGGCGAGGCGCTGGCCAAATGGCTCAACGGCCAGCTTGGCAGGCACGAGCGAGTCGATGCCGTGGTCGTGCGCGAAAGCCTGCCGAAGACCATGATCGGCAAGCTGGACCGCAAGGCGCTGCGGGCCGAGGTGGGCGTCAGCTAGGCGGCGCGGCCGATCAACTGGCCAAGGTGCAACTAGCCAGGGTTCAACCGGCCAGGGTCAGCAGCTTCTCGATGCTTTCGGCCGGGCTGTCTTCGGGCTGGCCGACGCCGCGTGGGGCAAAGCGGCCATCGACCTGCGCACCCTGCTCGATCGTCAGGGCGTCATAATGCACATCGCCGTGGATCCGGGCGGTCTTGAGGATCACCAGCTCGCGTGCCGAGATCGAACCGCGGACAATCCCGGCCAGCCGCGCGCTTTCGGCCTTGATCGCACCGACGATCTCGCCGGTCTCGCCCTGGACCAGCGCGCTGCAGGTCACATCGCCTTCAACCTTGCCGTCGATGTGCAGGTCGGTCGAAGCCGTGACATTGCCCTTGATCGCCATATCAGCGCCAAGAACCGAGAAAGTCGATCCACGCATGGGGTTACCGCCTGTTGCTGGGCGCGGCGCCGCCGCTGCCGGTTTCTTGGAGAACATTGCTGGCTGCCTTCAGGAAGGGTCGCGGATTGACCGCGCGATCGTTGATCCGCACTTCGAAGTGCAGGTGCGGTCCGGTCGACCGGCCGGTATTGCCGATCAGGCCGATGACCTGCCCGGCTTCAACCTGCTGGCCGACCCGGGCCCGGAAGCCCGACATGTGGGCATAGCGGGTCATCAGGCCATTGCCGTGATCGATCTCGACCGTGTTGCCATAGCCCTGTTGGCTGCCAACGAAGCTGACGGTCCCGGCTGCGGCGGCATAGATCGGTGCACCGACCGGGCCCTTGAAATCGAGCCCAGCATGGAATGCCGCACCGCCGGTAAAGGGATCGGCACGATAGCCAAAGCCCGACGAGATATAGGCGAGGTTGGCGGGCGAGTGCTGCGGAATGCCGGCCAGACCACGCTCCAGCGCTTCCATCCGTTCAAGGCTGACACCAAGCCGCACGAAGCGGGGGTCAAGGCTGCGGCGGGCGGGGCCGAACAGTTCGATCAGCGGACCACCCATCGCGCTGCGATCGTCGAGCCGGGCCAGCATGGCCTTGGGATCGAGGCCGAGCGCCCGGATCCGGTTGGCTGCGGTGGCGGCGCGGTGGTCGGCAAAGCGGGTCAGCCGCTCCACCAGGGCAAGCTGGCGGGCTTCGATCCGGGCCAGGCCAGCGGCTTCGGGCAGGGCTGCACTGACCTTGTCGATCGTCTTGGCGGCTTCACCGCTCGAATCGGACACAGTGCCGGTCCCGGCGATGTCATCGGGCAGGGCTTCGGTCATCTTCTCGAGCGCGTCCTGGCGGCGGGTCAGGTCGTCGGCCACGCTTTTCAGGTCGTCGCGATACTCGGCCACGCGGCTTTCTGCGGTCGCCACTTTGGCCTCGCGGTTCAGCAAGGCCACGCGGTCGCGGGCCGAAAGATACTGTGACACGGCCATGGCCGTCATCGAACCCAGCCAGGCAAGCAGCAGCGCGGCGATAACGCCCGCGCCGATCATCTGGATCCGCCCCGAAACCTTGATAAAACGGACCTGCCCCTGCGACCGCATGAAAAACTCGCGATCCGGGAACCAGCTCCGCAGGCGGTCCATGACCCCGCCAGCTGT
>Ga0315904_10007884_pt1 | contig 14188 bp, 9 predicted proteins | sample LakEriMetagenome_6_FD_203529 | JGI IMG/M metagenome (GOLD analysis project Ga0315904, IMG submission 203529) | Freshwater fungal communities from buoy surface, Lake Erie, Ohio, United States - Buoy 12 MA120 | ecosystem: Environmental > Aquatic > Freshwater > Lake | place: USA: Lake Erie, Ohio... | reverse complement strand
TTCCTCGCCCTCGCCACCACATCAGCCCACGCACAAGAGCGTATCGTGGTCACACCGCCATCGGTGGCGCTGACCAGTGCGCGGGATGCGCGGCAGGTGGTGGTGACGGGCTTCTTTGGTGGACAGCCGCGCGACCTGACCGAGAAGGCGGTCTTCACCAGCGGCAACCCGAAGATCGCCACGCTGGTCGGGAGCCGGGTCGCTGTCGCAGGGGACGGTAAGACAAGTGTCACGGTCAAAGTCGCGGGAAAGGTCTTTACGGTTCCCGTGAGTGTGAGCGGTGCGAAGAAAGCCGACCCCGTGCGCTTCGCCTTTGAGACCGTCCCCGTTCTGACCAAGCAAGGTTGCGCAAGCGGTTCGTGCCACGGCTCGCCGCACGGTAAGGGGGGCTTTTCGCTCTCGCTCTTCGGCTATGAGCCCAAGATCGACCGGATCGCACTGACCCGCGATGGGTTTAGTCGCCGCGTGAACACGCTAGAGCCTGCCGAGAGCCTGATCCTCAAGAAGCCGACTCTCGCGATTCCCCATGTCGGAGGCAAGCGTCTCAGAGTTGGCGATGCGCGCTACGCCACCCTCAATCAGTGGATTTCTGAGGGCGCGGAAGTCGGTGTCCCCAGTGTGGGAGTTGCCAAGATCGAGGTGACTCCCAGCGGGCGACGCGTGCTCGAAGCGCCGTATAAAAACCAACAAATCAGCGTCATCGCCGAGCTGACCGATGGTACCAAGCGTGATGTGACGAATCTGGCAACCTATGAGTCGTCGCACCCTAGTGTCGCGAGTGTGGATGCCGATGGCAAGATCACGGGCAAGAGCCGGGGCTTTGCCGCGGTCTCGGTGCGCTACTTGGACAAGGTGCAGGCCCTCGATCTTACCGTGGTCGAGCCACGACCGGGCTTTGTCTGGAAGCCACAGCCGGAGAAAAATCCGATCGATGGGCTGGTGAACTCCCGCCTCAAGCAGCTCCAGTGCCTCCCCGCCGCGACTTGCTCCGACACCGAGTTTCTCCGCCGCGTCTCGCTGGACCTGACCGGAATGCTCCCTGGGGCAGTGGCCAGTAAGGCATTTCTCGCCGATAAGTCGCCTGATAAGCGCGAGAAGCTTATCGACAGTCTGCTAGCCTCCGAGGAGTTTGCGCGGTTCTGGGCTCTGAAAAAAGCCGACCTCATGCGTGTCTCACCACGCCATCTCACTGCCGAGCAGGCGGGGCGGTTCTCCCGCTGGCTGGTCGAGGCAACCCGAGATAACCTGCCCTACGACAAGCTCGCCAATGCGATCTTGACCGCCACGGGAGGCACCGAGCAGTCGCCCACGGCTAGCTATTTTTTAGCGATCAAGACCCCTGAGGAGCGCACGGAGCTGACAGCGCAGGTCTTTCTGGGCTCGCGGATCGAGTGCGCCAAGTGCCACAACCACCCGTTTGAGAACTGGACCATGCGGGACTACTACAAGATCGCCGCCGTCTTTGCCCGCACCGAGGCGAAGAAAGGCCAGATCACGCTGGCGGCAAGTGGCGAGGTGAAGCACCCCACCACCGGCGAGAACATGGAGCCCTGGTCCAAGCTCAGCACCCCGACCGAAGACCGGCGCACGGCCTTTGCCCGCTGGCTGACCACGCCCCAGAACCCCTTCTTTGCCCGCGTGGAGGCCAACCGAATCTGGGCCGAGCTGACCGGGCGCGGGATTGTCGAGCCCGTCGATGACTTCCGGGCATCCAACCCGCCCAGCAACCCCGCGCTGCTGGACGGGCTCACGCAGGCGTTTGTGACATCCGGCTTTGACCGCAAGAAGCTCATCAGGTTAATCTGCCAGAGCCAGACCTACCAGCGTGTCTCCGTGGCCCCAAGCGCCGCCGATGAGGCTCTTTTTTCCCACGCCAAAGTGCGGCTTCTCACAGCGGAGCAGCTCCAGGACGCCATTGGAGTCACGGCGGGCACGCTCGCCCCTGCCGCAACTCTCCCGTCTCAGCTTGCCGCGCTGGAGAGTAAGCTCACGCAGCGCAGTGCTGCTCTAGAGGCACAGTTCCCGAGCTGGCTTGCCACGCAGGCTCAGATCGCCAAGGCACTCCCTCTCTGGCAGAGTACCTGGCGCGACTCGGGGACGCCTCTTACGCAGATTTCGGAGGGGCAGGAGTTTCGCTTTGAGGCGACCGAACGCCAGACACGCACCCTCACTCGGATCGTGCACTCGGACCAAGAGCGCACCGTGACAGCCACTCTGCGGTTCAGCGACCAGGCGACCCTCAAGCTAAATGGTGTGGCATTGACGGGCAACCTCAGGCGCCCACTGCCTCTTGCGCTCCAGCCGGGGGAGAACACGATCGAGCTCCGCATGACCGGCGACAATCTCGCCTTCACATGGAAGCTAGACGATACCACTGGCCTCTCTAGCCCACTGATCGAGGCGCTACGCGCTGAGAAAACCGCGCCTGCCCATGATTTCTATCTCGCCAACGATCCCGAGCGCACCGAGCTCCTGGGGCAAAAGGCGACTCTGGAAGACCGGGTGGCCTACGCAACCCAGCGCCCGTGGCCGGAGCAGACCGCCTTCACCAAGACCTTTGGCCAGCCTGCACGGGAGACGGCCTGTACCTGTGAGCGTCGCCAAACCCCGACCCTGCTTCAGGCACTAGAGCTGCTCAACGGACGAACGTCCTATGAGACGGTCGCTACCGGGGCCGCACGCTACGCCGCCCTCCCCGACACGCAGCTTCTCGACGAGCTCTATCTCACCGCCCTGAGCCGTCGCCCCACCGAGAAAGAGCGCACGGTCGCGATTGCCTTTCTAAAAAACGCTCCCGAGCGCACCGCCGCCGTCACCGACCTGCTCTGGACCGTGGTCAATACCCAGGAGTTTCTCTTCCAAAAATGAAAAACCGCGCACTCTTGGCGCTTGCGCCACTCGCATTTCCCACTCTTGCCCATGCCCAGTCGGTGAGCTTCTCGAAAGAGATCGCGCCGATTATCCAGCGGCGCTGCGCGGGCTGTCATGGTGAGCGCACCAACTTGGGGGACTGGCGGGCACATACCTTTATGGCCCTGATGAAACCCGGCGCATCGGGGGCGGCGATGGTGGTTCCTGGCAAGCCCGAGGCATCCGAGCTCTACAAGCGTGTCGCCCACAAAGACCCAGACTTGCGTATGCCCAAGTCCGATGATGCCCTCAGTGCGCAGCAGCTTGCGCGCGTGAAGCGCTGGATCGTCGAGGGCGCGAAGTTCGACGGTTCAAGCAAGACGGTGCTCCTCAAGACGCTACTGGGGCCACGGGTGCACCCGGCGGCTCCCGCGAGCTACCGCACGCCCGTGCCCGTGCTGGCGCTGGCCTTTGTGCCGGGTGGAAAGCAAATCGCTGTGGGCGGCTACAACGAAGTCACGCTCTGGGACGCAGAAACGGGCAAGCTGGTGCGGCGAATCGGAGGCCTGCCCCAGCGCATCCAGAGCCTGCAAGTGAGCAAAGACGGCAAGTCGCTCCTCGTGGGTGGGGGGATTCCCGGCGAGTACGGCGAGGTCGCGCTGGTGGAGCTGGCCACCGGCAAGCGGCGCGTACTCGACACCTTTGGCGACTTGGTTCTCACCGCACGCTTCAACACCGATGAGACGAAGGTAGCGGCGGGCGGCGCGGAGGCGAGCGTGCGCTGCTACGACATCAAAAACGGCGAGCGGCTCTGGAGCATGAGTGTCCATGCAGACTGGGTGACCTCCGTGGCCTTCAGCGCCGATGGGAAGTACGTCGCCTCCGCAAGCCGCGATCATACCGTGAAGGTCTACGAGGCCAACGGGACGCTTTACACAACCTACGGCGGCCACAATCGGCAGATTGGGCAGTACAAAGGCCAGGATCCTGTCTATGGTGTCTGCTTCACGGGCAACACCGCACTCTCTGTGGGCGGTGGCAAGTGGGTGCAGCAGTGGGAGCCTGAGAAATCAAAGGCCGAGTCCGGCGATGCAGGCGACATGGAAGAGCGCTTCTTCAAGCAAGGTCATGCAAAGTTCCTCGCCCACGGCTGCGAGAAAGATATCTACCAGCTCTGCCTCAAAGACGGCCAAGTCTTCACCCTCGCCAGCGATGGCATCGTCAAGCAGCTCGATCTTATCAGTCAGAAAGAGATCCGCAGCTTCGGCCAGAGCGGCGACTTCGCCTTCTCGCTGGATGCGGACACGGCCAGCAAGCGCATTGTCACAGGAAGCTTCGACGGTACCGTGCGGGTCTTTGAGCTGGGAAACGGCCAACAAAAGCGCGCTTTCGCTGCACGACCACTATGACTATCTCGATCTTTGGATGAATCTTCCTATTAAAATGCCGATTTTTAGAGATAATTTACTTAACTTTATCTTTAAATTGGAAAATGGATAAATTGGGCCATTTGCATATTCCCAAAAAATTTTATCGGTTCTACTAGGGGGGAAACCTTGAATAGCTTCAATTACATACGAACGCCTCCATGGTTTCCTAGGGCCAACTGCATGTGATAAAAGGAAACCAGCAGGTTCAAAATCCATTCCATCTGGTCCAACGGTTGATATAGGATCTTCAGTTACCATTAACGTTAAGTTGAGATGGTCTTGATCTGCTGCTGCCCAAGTGTCTCCCCTTGATGATGTGGTAAACTGGCTGAGATTATAACCATGATTTTCTGATTCCATTAATAGAAAAGTCCACATGCTTAGAAAATCTATATTTTTTCGGCTTAAAGCAATGAATCCTGCATTATAGTAACGTGAAAATTCTCTTGTTATAGGAATATTCCTAATCTGAAGTATTTTTTTCCATTCTGATCTTATAAAGTGATTATCAGGCATATAAGGAAAAGTACAATCCTCGACTAAACATATACCATGTGAATGCCATTTCTCTAATACAATAATATCACATTTTACTACTATATCAGGATCAAAATAGTATATTTGTGAATCTAGAGATGGTATGAGGTCAAATATATTTTGAATAAATTTCGATTTGTAGTTTGTTAAATGCCATGATGTTGTTATTTTTATGAAAATTACTTCACAATCGTTATTTAATGGCATGCTTAGATAGTCTGTGCCATCCTTATATGTTTTTTCTTTTACGCAATTTATTGCCCATGGGGGTAAAGACCCACGATAGCCAGCTATGAAAACTCCTTTGAAATTGTTCTGGTAGAGTGAATTAATAAGTACCGCTACCCCAAAATGATAATGTCCTTCAAATAGTGTACATGCGTAATTCATATTTATTTTTACTTTCTTAGTCTGGATGCTGGGATAAATATATTGATCTTTTTTTTGAATCTAATGTTGATTTGGTAGTTGTATGCGAAATTATATTACTATTTACAGGCAGTTTACATCATGTTTGAGCGATTGATTGACAGCTTACATTTCTCTATATGAATAAGCAGATTCACAATTTTTAAACTCTGCGAGATATTTGTTCGACCATATTTTTAATTTAGGTAAAACGAAAATAATCTCTTGAAATGCTAAAAAGATAAAATAAAGAGTTTTAAATGAAATGTTACCGAAGTTTATAACTTCAGTTATTCGGTTTTTGATAATCATTTTAATTAAACGTAATGAAAATATGCCTTTATTTCCTGCTTTAAACCAAATTCTGGAATGCCATTCATATAAGGGAGATTTCTTTTTTCCTAAAATTTTCATTGTTGCAGGATGATGCACTATAGCGCTTTCTACAAAAAAAATACTAGTGTTTTTAGCTTTAATACGTTCTCGTAAATCAGTATCTTCAGAATTTGCAGTAAGGAATTTTTCATCAAAACCATGTAAATCGTTAAAATATGTCTTTTTGATCATGAAATTGCAAGACCATAAATTCCCCCCTGTAATATTTATAGGTGAAGCATAAAACAAAGGATCATATTTATCTTCACATATTGTTTTACCCTCATATACTACGACATTATTTTGAATTGAATCTTTGTAATTTCTTAACCAATTTTTAAGAGGTACACAGTCATCATCTGTGAAAACAATCCAATCACCTGATGCCACGGAAACCCCATTATTCCGGTTCGCGGCTGGCCCGCGACATGGCCCGGGAATCCACTTGATCCACGGATAACTTTCCTTTATCAGATTCTTAGCGTTATTTAAAGTCCCATCATCTGTTACAATGATTTCATACTCGTCTATTGATATGCCCTGTGTTTCTGGAGTAAGCTGGTTCAAACAGATGGCTAATGCATCATTCCGATGACGAGTAGGAATTACAATACTTATAAAGGTATTCCTACTCATAGAATATTCTTCATTAGTAGTATTTACGTCTTTCACGATCTCTCTCACATCAGTATATCACAGCTTCTCTAATGCCCGTCACGCTTTTCAGGGAGGGTAATGGTCTCCACGGGGCCGGTTCGCCAGCCGGGGCCGTCGTCCTGGATGGTCTTCCAGGTCTGGCCTAGATCGTGGGTGTAGTGTAGATCGTGGCGGGTTATTGTCTTGACTGCGTTGCTTTTTTGACTCGCTGGGGCCAGCGATCTTGGCAGGCACGATTATGAGCTTCAACCGCGAGGGCGACACGGGTTTCCAAGTTCACGCCACAACGAGGGCCCGAATGCCGACGAACAAGAAGACCACAGCGATGGCGAAGAGAGTTATTCACACCTTCCACCGTACAGGTGCCGGGTACCCTCAGGGTGATCGAACTTCTGATACACACGATGCTGCCAAGCCCAAAAGAAGCTGTCATAAGCTCCATACCCATCTGTGTAGACCAAACGGCGATACCAGCCACGAGGTAACCGTGCCCAGAGTTTCTCCAGGATATTCCATTTACGATCACCAATCACCCAAGCAAGGTGACCTATCCCCATTTTTCCGGACAGCTAGTTAAGCAGAGGGATTGACGAGACGGGCGGGACACTCCCCGCCAAGGACGCTCGCCTCTCGAACTCCACGGGGCTGATGTAGCCCAGAGACGAGTGACGACGAGCACGATTGTACCAAGCCTCCAACCATTCGAAAATTTTAGAACGAGCAGCAGCCCGACTGACGAAATCACAGCGATGCACCAGCTCCTGTTTCAACGTTCCAAAGAAGCTTTCCACAGGGGCATTATCCCAAAAATTTCCCTTCCTGCTCATACTACATGAGATACCCGCTCATACTACATGAGATACCCGCCGAGGCGAGTTTTTCCTGGAAGTCGCCGCTGGCGTACTGAGAACCACGGTCGCTGTGATGAACTAATCCCTCACCCGGCTGGCGTTGGCCAAGCGCCATCGAAAGAGCATTCAGGACGAGCGAACGATCCATGCTCGCCTGCATACACCACCCCACGATTCGACGAGAGAACAGGTCAAGAACCACTGCTAAGTAGAGCCAGCCCTCCCGCGTCCAGATGTAGGTGTGAGCTGCCCCCATTTTTAGTACCATCGCCGTCCTCAGTCTTTACCGCTTTTCCCCTTCGGTTTTTCCTTTTCGGTGTTGGGTTCCGCCGAGGGTAAGCCCTCCGTAGAGTCGCCTAGCTTCTCGTCCGCTTTAGAAGAAGAGAAAGAGGCAGCGAACTCCACAGGCGTCAGGTAGCCCAGGCTGGAATGGAGTCGCTCCTCGTTGAAGTAGCGCCGCCAACCGTTGAGACGAACCTGAGCATCTTTCACTCCATAGAATACCTCCCCATCCATAAACTCATCTCGCAAACGTGAGTGGAAGCTCTCCGCAAAGCCATTTTGCCAGGGCTTGCCCGGATCAATGTAAGCCGGGTTGATGCCAAGGCGATGGCACAGGCCACGCACGGCATGAGCGATGAACTCAGGCCCGTTATCCATGCGAAACGCGCCTGGAATCTCCCGTTGCTTGATAATGGCTTCCAGAGTCTTGACGACTCTCTCGGTGACAAAGTGAGTGCCCACCTCGATGGCAAGACACTCTCTGGTGAACTCGTCGCTGACACAGAAGATTCGTAGCACCCGCCGATGTAGGGTGACTTCACGAACGAAATCAAAACACCAGACCGCATTGGGCCGATCTGCCACCAGGTCAGTGGCAGGCTTGCCACTGCGGATGCGTTTTCGCTTACGCCGGGCGGTGACAGTCAACCCCGCACTTCTCCAAAGACGATAGATCCGCTTGTGGTTGAGTGGATTCTTGCCCTCCTTGATGCGTTCTTTATTGATCTCTCGATGAACCAACCGATAGCCCCGCCTTCGTTTTCGTGGGTTCTTGGCGAAGGTCTTGAGCTGCTCGGTCAGGTTTTGCTCCTCGGGTTCGTCGGGTTTTGGCTGGTAGCGCAGGCTGGAACGAGCGAGCTGGAGCAGTCGGCAGACGCGCCTCTCTTGAAATCCCTTGACCTCGACCAGATGGCGAGCGGCAACTCTCTTCTGCTCAGCCGGGTACCCATGAAGTGGGTGACGAGTTTTTTTGAACCAGCTCCTTGAGAATGTCAATGTCCAGGTCTCGCTCGGCAAGGAGACGTTTGAGTCTGGCATTCTCCTTCTCCAGTTCGCGAAGTCGCTTGACCTCGTTTGTCTGCATGCCCTGGAACTTCCGCTTCCATGTGTAGAAGGTGTTCTGACTGATGCCTTTTTCTCGGCAAAGGTCAGCGAGTTTCTTCTCGCCCTTGTCTGCTTCCTGTAAAATCGCGACAATCTGCTCGTCGCTCATCTCTCCCGCTTTCATACTTGTTCCTTTCGTCAAGGGGGGATTGGCCCCCTCTGTTAAAGGTAAAGACTAATGCGGGCGGTGGTACTGTTTTTGGGGTGCAGCCCACGAACTCCTCGTCGCGTGGATTACCCTTGCCGGGAAAGGCTTTGAGGTTGGTAGAGCCTTGTGCTTCCAGCCAGGCATGTTTCCAGCGGCTCAGTACGCTGTTTTCTAGCCCTAGGTCTCGGGCGACAGCCGAGACGTTCTTACGCTCTATGGCGAGACGAACCGCCTCTCGCTTAAACTCCTCCGTATAGCTACGGCGGGGCTTCGACTCTGTGTTGGGGGCATTCCCCCGAGGTTTCGATTCAGACATTTTAGACTCCCAGATTTGTACAGCAAAGTCTGCTTAACTGGTTGTCCGTGAAAATGGGGCAGGGTCAGTCAGCTGGGAGCCATGAAGCGTAGTGACTTTGAATGCTTCCTGAGTAAGGAACTTCTGACTCAATTGACACCGGGTTCGGTTCTGGTTTTGGACAATGCAAGCATCCATAAGGGTGGCAAGATAGCCGAGTTGGTTGAGGCTGCTGGTTGCACCCTTTTGTATCTTCCGCCGTACTCTCCGGACTTCAATCCGATAGAGTTGGCTTGGGGCTTTGTCAAGGGCCTGATTCGACGTGCTGGCCCTCGTGAGGACGCTGGTCGCGAGCAAGCGCTTGCCGATGCTTTGTCGGCTATTCCGGATACCTTGGCTCGCTGGTAACTAGTTAGGCGTCGCACGTTTCAGCGTTTTGAGGTAGGATGCCAGGCAAGCAAATGACCGAGCAAGAAGCAGGAGCACTCTACGACCAAGGCAAGGAAGCTGTCGTCGCTTGGATGTTGGCAATGGATCAGCGCGTTCGTGCCCTAGAGGCGCGCCAGGCTCAGAACTCGCGCAATTCCTCAAAGCCACCCTCCACCGATCCAGATGACAAGAAGCTCAAACCCATGAGCCTTAGAGGAAAAAGTGGAAAGAAGCCAGGAGGACAGAAGGGACATCCTGGAGCCACCCTCAAACAGGTAGATAATCCAGACCACATTCAAGAGCACCGCCCCGACGCCTGTCCCCACTGCCGAGCAGAGCTGCAAGAGGCAGAAACACTCACTTACACCGCACGGCAAGTCTTCGAGATGCCAGAGCCAAAAGTGCAAGTCACCGAACATCGTGCCTTCAAGGTTGTCTGCCCCTGTTGCCAAGCCAAAGTCCAAGCCGACTTTCCAAAGGCAGTGACTCAGCCCGTTCAGTACGGTCCAAGAATTCTAGGCTTTGGCGTCTATCTGCATGCAGACCACCTGATTCCCCTGTTTCGCTCTGCCCTGATTGTCCAGCGCCTCACGGGAGCTCTCTTCAACTCAAGTACTCTGCACAATGCCATGAAGGTTGCCTATCAAGGCTTAGAAGTCTTTGAGGAGCAAGCCCAGCAGGCTCTGAGTCAAGAAGCCCTCCTGCATGTGGATGAGACTTCCTCGCGGGTAGCGGGCACTCGCTACTGGTTCCATGTGCGTTGCACCAGCCATTTGACCTACCTCTTCTGCCATGCGAAGCGTGGTGGTGAGGCGGTCAAAGACTTGCTGGCCTATCGTGGTCGTCTGGTCTCTGACTTCTTTAGCAACTACGTGACTCTTGACTGTAAGCACCAGTTCTGCATGGCTCACATCTGCCGTGAGCTGGTTGGCATTTTCGAGCAGACAGGTCAAGCCTGGGCAAAGGAGTTGAAAGAGCACTTGGAGAAGTGCTTAGCCGCTTGCCACCGTGCTCGCCAACGTGGTAGCCCCAAACTCTGGAGTGCGCGTAAGTTGTCTTTAGAGTTCGAGCGTTTGGTTGGTTTGGGTAGTTTGGCCCATCCTGCGCCTGTGACTGATTCCGGCAAGAAGAAGCCTCGTCGCAGTAAGGCTCGTGCCTTGGTGGATCGTCTTCGCAATTATCGTGACGAATGCCTTGCGTTCCTGTTTGACTTCACCCAGAGGGTACCCGGTTCCCTTCACCAACAATCAAGCCGAGCGCGATGTTCGGATGCTAAAAGTCAAGGGTAAGGTTTCTGGCTGCTTCCGTCGTTTGGAAGGGGCGGCTCGCTTCTGCCGTGTTCGTAGTTACTTGCAGACATGCGGCAAGCAGGGTTTGGATCGCCTTGACTGTCTGCGCTCGATCTTCGCGGGCGAGCCTGTCATGCCGTCATTCAAAAACGCCTAACCTGTTACTATCAATCTAATTGACGAGGACTATAGTTACCTATCAACGAAGAGCAGGGAGAATTAGCCTGCAATTTTTGTCCTATACTTAGCCTGAAAAGTTACAATTTTTTGATTTATTGACATTTTTAATTTTTAAAATTTTCTAGGGATCTATATAACACTTGTTCAAAGTCAAATGTGAGTTTGTTCCAGTCAAAATCTGATACATCTTGTGCCTGTACTGGTTTTGTTGATATTTTTTGAATTGCATTCGCAAATTCATCAGCATTATCTTGAACTAGATAGACATTTGGCCAGCCTGCAAATGCATCTACTGGACTTGATACTACAGGAACATTGCATGCAGTATACTCAACTATTTTTAGCGGGAGTGCTCGTTGGTAATAACGGTTATTTTCTCCTGGATAAAGTCCAATATCCGTTGCTGCAAAATACCAATGAACGTCTGAGTTAGGAACGAAACCTATTGCTTTTGCATTTTGTTCAATGCCTAGATCTTGAATTTTTTTAACAATTGCGTCATGTGTTTTGCCACCACCAACGGTGATAAGGAAAACATTAGGGATGAACTCCTGAATTTTTTTAATAGCATCAATGAAGTATAGAGAAGGCGCACAGGTAAGGCCAATCAGGCTAATTACTGTCTTGTTTTCTAATCCTAGTTTTTCTTTTGCTTCGGCTTTAGTTATTGACTTATAACGTTCTAGGTCTACTCCATTTTTAATTATTGTTGTTATTTTATTATAATGTACAACTGCATTTGCTAAACTTTGTGATACCGTTATGATTTCATCTGCTGCATTCGCATATTCTTTCTCAACCCAGTCTGGAGATTCATCAAGGTGATCATAAACAATGGGGACATTAAAATCAAATCTAGGAAAGCCTGTGATGTGATGTGAAGCATTCATGACTATGATTTCCGGTTTCACTGATTGGAAAATTTGTGTTATCGCGCGTCTGAATGGTATTTGATTATAGAATATATGGTAATTTTTGGGATAACTTGGTTTAAGAATGCTATATAATTTCGGCCCCAGTGTTATTGTATGGCATATACCAAAAGGTGTTTCTTTTTCTACCCATTGTCCCCATGAGAACACATCTTTAGGGGCTCTGCTTTCAACCCAGCTGATCATGTGCAAATCATGTTTCTTTTTGAGGCGCTTAAAGAGATGGAATTGTCGTGAACCTTCCCACCCGTCTGCTTCATAAGCACCATGGAGAATCCACAGAATTTTCATGTCCTAAGTATATCATCTGATGAGTTCCTGCGGAAGATGCTTTACTTGATAACGTGTGATGTTCAGCGTCGTTTGACGTATTTGACAAAGGCAGTAATCGTAGTGTCCGTGATTATGATCCTGCCAATCTTGCCTCACTTCGCCGTACTTGAGTCGCATACGGGTACATTCCCCGGAGCTTGCTCCGTGACCGCTTGGGATAAGTGGGCATCTCTCAGGATGCCCACTTCTTCCAGGGATTCGGCTCTAAGGCCGAAGCCTTCCAAGACATACCCCGGAGCTTGCCCCGGTCGGAGTATGATTGAAAATGTTCAGGAAAGTGGTAACTTAGAAATTTAGATGTGCTCGCCCTGAATCGAGAGAGCCGTCACCGATATGACTTTTGCAAGAAGCATAACTAATGCCCGTCACGCTTTTCGGGGAGGGTGATGGTCTCCACGGGGCCGGTTCGCCAGCCGGGGCCGTCGTCCTGGATGGTCTTCCAGGTCTGGCCTAGATCGCGGGTGTAGCGTATATCGTGGCGGGCGTACTGGATGGCGTAGGCGACTCGGGGCGCATCGGTGAGGTTCTTGCCCGAGCCATGCACCGTGAGGCGCGAGAAGGCCACCACATCGCCGGGATCCATGGGCACGGGCACGGTGACTTTGGGCTCTAGTCCACTGTTATGATTCGTTCCCGCCACGGGATGCAGCGTCCCTAAGTAGTGCGAGTAGGGCACCATCGAGAGGCAGCCGTTCTCCTCGGTCATGGGCACGAGTGCGACCCAGAGGTTGATACCAGGGCCGTCGAACTTGGTGTACTGGTTGTCTTGGTGGAAGTGAAACGCCCCGCCGCCACCCGGCGACTTCACCGCGCTGAAGGGCAGATAGAGCCGCGCCTCGCCCTCCATCAGCTCCGAGGCAATCGCGCAGAGATTCGGGCTATTGACCAGCTCGTCCAGCGGTGAGCCTGCCAGATACTCACTGGTCTGTTTAAGCGCCGTCATCCCCAGCCCAATTGTGTCCATGATCGCCATTACCTCGTCGCGGGTGGCTTGGGTTGCCTCGGGAGAGAGCAGGCCCTTGAGAAGCACGTAGCCGTAGGTTTTGTAAGAGTCGCGCTCCTCTGCCGTGAGGGCGCGCGGTGAGATCGGATCGTTCATACGTAGATTCTAGCAGAAAATGAGAGAGCGTACTACAGAAACTCGATCTCGGAGCTGGTGATGCAGCCGCGCGAGTCGGTGACATTGAGGTAGCAGGCGACGGTTCCTAGCGGGATCGCCGACGAGGCGGTGTTGCCGCTGAGGAGCACGGGCTGTACCTGCCAGTGGCGCTGTGGCCACGGCCCGGAGTCGTCCTTGGTGAAGAGGAGCTCAGCCACTTTGAGCGGCACTTTTGCGTCGAACTCCGCGCGGAGCCAGTTGCTCTTGCGCTCTTGTTTCTTCAGGCGGGCTAGAGGCGGCTCGCCGAGGCCGCACTGCGCTGCGGCAAAGACGCGTAGCTCTTCGGGGTTTTCCCCTGCCGCGCCGTGGCCATGCGGCATGCGCAGCTTAAATGAGAGCGTTTTTTTTCCACGGGGCAAGCGGTGCGACTCCTGCCAAATCTCGGGGGTGAAGGCAAAGTCGTTGGTGCCATTGATCCAGAAAAAGGGCATCTTCGCGTCTTTGAGGTGCCGCGAGGGATCCCAGAGCGCCATCCACTTCTCGGCGTGCGGCTTGTCGGTCTTGTCTAGCCCTAGGCCTGGTGAGCGATCCAGAAAACCACAGCCATAGACGGGCATCGCGAAGGCAAAGCGCGGGTCGTGACCCGCTGCGATGCCCGTTAGCACGCCACCCCAGGAGATTCCCGTGAGCCCAATGCGCTGTGCATCCACGCCCGGCTGAGCGCGTAGCAAAGAGTGGCCGCGCAGGATCGCCTCGACCGCGTGGTAGCCCCACTGCTCGGTGGGCGGCTCTAGTGCCTTGTCATAGACGCCCCAACCTGGCGGGCCACCCAGCGCGTGATGATCCCGGCGCTGCGTCCCCGAGTCGGGCGTGTGGCCGCAGGTGTCCATCGCAATCGCCGCAAAACCACGCTCGTTCCAGAGCCGCACCCAGCGGGAAAACGCCGATCCCCCGCCGCCGTGCACCAGCACGATCCCCGGCACTTTCTG
>Ga0315904_10007882_pt1 | contig 14192 bp, 13 predicted proteins | sample LakEriMetagenome_6_FD_203529 | JGI IMG/M metagenome (GOLD analysis project Ga0315904, IMG submission 203529) | Freshwater fungal communities from buoy surface, Lake Erie, Ohio, United States - Buoy 12 MA120 | ecosystem: Environmental > Aquatic > Freshwater > Lake | place: USA: Lake Erie, Ohio... | reverse complement strand
TGGGCATTCAGGCCACCAAAGAGCGGGTAGTCCGTCTTGACCCCGACCACCAGCGCACCGCGCCGTCGAATCAAGGCAAGGCGCTCACTGTCGCCCACCATTGCGGCCAGCTGTTCCTGCGCAGCAGGCTGCGCCCGAACGGGCGCGCTCATGAACAACACAGCAAGAGCCATCAACCCCACTGCAAGCAGCACTTCCAGCCGGGCCGACAACACCCTGCGTGCACTGCTCATCGGGACTCTGGTGAGGCTCTGGGACCGACGCAGTCAGGCGGCAGACTGGCAGACCAGGCAGAACCGCAGTACCAGCTGCCATCCGTCTTGCGACGCGACCAGACCTGCTGCATATGCGTAGCAAACTCGGTCGCAGGAATCTGCCAGGTCTTTTCGAGTGACGTGATCACCCCCTCGCGATGCCAGTCGATGAGCGCTTCAGACACGGCCGACTGCAGGGCGCCTCCTCGGGCTGCCTGCGACAGGGCTATCGACCAGGGCGTTTGGAAAAGCGAAGGCATCGGCATCTCGAACTCGAGCGACCAGTTCGGATCACGCAAATCCGCAATGATCGCAATGTCGTCATAAAGCAGCGCGCTACATCGGCCATCGCGCACCGCCTCCTTGGCCCAGATCAGCGAATGAAAGGCGATCACGTCCATCCCGTAGCGCAGCGTCAGCGCACGGTTGTAAAACGAGCCACGCCGCCCACAGACCCTTCGATTGAGCAACTGCGACCAGGACTTGAAGCCGTCCTCCTTGCGTGACAGCAGATTCACCCCTGAGGCGTAGTAGCTCGGTTGCACCATGGTGACCTGGGCCCGCCGATCCGGGGTGTCCGAAAACGTGGCGATCAGAACATCGACACGACCGCGATTCAGGGCGTCGATGCGCTCACTGCTTTCAACGGCCATCAGCACCACCTGGACACCCAGTCGCTTACCAAGCAACGCGGCCAGATCGGGCTCCATGCCGATGATGGGCCCCTCGGGGCGCTCTCGAAAGCCCCAGGGCATGACATCGGCCTTCACCCCCACCCGCAGTTGTCCGCTCGCACGAATCTCATCCAACGTGCGCGCAGCTGAAGAGGCTGGCCCCAGCGCACACAGAGCCAGCAGGACGATCACGACCCAAAGTCTAGGCATGGAGATCGGTTTCCTTGGGAGTAGGCAGCCAACGCAGGGCCAGACAGGTAATGTCATCGAACTGCGCCACCCCCACCGAGTGCTGATCAACCGCCTGAATCACCCGCTCGACCACGACTCTCACCTCGGGCACCGGCTGCATTGCAAACAGGGGGGGTAATGCAGCCTCGGTGAACTCCTGCCCCTGGGCACTGTAAGCCTCAGTCACGCCGTCGGTAAACAGCAGCACCACATCGCCTTCCGCCAACTGGATCTCCGCCTGTTCGTAGGGCATCCCATCCATGACGCCCAGCGCGACACCCCCGGTCAGCGGCAATGGACTGCTGCTGCCATCCGGATGAATCACCAGCGGCGCAGGATGCCCTGCGTTGACATAAACCAGGCGCCCCGAACTCGGATCGAACTCGAGGTAGAACGTGGTGACGAACATGCAGGTGTCGTTGTCGATGCACAGCTGATCATTGACCACGGCAACGGTGTCCGAGGGCATGCGCGGCCGATCGAGTGCGGTGGCCCGGATCAGGGTTTTGGACACCATGCTGAATAGCGCAGCCGGCATGCCCTTGCCGCTGACATCGGCCACGACCAGACCGAGCCGCCCATCGGCAAGGACGAAGTGATCGTAGAAGTCGCCTCCAACTTCCTTGGCCGGCCGCATCGCGCCCCACAGCGAAAAGTCAGGATGCACCGGCCAGGTTCGCGGCAAGATGGATTGCTGCATCTTGGCTGCAATATCGAGCTCCTGGCGAATGCCAGCAAGCTGGAAGGATTCTCGAAATGCCTTGCTCACCGCCTCAAACCAGGGCATCCAGGCCTTGGGCACCTGCGGGATCGGTCGGGGTTTGAACTGCGACTCTGCCGCGATCTGGCGTACGAGCTGACCCGCGGGAGAGATGAAATCGCGCGCGACCAGCCGGAACGTGCCCAGGATGATCACGGCCAGCGCGAAAAGCATCGCCAGCGTTGCAGGCGCAAAGTCGCGCAGCACCTGCTTCCAGAGCGACCAGTGGGATACGGCATAGACCACCTGCCAGGGCGCATGAACCAACTCGATGCGCATCACATGGTGGCCTCCCGAGGACTGCATCACGCCCGCGGCGATGTCGTGCACACGCCCCGTAGGAAAAATGGCTGCGGGCACGGCACTGGCCACATGCTGAGTCCGGGAGACCTGCAGGGGATCCTCATAGAGTTCGGGATGGGCCAGTACCTGCCCCTGCTGGTCCACGACGAAGGACGTCCCCGCCGCAACGGTGAACTGGTCGTTGATCCGGTTGAGGTAATCCAGGGACAGATTCAGGCTGATCAGCCCACGAAACGAATCGCCGTCATAGACCGGCGCACCAATCGGCACAAGCAGCCCGCGGGCGGGGCCGCCAAACTGTACCGGCCCCCAGACCTTGCGTCGCTGAGGATTCTGCTCTGGCCCGCCTAGCGTCCAGAGGGGCGCCTCATACATGCCCGGGCTGAATCGATCGGCTGACGACTCTGACCATGGGTACTGATGAGCGAAGGCCTCGACACCGATGAACCGGACATCCGTTGCGCTGGGCAGACTCAAGCCAACCGCCTGGAAATCATCGGCCAGGGTCAGGGCCATCTCGATGTCACGATAAAAACGCGCGGACCGTCCATAGATACTGCCCTGCCCGGTCAGATTGCCGCTGGAGTCTCTTTGCAAGAGGCCATCAAGACTGAATCGATCCTGGCCGGGGAGATTGCGCAGTTGCCTGAACAGGGCCGATCGGGCCGGATTGAGATCAGGGCGGTCGATCGGAACCGTCGTGCCGTAAAAACTGGCCGCCGAGATCCGGATCGCTTCGACCTGATCGACGGCACTGCGAGCCATCGATTCGATGAACTGGGCATGGCGCTCGACCTGGACCTCAATGGCGCGCAGTTCCTGATTGCGCTTGAGCACCATCTGGTACCCGAGGAATCCTGCGGTCAGGAGAAAGACCAGCAACCCGGTGCCACTGAGCAGACGGTTGTAATGGCGAAAGAACTCCGCCGAGCGCGCACGCGCGCGAGATTCCCGGGCGGCCGCGGGGGCGGACGCGTCTGATGCTGAAGCGGACGGGATCGGAGGAGTCAACGGGCAAGCGGGAAATGAACGGGGCCGGGCGTATGGTACCCACCCGCCGCAGGTTGTACACCTAATGCAGGTCTGGCCCCCGTTTTGGATGCGCCTTGAAGCAAGATACCGAACCACCAGGACCAGGCGCCTGGGTTCATGCGAATGAAGGTTGCCAGTGCATCGGTTTGCAGGGCATGGGCCCGACGCAAGGGGGTTTCGTCGGTGAGTTGATGGACGTGGTGCATCGCGTGCAGGCACTCATGCAGGAAGATCACCGCCAATTGCGTATCCCGCAGGGCCGGGTCGAGCTGAATACAGCGACGCGCGAGATCGGCCTGACCGAACAAACGCAGGCGTTGAGCGGTTTTGACCGGCAGGCATCGGACGGTCCAGGACTGATCGCCCACCAGGACCCGATGCGGAGCAAGGATTCGGGGGCGCAGATGCGGGCTGCAGGCACGAAGCAGTGCCCAACCCAGAGCCGGATTGCGACGGACCCATTGAGACAGGCCGCTGGCAAGCGAATGGGTGAGATGCTCCTCCGTGCTCTCGTGAAGCAGGACGGCCTGCGCGTAGTGCACCAGCCGAACGACCGCATGCAAAAAGGCCCTGCGCCAGGCTACCGGGCTCAGGCCTTCACGAATCAGGATGCATTCGGCGGCGAGGTCGATGCAGCCATGCCGTCGAGCGACCGGCATCTGATGAGCGGGGGATTCACGAACCGTGATGGAATACGGTCCGAACTCGAACGCCGACGCGAGGGCCAGGTGTCGCAAGTGAGCAATCGTCATGGTCCCAATATCATGATCTTCATCGGGCTTGAATAGTGCGGCCAAGATGGCTCGCGAGTGCTGGCCTGCCGAATGGCCTAGGCCGCACGAAGAATTGACCGGACCCACCCGCAATGCCACCGACGCCCAACCGCCATGCCCCCCGAATGCCTCGCCTGACGCTGGTGTGGTGGTCGAATACGGGCGGGACGCAGGCCCTCATGACCGCTGCAGAGAGCGGCGCGCGGGAGGCCGCACGGGAAGTCGATACGCCCATCGATCTCCAGATCTTGCGCTGTGATCTGGCCACCGTCCCGGCCATCGAGCGATCCGATGCCCTCATTTTGGCCTGCCCTGAATGCCTGGGCAGCGTTGCAGGTCCGATGAAGAGCTTTTTGGACCGGAGCTATTACCCTTTGCTCGGCCGCATTGAGGGACGGGCCTGGAGCGCCATGGTGTGCGCCGGTACGGATGGCGAGGGTGCGCTGCGCCTGCTCAGGCGGGTGGCCACGGGCTGGGGGCTTCGAGAGACTGCACCGGCCATTGTGGTGCGCAGTGGCGACCAGCATCCGCAGGACATCCTGGGCCCAACCCGATTGTCGCAAGCCGATCTCGCCCGCGCGCATGGCCTGGGCGGCACGATTGCAGCCGGCCTCGCGCTGGGGTTGTGGTGAGGTGCGGGCCGTCAGGCCCGCAGAGGCGTATCGCCCAGATGCACGCCGACCGCCCGGGCTGCCGTAATCCAGTCGTGATCGGCCGGAACCTGCCTAGCCCCTTGCGCCACCTGCTCCAGCGGCACATCGACAATGGCTTGTCCGTGAAGCGCCACCATGACGCCAAAGCGCCCGGCGAGAACCGCTCGCGCGGCCTGGACCCCGAAGCGGGTTGCGAGCAACCGGTCAGCGGCACTGGGTGAGCCCCCACGCTGCAGATGCCCCAACACCACCGCTCGAGCATCCAGCGGGGTTCTCAGCTGAATCTGGCGGGCAAGCTCGGCGGCAATGCCACCGAACTGTCTGGGTTCAGTTCGGCGAGAGTCATTGGATTGGAGCACGACCTCGCCCTGAGGCAGGGGCGTGCCCTCGGCCACACACACGATCGAATAGCGCTGGCCGTGGGTCGCGCGATGCTGCAGATGATTCAGCAAGGAAGACCAACGGAATCCGAGCTCGGGAATCAGAATGGTGTCCGCGCCCCCGGCCAAGCCCCCCCCCAATGCGATCCAGCCAGCCGTGCGCCCCATAACTTCAACCAGCATCACCCGATGATGCGAGGATGCCGTGGTGCGCAGCTTGTCGATCGCGTCGCTCACGACGCCCACCGCCGTGTCGTAGCCGAAGCTGACATCCGTTGCCTGCAGGTCGTTGTCGATGGTCTTGGGAACGCCCACGATCGGCACGCCGAGCAGTGCCAGCCGATGGGCGATCTTCATGGTGCCATCGCCCCCAACGACCACGAGCGCATCGAGCCGGGCGTCCTTCAGGCGCTGCAGCATCCTGCGCGAGACATCCTCGATACGCACGGAGCCATCTGATCCGGCCACAGGAAACTGCCAGGGATCACCTTTGTTGCTCGTGCCAAGAACTGTCCCCCCCTCCTTGAGCAGGGCATCGACCTCACGCTCATTGAGGAGGCGCATGCGGCCGTCGTACAAGCCATCGAAACCATCCTCGATGCCGATGACACTCGCATGCCCCTCGGCAATCGCGGTTCGCGTGACCGCACGAATGACGGCATTCAGGCCCGGGCAGTCGCCGCCGCCTGTCAACAGGCCGATGCGCAAAGGTTCAGTTCGGTTCATGATGCGTGATCATGCCCGTTTTCAGACGCCCGTTCTGCCTTGCCCTGGTCTCGTGCCTGATCCTCGTCCTGACGCTCTTGGCTGCAGGCCCCGGGGATGGAATGATCAGATCCGCGACAGCGCAGCCCTTGCCCCGAGTCATTGAGGGTCGAGCAATCGATATCGCCGATGGCGATACTTTTGTGCTCCTCGATGACCTGGGAAAGCGGTGGCGGGTCCGTCTGGCAGGCATCGATGCGCCCGAATCGACCCAGCCCTGGGCCGACCGATCCGCTCAGCAGCTGCGAGAGTGGTTGCGTGATGCGCGTGTACAGCTCGTGCCAATCAAGATCGATCCCTATGGTCGGCTGGTTGCCCGCACGCGGATCCCCTCGCCAGAGCCTGCGAATGAGCACTTGGATGTGGGAATGATGCTGGTCGAAGCAGGGCTGGCCTGGCATTTCAAGCGCTACAAGGCCGACCAGACGCCAGCCGAATATGCAGCCTTTGCCCTGGCCGAACTCCGTGCACGCCAAGCCCAACGAGGGTTGTGGTCAGAGGCTGCTCCGCAGGCTCCTTGGGACTTTCGGGAACGCAAGCGGGCCGAACGCCGATGACCACCCATGCCACAGGGGGGATGGAGGATCAGCCTACCTGTCGCGACCAACGGGTCTGGCGGACGGTTTCGTAGAGCACCACTCCGGCCGCGACCGATACGTTCAGGCTCTCGACCCTCCCGGCCATAGGAATCGACACCAGGCGATCACAGCGCTCGCGGGTCAGCCGGCGCAACCCCTTGCCTTCGGCGCCCAGCACCCAGGCGACCGCCGAAGGCAGCGCGCAGTCATAGAGAGGCTCGCTCGCCTCATCCGCCGTGCCAAGCACGGTAATGAACCGGTCCTGCAACACATCGATGGTTCGGGAGAGATTGGTCACCATGATGTAAGGCACGGTCTCTGCGGCGCCACTCGAGGTCTGGATCGCCGTTTCGTTGAGCGGACAGGCATGATCCTTAGGCGCGATCACGCCATGAACTCCGGCCCCATCCGCCACGCGCAAACAGGCCCCCAGATTTCTCGGGTCGGTCACCCCGTCGAGCATCAGCAGCAGCGGGGGGCCTTCGATGCGATCGAGCAAGCCCTCTAGCGTGAGACTCGGTGTGACCGACTCGGTCATCGCCACTACCCCCTGGTGCCGCTGACCTGGGCACATGCGGTCGATCCGCACGCCATCGATGCGTCGAGCTTCGACCCCGGCGCGCTCAGCCACCTGCAGTAAATCCCTCATGCGGGCATCTTCACGACCTTGCACCACATACAACTCGCGGATGGAGCCTGGCGACTGGCGAAGCCGGGCGGTCACGGCATGAAACCCTGAAATCAACATGATGACGGCCGTTCAGTGATCGTGCACAACAATGAAAAGGTCGGGACAAGCCGGCGCACATAAAGCGCCCGGCGTGCACATTCAGCGATGGCTCTTGCGAGCGCGACTGCCCCGCCCTCCCCGCTTGGCGGGCGCGGTTGAGTCGCCCCCTTTTCGGCCCTTTCGGGGAGCCGATTTGGCATGGCGCAAGTCGGCTGGCATGGGGGGCGCCGCGCGCTTGCCCGTTCTTTTTGCCGGACTCGACACCGGGTCGGGTCCCAAGCCTTGAGGCCCCCCGGGCAGGCGAGGCGACGCCGCTCCCACCCGCTCATTGCGTTGCGCTGAAGCAGGGACCAGACGAAACTCGATTCGACGCGCTTCCAGGTCGACCCGAGAGACCTGAACCTCCACCGGGTCGGTCAGACGATAGCGTCGGCCCGTTCGCTCGCCACGCAATTCATGTGCAGCCTCGTTGTAGCGGAAGTAGTCACTGCCCAGTTCAGAGATATGGACGACGCCCTCCACGTACAGGTCCTCGAGCGTGACGAAGATGCCAAACGGCGCAACCCCCGTAATGCTGCCGCGAAACTGCTCGCCCACCCGCTCCCGCATGAACTGACACTTGAGCCAGGCTTCGACATCTCGGGAAGCATCATCGGCTCGTCGTTCATTGGCCGAACACAGCAACCCGACCGCCTCCCAATGCAGAACCTCCGGGGGCACCCGCTCGGTTGAGGGCTCCAGACCCGAGACCGCAGACGCCGATTCGGGCGCTCGGGCACCACGGGAGTTTGCTGCCGCCCCGCGCCCCGGCCGGCGTACCACGGGCGGGGGTCGATCTTCGCTGGGCACGGGCGGATGGTAATGCTGCTTGGCAAGCAGCGCCTTGATGACCCGATGCACCAGCAGATCCGGATAGCGTCGAATCGGCGAGGTGAAGTGGGTATAGGCGGGATAGGCCAGCCCAAAATGCCCCGAGTTGTGAGGCGTGTAGATGGCCTGCTGCATGGAGCGCAGCAGCATGGTCTGGATCAGGGGAGCATCGGGGCGCCCGGAGATCTGACCGGCTACGGCAGCGTAGTCAACAGGACGCGGATCATCGCCCCCGCCCAGCGACAGGCCAACGCCCTTGAGGAATTCACGCAGCAATTCAAGCCGCTCGGGCGTAGGCCCCTCGTGGACCCGAAACAGCGCAGGATGTCGGGCCCGGGCCAGAAAGTCTGCAGCACAGGTATTGGCCGCGAGCATGCTTTCTTCGATCAGCTTGTGAGCATCGTTTCGGGTCCGCGGCACGATCCGCTCGATGCGACCGGCCGGATCACAAAGGATCTTGGTTTCGGTCGTCTCGAAGTCCATCGCTCCGCGTTGCCCTCGAGCCTTGGCCAGGCTGCGATAAAGGTCATAGAGATTCTGCAGATCCGCCAGACGCGGCCCGAGTTGCCTGGCTACGGTTGGGTCTCGGCCCGACAGCGCAGCCCAGACCTGATCGTAGGTCAGTCGAGCTGCGGAGTGGATCACGGCGTCGTAGAACTGATAGGCCTTGACCTGTCCCCGGGCCGTGATGACCATGTCTGCCACCAGCGCCAGCCGATCGACTTCGGGCTTGAGTGAACAGAGCCCGTTGGATAATTTTTCCGGCAGCATTGGAATCACGCGGCGCGGAAAGTACACCGAGGTGGACCGCTCTCTCGCCTCGAGATCGAGCGCGTCATCGTGATCGACGTAATGCGAGACATCGGCAATCGCAACAATCAGCCGCCATCCGCCAGCCTTTCGTCCCGAGAGCTCGAGCGGCTCGCAATACACGGCATCGTCAAAATCGCGCGCATCCTCGCCATCGATGGTGACCAGTGGCACATCGCGCAGGTCGACTCGTCGCTTGAGGTCTGCAGCCCGTACCTCGGAGGGCAATTTGGCGGCCACTGCTTCTGCCGCCGGCGAAAACTGATGCGGCACCTCAAACTTGCGAACCGCAATCTCGATCTCCATGCCCGGGTCATCAATGCCCCCCAGCACCTCAACCACGCGGCCCATCGGCGGCGCATGCGGCGTGGGCGGCTGAATGATCTCGACCGTTACCACCTGTCCTGGCTGAGCCTTGCCCGCATCGCCCGGAGCAATCAGCACGTCATGCTTGATGCGCTGATCCTCGGGCACGACCACGGTGACGCCACGCTCCTGCAACAGCCGGCCCACCAGACGCCGCTGGCCGCGATCGGTCACCTCGACAATCACGCCCTCCGGTCGGCCTCTGGAATCGAGGCCTGCACGACGCACCAGTGCACGGTCACCATGCATGGCCTTTTGCATCTCGCGCGGCGGCAAAAAAAGATCGGCACTGCCATCGTCGGGGATCAGGAATCCGAAGCCATCACGATGGCCAGCGATTCGGCCTGCAATCAACTCGAGGCGACTCACCAGCAGCAGTTCGCCCTTGCGGTTGGGTAACAGCAGACCGTCGCGTTCCATGGCTGACAGCCGGACAGACAGCGATTCGAAATGACGCGAAGGCACCTTGAGGTGCTCGGCGAGCTCGGAGGCGGTCATGGGTGCAGCCGCCTGCTGCAGGACCTGAAGAATCAGGTCGCGTTGTGGAGCGGTCCAGGTCTTGGTCACCAGGGCTTCCATTTGACAGATTTCATTGAGAGCATATACTTTCGAGTTCTTGTTCGCCTGCCCAGATGGCGGAATTGGTAGACGCACTAGGTTCAGGTCCTAGCGCCAGCAATGGTGTGGAGGTTCGAGTCCTCTTCTGGGCACCACAATTCAGGCGAACAGTTTTACGACAGCCCGCGCATGCGGGCTGTGTCGTTTCTGGGATCCGGCGATTGCCCGATCCGACGCAGGCGATGGGAATTAAGGTCGACCTGCAGCACTGACGCGATCAGACAACGCATGCAGCGTCATTGCGTCGTAGAGTTCGAAGGGCTGCGCGATCCAACACGAGGCAGGCACGCTTGCCACGCTGTAGTCGGGGCGAAAGCGTGAGCCGTCTTTGGTCCAGAGCACACCCGTACGCAATTCGCGCATCTGTGGATGTCGTTCGCTCAGCCAGGGCAAAACACCCTCGAGCGTGCCGCCAGAATCCGCAAGATCGTCCACCAGCAGCCAGCGCCCCGCAGGTAATGCCGAGACGCTAGCGATCTGAGCACCAATGCGTAGATCGCCGCGTTCCTGGCCCGCACGCTCGCGATAAGAACTGCTGAACAGTACGCCCAGCGGAAGACGGAACACCCTGGAGAAAACATCACCAACGCGCAGCCCGCCCCGAGCCATGCAGACGATCGCATCGGGCATCCATCCCGATTCATGCACCTGAACAGCCAAGGCTTCGATCAGGCCATGGTACTGGTCCCACGAGACTTCAAGGCGATCGCTCATGATTGCTTTCTCAGTCGCCAAAAGGATGTTGCAAGAGGATGGTTTCGTCGCGATCAGGCCCGGTCGAGACAATATCGATCGGCGCACCTACAAGTTCGGACAGTCGCTGCAGGTAACGCTGCGCTGCAGCTGGAAGCTCCTCCCAGCGCCGCACCCCATAGGTCGTTTCGCTCCAACCCGGCCAGTCTTCGTACAGCGGCTCACAAGCCGCCACATCGTCCGCACCAAAGGGCAGCAGATCAACGGGCTGGCCGGCACGCTGATAGCCCGTGCAGATCCTGACCGTCGGCAAACCATCGAGCACATCGAGTTTGGTGACGCATAGTCCGCTCACGCCATTGATCTGAATCGAGCGGCGCATGGCCACCGCATCGAACCAGCCGCAGCGACGCGGACGACCGGTGACCGAACCAAACTCATTGCCCTTGGTCGCCAGGTGCTTGCCCGTATCATCGAAGAGCTCGGTTGGAAACGGCCCTGAGCCCACCCGAGTGGTGTAGGCCTTGGCAATGCCCAGAACATAGTCGAGCTGCTGCGGGCCCACACCCGCACCCGGCGCAGCAGCGCCCGCGATGCAGTTGCTACTGGTCACAAACGGATAGGTGCCATGGTCGACATCCAGCAATGCGCCCTGCGCCCCCTCAAACAGCAGTCGATCGCCTCGGCGGCTTGCCGCAGCGAGCTCCGCCGGAACATCAGCGACCATGGAGGCGATGCGAGGCGCCAAAGCCAAAGCGTCATCAGCGACCTGATCCGCATCGAGCGGCTTGCCGCCGAAGTAGCGTTCGAGCACGAAATTGTGAAGGTCGAGGGCCTCGCGAATCCGCTCACGCAGCCGCTCCGGGCTAAAGAGATCGCGCACCCGAACGGCTCGCCGTGCGACCTTGTCTTCATAGGCCGGGCCGATTCCACGCCCCGTGGTTCCAATCTTGGCGTCGCCCCGCTTCGCCTCACGCGCCTGATCGAGTGCCACGTGGTAAGGCAGGATCAGCGGACAGGTGCCACTGATCCGAAGACGATCCCGAACCGCCACGCCGGCCCGTTCGAGTTCATCAATCTCCTGCAGCAGCGCTGAGGGCGAAAGCACCACACCGCTGCCGATGTAGCAGGTCACGCCAGGACGCAGGATGCCCGAGGGAATCAGGCGCAGGACCTGCTTGCGGCCACCGATGACCAGGGTGTGCCCTGCATTGTGCCCACCCTGAAACCGCACAACACCTTGAGCGGATTCAGTCAGCCAGTCGACCACCTTGCCTTTACCTTCGTCACCCCACTGGGTGCCGATGATCACTACGTTGCGTCCCATCGTCACGACCTCCGAACAGGACGCGTCATCCAGCCTTGTGGGCTGAGCACGAGTTCCCGATCACATTCAAATTCCTGATGTTCATCTTCATGTCCAGGCAGCGCCTGAACCACGATCTCACCGACAGCACGAAGCCGCCCGATCTCCGCCTGCAAGGCCGCATCCAGTGACCACGGCGCCCGAATCGCCTGTACCGGCTCGGGTTGCGGCAACAAGGCGGCCAGATCCCGCAGTTCGAGGGAAAACCCAGTGGCTGGGCGTGAGCGCCCAAAGGCCGATCCGACATTGTCATAGCGCCCGCCTCGGCCCAGTGCGGCAGCACAGCCCTCCACATAGGCCGCGAAGATCACGCCACTGTGATACCGGTAGCCCCGCGCGTCGCCGAGATCGAGGGTGAGATCCACCTCGATACCTCGACCTGCCTGCGCGTCGCGCGCGGCGGCAAGCTTCTGAAGCTCCAGCAAGGCTTGCTCGATGATCGGGTGCGCCGGCAGCACACGACGCGCTTGGTCGATCACCTGAGACACCTCACCGAACAGGCCAGGAAGAGCGACCAGTGCGCGACGCAGCTCAGGATCGGGCAAATCCTTCAACAGACTCTGGAGTCCAGGAACATCCTTGGACTGGATGAGCGGCAAAACCTCTTCAAGGTCGAGGTGGGGCAGCGCTGCGCCTACCTGGGCCAGCAGATGCTGCACGATCCCGACATGGCCCAGATCGAGCCGCGCCCGGCGAACGCCGGCCACCCGCAATGACTGCATCAGCAATTCGATGATTTCGAAATCCGCCTCAAGCCCGGCATGACCGTAGAGTTCGGCCCCCACCTGAATAGGCTCTCGGGTCGCTAACGGCATGGCGGGTCGAGCATGCAGCACACTGCCGCTGTAGGACAGGCGAACCACCCCCTGGCGAGCCAGCAGGTGCGCATCGATTCGCGCGACTTGCGGGGTGATATCGGCCCGCACGCCCATGGTTTTACCCGACAACTGATCGATCAGCTTGAAGGTCGTGAGATCGAGATCGTGGCCGCTGCCCGTCAGCAAGGAATCGAGGTACTCGATCAGTGGCGGCATGACCAGCTCGTACCCGTAGGTACGGTAGAGGTCGAGCAGGCATCGGCGCAACTCTTCGATCCTGCGCGCCTCATTGGGCAGGATGTCGCAAATGCCTTCGGGAAGTAGCCAGCGGGGCATGAAGAACCTGATCAGCGCGACAGCACAACCAGCACGGTGCCGCCCAGCATTGCAAACAGCCCGGCCATTCGAAGTTGGGCATCCTGGAGGCCACCCATGCGCTTCATGGCCTCACGCCAGGCGCCAGGCGAAATGAAGGGGAAAAGGCCCTCGAGAACGAGGGCCAGACCGAGCGCGGCCAGAAAACCCGACATGACTAGCGGTTTCGGGTCGCGCCGCCACCCCCGCCTGGGGTGCGGAAGTAGCGGAAGAAATCGGAATTGGGGTCAAGCACCAGCACGTCGCTGCGCCCTCTGAAACTCGCCCGATACGCCTCGAGGCTGCGATAGAAGGAGGCGAACTCAGGATTCTGACCAAAGGCCTCGGCAAACAGCGCTGACGCCCGGGCGTCGCCCTCGCCCTTGACCCGCTGGGCATCACGATAGGCCTCAGCAATCAGCACGTCTCGCTGGCGATCGGCATCCGCCCGGATCTTTTCGGACTCAGCTGCACCGGTTGCGCGACGCTCATTGGCCACCCGCTTGCGCTCGGACTGCATCCGGTCGAACACCCGCTCCGAGACTTCAGGGGCGAAGTCAACCCGTTTGAGCCTGACATCGATCACCTCGGCGCCGATCTGCTTGGCGTCCTCGTTCATCTTGACCCGAACGGCGTCGAGCAATTCCTGGCGCTTGCCCGAAATCACATCGCTCACGGTCTTCTTGGCGATCTCATTGTTGAGCGAATCACGCAGGCTGCGCTGCAGACGATCACTCGCAATGAGTTCGCTACCGCCCACCGAGGTGAAGAACTTGCGCGGCTCGGCAATTCGCCACTTGACGAAGGTATCGATCTGAACGTTGAGTTTCTCGGAGGTGATGAATCGATCCACATCCGCTGTATCGATCGTCAGGATGCGGTTATCGAAGTATTGAACGTTTTGGAAGGGCGGCGGCAGCTTGAAATGCAAGCCGGGTTTGTCGACCACTTCCTTGATTTCACCCAGAGCAAAAACCACCGCGTACTGGCGCTGATCGACCACAAACAGCATGGACGAGCCCAGGGTTATGAAGGCCACGATGCCAAGAAGGATGGGAGCGAGACGGTTCATGAGGGTCCTTTCGTCGCTCAACGACCGCTGTCGCGGTCACGATTGCGCAGCGCCTCGCGGGGCGGGGGCGCGACCGGGGCTGTTGCGGGTGC
>Ga0315904_10007880_pt1 | contig 14193 bp, 9 predicted proteins | sample LakEriMetagenome_6_FD_203529 | JGI IMG/M metagenome (GOLD analysis project Ga0315904, IMG submission 203529) | Freshwater fungal communities from buoy surface, Lake Erie, Ohio, United States - Buoy 12 MA120 | ecosystem: Environmental > Aquatic > Freshwater > Lake | place: USA: Lake Erie, Ohio... | reverse complement strand
TAAGCGGCCCGCGCATCTAAATTGGTCTAGGTCGATTATCGAACCACCTCTAGCCTGTTGTCTATCCTAACCAAGAAATGAAAAGAAAAGACATTAAAATCGGTCGCCGCTATTCTAGCAAACCCCTGCAAATATTTTTAATTATTGCCTTCATCGTCGCCGCTCCCTTTGCTATTTTTTATCTTATTGCCTTGGCTTATCTTTGGCAAGGCGATCGACTTTTGGCCGCGGGGGAGAAGGAATCGGCTCTGTCTGCTTACCGAACAGTTTTATCTTTTGACGAAAATTCAGTCCAAGCCCATATAAAAATCGCTCAGGTCTTGCAAAGTCAAAAACGCTATTCTGAAGCCTTAAAAGCCTATGATCGTGGCTTTATCGTTAATCATAAACCACCGATGGAACCTTCCCAAAGTAATTATTTAGTCGCTTTGGGAGATATCTTCGCGCAGGAGGAAAAATGGTCAGAGGCGATCGATGCTTACCAAAAAGCAATGATCATTAAACCAACTTTTAAAGCGCAATTTCAGCTAGGAAAAGCCCTCTATAGTTTACAACGTTGGGATGAGGCGGCGAAAGCTCTGCAAGCAGCGGTTTTTCTCGATCCTACTCAGGGAAAGGCCTATTTTTATCTGGGAAAGGCCTACAGTGAACAGCAACTCTGGCCAGAGGCCAGTTATGCCTATCAGCAAGCTCTAGAATTGACACCTAGTCAGGGTGAAACCTACAAAAAATTAGGAGAAACCCTAGCAAAACAGGGAAAATGGCAGGAAGCAGAGCAAATATATCGGCAGGCTTTAATTTACGCTCCTAAAGATGGGGATATTTATAATTATTTAGGGAAAGCTTTAGCGGAACAGGGAAAACTAGGGGAAGCCATGGCAGTTTTTCAACAGGCACGCCAAATTAGTCCCAAAAATGCCGAGATTTACGAAAATCTCTGTTATATCTATATCAATAGCGGTCAGATCGATGCGGGTCTAAATTGGTGTCGGCAGGCCGTAGAAATTGATCCCAATTTATCAGAAGTTAGATTTATTTTACAGGAAATCCAACGGGGAAGATTAATTCACGACAATCCCGAATTATTAAAAATGCCAGAGATAATTCCCAGTGTTAAGAGTGATCCTCTGGTGAATTTAAAACGCTCAATTGTTAAAATTATCGTGCGCGGCAAAAATAACAATGGTATCGGCACGGGTTGGTTATTAAAACGAGATAAAGATAGAGCTTGGATCGTGACTAATCGCCATGTGGTCACGAATTCTCGTCAAGAAATCGATGCAGGGTCCCGCATTTTTGTGGAGTATTATAGCCAACCACCCCAGGGAAAAATTCGCAAGCGTTCAAAAGCTAAAATTCTCCACACTACCCCCGCTGACGACTGGCTCGATTTAGCAGTATTAGAGGTAAAAAATTCCCCCCCAGATTTAAAACCTTTAGCTTTAGCACCGCTACCAATTGCCCCTAATCAACCAGTAATCTCGATCGGTAATCCTTTTAATCAAAAAGATTGGACTGTCAGCAAAGGCACGGTTAATGATAATAACGAAAAATCCTTAAGTTTATCCATGTTTGTCGTTTCTGGACAGTCGGGAAGTCCAGTTTTAAACAATAAAAATCAAGTGGTGGGAGTGATTTCTCAAGCGAGTTTATTTTGTGATAATCCCTCCACTCCTAAACCCCTAGAAAATGCCGTTAAATTAGGCTGCGGTTTAGCGATTCCCATTGATAGGGTGCGAGAAAGGTTAAGGGAGTGGGAATTATGAATTGGGAAGTGGGGAAGTGGGGAAGTGGGGTGTGGGGAGGTGGGGAAGCGGGGTGTGGGGTGTAGGGTGTAGGGTGTAGGGTGTGGGGTGTGGGGTGTGGGGTGTGGGGTGTGGGGTGTGGGAAGTATAAATAAAAATAATCTCCTGTCTCCTGTCTCGGAGTCTCCTGTCTCGGAGTCTCCTGTCTCTTGATAACTGCTATGCTAGTCTAGGCAGAAAACCAGTCGATCGAGATCACCGTGGCTAACCAAGAAGCAACTTCCCCCGCTATTCGTACCCCCTTATACGAGCTAATTGCCCAACAAACCAGCAAATTTACCCCTTTTGCGGGTTGGGAGATGCCGATACAGTTTAGCGGCCTAAAAATCGAACATAATGCTGTCCGCAATGGTGTCGGGATGTTTGACATTTCCCACATGGGCAAATTTATCTTAACTGGAGATAATCTGGTTCAATCTCTCCAAACCCTAGTTCCCTCTAATTTAGCCCGTTTAAGGGCAGGAAAGGCACAGTATAGCGTTTTACTTAACCCGGACGGTGGCATAATCGATGATATTATCTTTTACTACCAAAGCGAAAGCCAAGGCGTATTAATTGTTAATGCCTCAACCACCGATAAAGATCGAGAATGGATTTTAGGCAATTTAGAGGGATCGGGGGTCAAATTAGAGGATTTATCGCGAGAAAGGGTCTTAATTGCCCTGCAAGGACCCAAGGCAGCCACAATTTTACAGCCCTTGATTGGGGAAAAATTAAGCGATTTTGGCCTATTTAATCACTGGGAAAGCCAGCTTTTCGGGGAAAAAGTTTTTATCGCTAGGACCGGTTACACGGGAGAAGATGGGTTTGAAATTATGGCCCCCCCTGAAATCGGACAGCAACTTTGGACAGAATTCTTAAATTTAGGGGTGACTCCCTGCGGTTTAGGGGCCCGGGATACCCTGCGTTTAGAGGCAGCTTTAGCCCTTTATGGACAGGATATCGACGATAGCACGAGTCCCCTAGAGGCAGGCTTAAATTGGTTGGTTCATCTGCCAGAAAAAGGCGATTTTATCGGTCGCAATGTCCTCGAAGACCAAAAACTTAATGGTGTCAATCGGCGCTTGGTGGGATTGCAGATGTCCGGCAAACATATCGCGCGTCACGATTATCCAGTAGTATTCGCCGGGGAAGTGGTGGGTAAAGTTACCAGTGGCACTTTATCACCAACTTTAAACACAGCGATCGCTTTAGCCTATCTTCCCACACCTTTCGCCTCGATCGGACAGGCGATCGAAGTGGAAATCCGCGGCACCACCTACCCCGCTACCGTCGTTAAAAAACCCTTTTATAAAAGTAAAAAGTAAAAAGGTGATCGAGGTTAGGTGGCTTTTCAGTGAACAGTAATCAGTAATCAGTGAAGAGAAAACGGCAACTGCTAGATAACACTGTCCACTTAAAACTCAAATCTGATAACTGATGACTGATAACTGATAACTGAAAATGCAATCCCTAGACTTTACCACCCTCAGCGCCACTTGTGCCGAAATTGCCGCCCCTTGGCTGCCAGCCAGACTAGAACAAGTGTATCAAATTGATCGCCAAACGATCGCCCTCTATTTACGAACCTTTGATCGCAAGGGATGGTTAATTATTTCTTGGCATCCCCAAGGAGCGCGGCTGCATATTGGTGATCCGCCGCCGAAAGTCCCTGATACCTTCACTTTTAGCGATCAATTGCGTCATCAACTCAATGGTTTTGCCCTGACGAAATTAGCATTTGTGGCCCCGTGGGAAAGAGTCATCGATCTGCAATTTGCCAAACGTCCCGATGATCCGGCACTGTGGCATTTGTATATAGAAATTATGGGTAAATATAGCAATGTGATTTTAACTACGGCTGACAATCAAATTGTCACCGTTGCCCATCAAGTCAATGCCACCCAGTCCAGTGTTCGCACCGTACAAACGGGACAAACCTATCAACTACCCCCCGTTTTATTAGGAACAAATCCCAGTTTAGAAGAATCCTTGAGCAGTTGGCAAGCCAGAGTTAGTTTAATCCCTAAAACTATCGAAAAACAGTTAGTTAGTACCTATCGTGGGGTTAGTCCGGTCATTGCTCGATCGCTGTTACAAAAAGCCAAAATTAACCCGAAAATGAACACGGATCAGTTAGATACTAATGATTGGGAAAAGCTCTTTTCGGCCTGGCAAGAATGGTTAAAAATCCTTGAAAATAAAACCTTTCAACCGGGGTGGACAAGCGAAGGTTATACAGTTATCGGTGGGGAGATGCTGGCGGCGGCTAAAAATGTCCAAGAATTATTAAACCGTTATTATAGCGACCAAATTAATCAAGAAAGTTTTCGACAACTACAGCAAAAGTTAAATCAAAAAATAACATCTTTACTGACTAAACTGCAAACTAAAGCCGCAGGATTTCAAACAAGACTAGCAGAATCTGCTCATGCTGATCGCTATAAAGAGCAGGGAGATTTATTAATGGCCCATCTGCAACAAATACAGCAGGGAATGACTAGCATTACTTTGGCGGATTTCCAGACAGGAAACCCTGTCATTATTCCTCTCGATCCCGAAAGAAATCCCGTACAGAATGCCCAATATTTTTATAAACAACATCAGAAATTAAAAAGAGCGCGGTTAGCGGTGGAACCTTTATTAGAGGAAGTGGTTAGTGAAATTAATTATCTCGAACAAGTGCGATCGAGTTTAAGTCAACTAGAAAATTATAGCGGCAGCGAAGATTTAGACGCATTAGACGAGATACAAGAAGAATTAATCCAACAGAAGTATCTAGAAAGCAATTATCAACGTAATCGGGCGAATAATAAAGAATCTGAACCCATGCGCTTTATTACTCCCTCTGGAATAGAATTATGGATTGGCAGAAATAACCGTCAAAATGACCGGCTAACTTTTCGTAGTGCCAGCGATTACGATATCTGGTTTCATAGTCAAGAAATCGCCGGTAGTCACGTTTTACTCCGTTTAACCCCCGGTACAGTTCCAGAAGCCGCCGATCTGCAATTTGCCGCCGATTACGCCGCTTATTATAGCCGCGCTCGCCATAGTGAACAGGTTCCCGTCGTCTATACCCGTCCCAAATACGTCTATAAACCCAAAGGAGCCAAGCCCGGTATGGTGGTTTACAAACAGGAAACGGTAATCTGGGGCTGTCCTCAGAGGGTTGAGGATTACCGCAAAAAATAATTTTTTAGCAAATTGTTTACTTTTTTTTACACAAAATGGGTATTGTCTGTTACAATTTTTACTAGAGAGACAAATGCAGTTCAGGCGCTTGGGAACGCAAGAACTATATTTCCTCAGATTACAACAACAAACAACAGCAAACCAGTGGTAGCAGCCGATAGTCTGGTGAAAGACACAAAAAACCGACTATTTAGGTGGTATTGAAGCAACCACTGGTATTTTATATTTATTAACCAGATTTAGTATGAACAGTAAACAGTAATCAGTCAACTGATAACTCACATCTGATAACTGATTCAAGGCTGTCTCCTGTTTCCGAGTCTCCTGAATGCTGATAGCTTAAAAATTAGCCCTTCAGCAATAAATCGCCAATTTCCGACTGACAATGACCAATTAAACGATTAATCGCTGTTTTTCCTTGTTTACCTTGATAATCTGAGCGATCGCTTTCAGTAATTCCGTAGGGACGACCGATCACCACCTTGACACGATGATAAAGTACAACGGGATGCCAACCATCTTGATCGAATAAAGGTTCCGTGGTGTCTAATAAGCGCAGCAAACGCACGGGAAAAGGACTAATAGCAGTTTCCGACTCAGAGAGAATAGCCACAGGTAAGACCGATAGATTCTCCACGGGACAACGAAGAGCTAAATGGGCAAATCCGCTTTGAAAACGGCTAATTTGACGAGGAGGAGTTAAATTTAACATCGGCGATCCACCTTCCGGAAATAAACCGATCCATCGTCCAGACTGTAAAAAATCCGTTGCTTGCCGAAAAAAAGTCCGGTGGCGTTTTTCCGGGGTATCAAAGGGAAAACAGCCCAATTCTCCGATTAATTCCCGCAAAAGCGGCGTTTTTCCCATGTAGTGATGACAGGCGATCGGGAGAGTTTTGCCCAAAGCTTGAATTAAAATCGGCGCATCTAAAAAGCTACGATGGTTACTTACCACGATCGCCACTCCTTGGCTGGGTAGATTTTCTTGACCGACAGTAAACAGACTCGTGCGTGTGGTATCAAGAATTAAACGAGAGGTAGATAGGGGGGTAAGCAGCGTCATGGGAAAAAAAAATCGGCCTTAAGATTGTTTTTATTGACTTAGACTACAACTAAAGGATAAAACAGAATTAGAGGATCATAAAACATAAGGGATTATGTCCCAATCATCTATAGAACACCACTGGGGCAGCCTCGTCTATTTAAAAAAATAAATTTCATGAATGATTTGAATGAGCGAAAAACATTTGCTTTGACAACACCTCTTTATTATGTCAACGATATCCCTCACATCGGTAGTGCTTACACGACGATCGTAGCGGATGTTATGGCACGATGGAAGCGGTTACAGGGCAATTCTGTCCTCCTAATTACAGGAACCGACGAACACGGACAGAAAATCGAACGAACCGCGGCAGCCAAAGGACTCAATCCCCAGGAACACTGCGATCGCATTGCCACCAGTTTTGCCAATCTCTGGGCAAGGCTACACATCCAGTATGATCGCTTTAGTCGCACCACTGCCCCCCGTCATCAGGCAATTGTTAACGAATTTTTTGAAAGAGTCTGGGAAAAAGGCGATATCTATCTTGATCGCCAACAGGGTTGGTATTGCGTCGCCTGTGAAGAATTTAAGGAAAAAAGAGAACTGTTAGATAATGGCTGTTGTCCCATTCATACTAATCTGGCCGCCGAATGGCGTGACGAGGAAAACTATTTTTTCCGTCTCTCTAAATACCAAGCACAACTAGAACAACTTTACCAAGAACAACCCAATTTTATTCAACCGGAAAGCCGACGTAATGAGGTTCTCAACTTCGTCAACCAAGGACTACAGGATTTCTCCATTTCTAGGGTTAATGTGGCTTGGGGGTTTCCTATTCCCCACGATGGTCAGCATACCATCTACGTTTGGTTTGATGCCCTTCTTGGCTATGTTACCGCCCTTCTTGACCCCGAAGACGAACCCACCCTAGAAAATGCCTTGGCCAAATGGTGGCCGATCGATCTGCATCTGATCGGTAAAGATATATTAAGATTCCATGCCATTTATTGGCCAGCTATGCTAATGTCGGCGGGTTTACCCTTGCCTAAAAGAGTATTCGGCCACGGCTTTTTGACCAAAGACGGGCGAAAAATGGGCAAAAGTCTCGGTAATACCCTCGATCCCTTCGATTTGGTTGATCGCTATGGAGCCGATGCCGTCCGTTACTATTTCGTTAAAGAGATTGAATTAGGACAGGATGGCGATTTTCAGGAAACCAGATTTGTTAATATTCTTAACGCAGATTTAGCCAACGATTTAGGCAACCTCCTCAATCGCACCCTAGGCATGGTCAAAAAATACTGCCAAAATACCCCCCCCCAGTTGACCGGCGTAGATATCCCCAACGACAATCATCTTAAGAATATGGGGATCAATCTAGGGGGGATTGTTGAACAGAAGTATGATGCGCTACAATTTGATCAAGCCTGTGAGGAAATACTGGCGTTAATTCGTGCTAGTAACAAGTTTATCGATGAGAGTGCGCCCTGGAGTTTATTTAAACAGAAACAACAAGCAGCAGTAGAACAAGTCCTCTATGCGGTTTTGGAATCAGTAAGACTCTCTGCCTACCTACTCTCACCGATAATACCGACCTTGAGCAGTAAAATTTATCAACAACTAGGTTTTGTTATTGATTTTAATACTTTCAGGTCGGAGGATGGGGAAAACTTCCCTGATGGTGTCTCTTTTTCCCAACACTGTCAATGGGGATTACCCACAAATCCACAACTAGGAACACCTGAACCGATCTTTTCTAAACTAGAACTGCCGTTAAACGATTCCTAAAGGAATTTTTTAATAACTCTATTTTTTAAGGTCTGTTGTCCTTTCGGATACAACTGGCAAACAATCAACACTAAACTTTTAACAAACGAGGAAAAATAAAATGTTTGATGATTATGACACGGCCCCAGTCTTCACCCCCGAACAAGTGCTAGAAAATCGCGGTCGTGTGGCGATTTTCATCGATGGTTCTAATTTATTTTATGCGGCTCTGCAATTAGGTATCGAAATTGACTACACCAAATTACTTTGTCGTTTAACTGCTGGTTCTCGTCTCTTACGTGCCTTCTTTTATACTGGAGTTGATCGCACTAACGAAAAACAGCAGGGATTTCTCCTCTGGATGCGTCGCAACGGTTATCGAGTCATCGCTAAAGATTTAGTACAATTGCCCGATGGTTCCAAAAAAGCCAATCTCGACGTGGAAATCGCCGTGGATTTAATGGCGCTAGTGGGTTCCTATGATACCGCAGTAATTGTCAGTGGTGATGGGGATTTAGCCTATGCTGCCGATTCCGTCAGTTACCGCGGTGCGCGAGTGGAAGTGGTTAGTTTGCGATCGATGACCAGTGATAGTTTAATTAATGTAGCCGATCGCTATGTTGATCTAGATCAAATTAAAGAAGAAATTCAAAAAACCAGCAAACATCACGTTAGTTATAATAATTTCCCCGTCAGCGTCTTAGACCAAGATCGTAGCAGTCGCTAGAAAAATTCAGCAAAAATCAAGTTTAAGGTGGGTAATTCCCACCTTTTTCAGTTATCAGTTATCAGTGACCAGTTATCAGTGAGGTAAGCAGAGAAGAAGGCGGATGTTTCACAGAAGCACGAGAGTTATTTGAAGACATGGTAGGATGGCTGAATTCAGACCAGGTTGGTGGTCTGGAGCATATCGAATGAGAAAACAAGCTCCAAGTCAACGGCAACGAACTCCTAAGACGACTGCTACAAGGCTACCTAGACAGGCGCGGCAACGAAGAAATCGAAGGGGACTGTTGCGGAAGTGACGGCATCAAAAGAACCCATAAGCGGAAACAAACAAGGCAACTAACCACAATCCTTGGCACAGTAGTAGTCAGACGAATTGGTTAGGGAGGTAGGAAAATGAGCAGTCTTCACCCCTTGGATGCGGAATTAAACCTACCACCAGAACAATACTCAGATACATTATCAGAAAGAGTAGCATCAGCCTCCGCCTTTAACGGATTCAATCAAACAGTAGAAATCATCAAGAAGACAACGACAGCCCAAATAGCGAAGCGTCAAGTAGAAGAAATAGCACTCTCAAGTGCTTGTAACTATGAAGTCTCAAGGGTGCTGAGGCGGTTTTACCTCTTCGCTCCCTTCAGGTTAGCGGTGATTGGGGACTTGCGCTTTGATAATGTACCTTTTGGGCGAACGCAGTTCGCCCCTACATTGTGGACAAAATCCGTTACTGTAGGGGCGCAAGGAACCTGCGCCCTCCGATCGATCAGGTTTGCTGATCACCCTAAGTAGGGGGAGAGCCTTCGAGAGCCCCCGCAGCTAAGGGACTTGCGCTTTGATAATATGCCATCTGGCTGGTCTGATTCTTCTACAGAGCGATTTTCTAGCTGGGATATTATTCCCACGCAAGTCCCTTGGCCTGATTATTGGCACTTTCATTGACAGCAAGACCATCAACGGCATCATCAGGCTTTGTAAGCTAAGACGCATTTAACCCGCTTATTCTTAGCTTAGCAGCGGCTAAGTCTGGGTACTGGCAGTGCGGGACGGTGCTATGGCGATTTCAATACCCTATTCAGAAATCTTTGTCAAGTACAATTTATACTAAATTAGAGCAGCTTACCCTGATGATAATAGAGGGAGAAATAAAATATAGCGTTTTTCAGTCTGCTGAGGTACAAAAGTTATGGGTTTTAGGCAAAAGGCAAAAGGCAAAGGGGAAGAAAAACAAGTGTACCTCACTAGCTTAGGAAACGCTATAAATATAAATGTAGTGGACTGTTTCAGCTAAAATAGGGCAATAGATTTCGGCTTAAAGTCTTAGATTATAGAATTTATAGCATTTTTCTAATACACCAAATTAGCTGAAACAATCCAGTGGGGTGTGTTAGCGGAGTGTAACGCACCCAAAAGCATCCCAAAGAACTGACAAAAATTTGATCCCCCTAAATCCCCCTTAAAAAATTTGATCCCCCTAAATCCCACTTTTTAAGGGGGACTTAAATTTGATCAAAAGAAGGACTTAAATTTGATACAGTCCTTCTCATAATAGATTCTGTTTTGAATAATATGATAAACTCCCAATCGAACTTTAAAACCCATCTCCCCACTTCCCCCATACCTATTACCTAGGATTATTAGTATTCTATAATACCAATTCTTAGGAGACTATAAAGAAAATCCCAAGATTAGGCGAGTCCCTTGCCGAAAAACACTATAGTAGAATAAAATGCGTAATTTTTTCGACAAAATTGTTATGATAGTTACCAATAGACAAGAGCTAGAAGAACTGATTCAACAGGTAAAAAAAGCTCAACAACAATTTGCCAACTATAACCAAGAACAAGTAGATCTTATCTTCAAAAAAGCGGCATTAGCAGCCAACAACGCTCGCATTCCCCTAGCTAAAATGGCCGTACAAGAGACAGGGATGGGAGTAATAGAGGATAAAGTGATTAAAAACCATTTTGCCTCAGAAATCATCTACAACAAATATAAACACAGCAAAACCTGCGGCATTATCGAAGAAGATAAATCCTTTGGATTGCAAAAAATCGCCGAACCTGTGGGCATTTTAGCGGGGATCGTACCCACCACAAATCCTACCTCTACAGCCATTTTTAAAGCCCTAATTGCCCTGAAAACCCGCAACGGCATCATTTTTTCCCCCCATCCGCGAGCCAAAGACTGCACCATCGCGGCGGCCAAAATTGTCTTGGAAGCGGCCGTGAAAGCGGGCGCACCGGCCGGTATTATTGGTTGGATCGATCAGCCATCGGTGGAACTTTCCCAAGCATTAATGCAACATCCCTGCATTAATTTAATCCTCGCTACCGGCGGTCCCGGTATGGTAAAAGCGGCCTATTCTTCGGGAAGACCTTCCTTAGGAGTCGGTGCCGGCAATACCCCCGCTTTAATTGACGAAACCGCTCACATAAAAATGGCTGTTTCTTCGATTATTCTCAGTAAAACATTCGATAACGGCATGATTTGCGCCTCCGAACAATCGGTAATCGTTGTCGATAGCATCTATGAAGAAGTTCGACAAGAATTTATTGATCGCGGGGCCTATCTTCTTTCCCCCGAAGAAAGGGAAAAAGTCGTCGGGATTCTCCTAAAAGATGGTCATATTAACCCCGATATCGTCGGGCAACCGGTGGAAAAATTAGCCGCCATGGCGGAAATTTCCGTTCCCGAAGATACCCGTTTACTAATCGGAGAAGTAGAAAATATTGGCTTAGAGGAACCATTTTCCTACGAAAAACTCTCGCCAATTTTAGCCATGTACCGAGCCAAAGACTTTGAAGATGGGGTGAAAAAAGCCGAAAAACTGGTCTTATTTGCCGGTCGAGGTCATACGGCCGTGCTTTATACTGCACCCTCTAATCGGGAACATATTAAGCGCTTTGAAGACAACGTACAAACAGCCCGGGTATTAATTAATACCCCTTCCTCCCAAGGTGCGATCGGTGATATCTATAACTTCCGTCTCGATCCTAGTTTAACCCTCGGTTGTGGCACTTGGGGCGGTAATTCCATCAGCGAAAACGTCGAACCTACCCACCTATTAAATATTAAAACCGTAGCCGAGCGCCGGGAAAATATGCTTTGGTTCCGAGTACCCCCAAAAGTATATTTTAAATACGGGGCATTACCCGTCGCTATTCGGGAATTAGCCGGCAAAAAACGGGCTTTTATTGTCACCGATAAACCTCTTTTTGACCTAGGAGTTACCGCAGCTTTAGAGGAGGTTTTAGAAGAAATCGGCATCACGGTTAATATCTTTTATGATGTGGAACCCGATCCTTCCCTAGAAACCGTCGAACGGGGGTTAAATGTAATTAATACCTTCAATCCCGATGTAATTATCGCTATCGGTGGTGGTTCCCCCATGGATGCCGCTAAAATCATGTGGCTACTCTACGAGCATCCAGAGATAGAATTCGAGAGCTTGGCCATGCGTTTTATGGATATCCGCAAACGAGTCTATGAATTGCCCCCTTTAGGCGAAAAAGCTCTCATGGTGTGTATTCCCACCACTTCGGGAACAGGATCAGAAGTGACTCCCTTCGCCGTCGTGACCGATCGCCGTAATAATATTAAGTATCCTCTGGCCGATTATGCCCTAACTCCCAGCATGGCAATTGTCGATCCGGAATTAGTGCTGAATATGCCGAAAAAATTGACAGCCTACGGCGGAATTGACGCTTTAACTCACGCTCTTGAGTCCTACGTCTCGGTTTTAGCCTCAGAATATACTAACGCTCTTGCTCAAGATGCCATCCGACTGCTGTTTAAATACTTGCCCAGTTCCTATCATAACGGAGCCAAAGACCCGAAAGCGCGGGAAAAAGTCCATTACGCGGCGACAATGGCAGGAATGGCCTTTGCTAATGGCTTTTTAGGCATCTGTCACTCCATGGCCCACCAATTGGGGGCAATTTTCCACATTCCCCACGGTCTAGCCAATGCCTTGATGATTTCCCACGTCATCCTCTATAATGCCACCGATGCCCCCTTTAAACAGGCGACTTTCTCTCAGTACAAATATCCTAACGTGAAGTGGCGCTATGCCAGGATCGCTCATTCCCTGGGATTAGGAGGAGAAAGCGAGACCGAAAGTGTGGAAAGATTGGTATTAGCGATCGAATGTTTAAAACGGGAAATCGGTATTCCGGCCAGTATCAAAGAGGTAATTCCCGAAAGTGAAGCCGAATTTATGGCCAAATTAGACCATTTAGCTGAACAAGCTTTCGATGATCAGTGTACCGGAGCCAATCCCCGTTATCCCCTGATTGAGGACTTAAAAACCCTGTTAATCCAAGCTTATCACGGCAATTTGCCCCTAGAGGTGGCGGTAAATGGTCACGGTGAGGTCAGTCTTGCCGATTTGAAGTTAGATCCGCAACCCTTGAGCTTGTAGGGATAGATTTTGCCTTTGATCCCCCCTACCCCCTGTAGGGTTGATTCATGAATCAACCCTACCTCTTGCCTTTTGCCTATTGCCTTTTGCCTTTCTTCACTGGGAAATTTATTTTGCACGACTACTTAAAAATTATCTTTTTTCCCCCGCAGCCTTGCAAACACTTGTACTGGTTCACTGCTATTCATGGTCATTGCCAAAGCGGGACTATCCCAGCGCAAAAAAGGATTAGTCAGCTTTTCCGTCCCCAAAATTGCTGGAATCGTGGGAATATCTTCAGCGCGATTTTTCTCCACTTCCCGATAACGCTGCTGCAAAGCAGCATTATTAGGGTCAACTGTCAAGGCAAACTTTAAATTATTTAACGTATATTCATGAGCGCACCAAACCCGAGTCTGGTCGGGCAGCGATCGCAACTTAGTTAGAGAAGCCACCATTTGGCCCGGTGTTCCCTCAAATAAACGACCACAACCCCCAGAAAACAGGGTATCACCACAGAATAACTCGCCGTAATCTCCGGGGTTAACCGGGGGAAAATAATAGGCAATATGAGCGCGAGTGTGGCCGGGGACAAAGAAAACCTCGGCCCAGCGACCGGCAAATTCCACCCGATCCCCCTCCTCTAAAAACAGCTGCTGGCCCGGAATGCGACCGCGATCCTCCTTTCCCCCATAAACACAAAGATGGGGATAACGATTAATTAAAGCCTGATTAGCCCCCACATGGTCGCCGTGGTGATGGGTATTGAAAATAGCGACTAAATCCACCTGTAAAGCCTCTAATCGCCTGAAAACGGGTTCAGGTTCCGCCGGATCCACCACGGCCGCGATTTTTTGCGCTCGATCGTAGAGGAGGAAAATATAATTATCGGAAAGGGCGTTAAGACGTTCGATCTCCATGGTAGAATTTTGGGCTAAGGTTTAACTCGATCATATAGTGCTAACCTAACTCCCCGCAGCACAGGAATCGGCAAAAATTACGCAGGGAATCCCCACATGACTAATGGGAACAATATCGGGTTCTGTGGGGGGAAATAAAGCGACAACGTGGGGAACGGGACGGGGAGTATAATGCACTTGCGATTGACCTTGATAAGCGAGGGAGGTGCTTGCTCCTGAATCCAACATCACCGCGTCCCGAAAGCCTGCCTGTACTAATAATTCTCCCAAAGCCATGGAATCGATCGGGTCTCGGGAAACCCCGATTACTGGCTGTCCTGCCTGATTAATCCCCCAAAAAGCCCGGTGACGCAGGGC
>Ga0315904_10007879_pt1 | contig 14194 bp, 17 predicted proteins | sample LakEriMetagenome_6_FD_203529 | JGI IMG/M metagenome (GOLD analysis project Ga0315904, IMG submission 203529) | Freshwater fungal communities from buoy surface, Lake Erie, Ohio, United States - Buoy 12 MA120 | ecosystem: Environmental > Aquatic > Freshwater > Lake | place: USA: Lake Erie, Ohio... | reverse complement strand
GCCGTAGTGATGGGGCGGGCGGTGGTGATAGAACCGCTGCATGGTGCGTCTCGCCTCGCGGCGGCGACATAAATTGCGCAATGGTCAGCGGCGGATGGGCGGCGCGATGGGATCGATACTGCCGCGCCCACCGGAAACCTGTCCACATTGGACAGGTTTAGCAGATCGCAATTCGATCAGTTCGACATAGCGCCGGATGTGCTGGTCGCGCTGATCTTTGGTCAGGTCGAGACGGTGAAGGTTCTCGGCAAGTTCCCAAACTAATTGAGCCCGCCGCATCCCCGGCGCTCCGGTGCGATCAGCCCTAAGCGATTGCGCAAAAGAAAAGGGCCGCGCGACCGTCTAAAGCTGCGCGGCCCCCGGCTGCGGGGCGGGTTGGAAGCAACCCCGCCCGCGCCTGTTCGATCAGGTGGTGGCGACCTTCAGCACCTTGATGGCGTTCGAGTCCCGGACAGCGCCGCCCACGCGCTTGCGCACGTAAAACTGAACCCGGCCCTTCACGGTGTAGGGATCGCGCAGCACGGTGAAGCCGGTCCGGTCCACGATCGTGTAACCGCGCTGCCAAGCCCCGAACGCGATCGGGAAGCTATTGGACGCAACCGCAGGCATATGCTCGGCCTCGACCAGCGGATAGCCCAGGAGCGTCCCCGGCGTGCCTTCGCGCAGCGAGGGGTAGAACAGCGGGCGGTTGTCCTGATCCTTCAGCTTGCCCAGCGCCTCGATCGTGGCGGTGTTCGCCATCCATGCCGCGCCGCTCTGGCGGTATCCGGCGCGCATCGAAAACACCATTGCGAGCAACTTGTCGGGCAGTTCCGTGCCGAGGGTCGAAGCCGCGCCGGTCGGGATGTGTTGCAGGTGTCCGAAGGTGCGGGTGCCATCGCCACTGGCGTTGATCGTGCCAGACAAAAAGCCGGTCGGCTTATCGACGCCATCGCCCGAGATAAAGGCTTGGCTTTCCGCCTCGCCTAGGTGCTGTCCAACGTCCTGCACCAGCCAACGCTCGGCATCGCCCGCGAAGTCCTCCAGCAGTTCCTCGGTGATCGGCGTGAGCGAATAGACGGTGCCGAGTTTCGGCTCGATCGAGGCCAGCGAGGGCGCGGTCGTGGTCGAGCGGGTGGCAGTCTCGCCAACCCATCCGGTCGTGGTGCCACGCACATTGACCAGAAGCCTGAAATTTGGCGTGTCGATGGCGCGAACGTCTGCCACGGCGCGGACAGGCGATTGCCGCAGTGCGACCTCGGCGATGTCGTCGGCGATGCTCAGAGGCACGTTGAAGCCGCCTGCCGCCCCGGTCGTGCCGGTCAGCCCGCCCGTCTTGACGTATTCGACCAGCGCGGCCTTGTCCTCGGCGGTCGCGCCGCCCTTGCCTTCGGGCGCATCGGTGCCGAACAGCGCCCCGCGACGGATCGCGGCCTGTTCTTCGCGCAGCTCATGAACCACGCTTTCGAGCGATGCGGCCTTGCCTTCGAAGCCCCGCAGGGCGGTGTCCACGTCATCCACAAACGGGCGGATGACCTCGGCAATGTTAAAATCAGACATGGGATTTAGCCTTTCAGGTAGGGCGCGATTAGCTGGCGCGCCTCGGTGAAAATCGCCGCCAGCGCGGCTTGTTCGTCATCGGGGTTGAAGTTGGAGAGCGCCTTGGTCGCAGCCACAGCAGCCGCTTTCGCCTGCCGATTGGACAGCCCAGCCGCCTTTAGCGCCGCCTCGATTTCGCGCGGGCCGGGGGTGGCCTTAACGCCTTCGATCACGGCCTCGGCATTGGCGGGGATTGCCACTAGGCTGACCTCCAAAAGGTCGGCCTCGGTAATCATCCGCTTGCCTGTTGCGATGGTCCGTTTGGCCCCGTTAAAGCCAACAGACAGCCCACCCAGCGCCCCGGCTCTCGCCAAGGAATGAGCCTCACGGCCCGCCTGCGTGTCGAGCAGCAACCTGCCGGTGACGCGCAGAGCGCCGCCGGTTTCCTCAAAGCCCGTCCAAACCCCGCAGGTGAGGTCCGCCCGGTGCTCGCGCATCATGGGAAGGCCCTTACCTGCCAAGCGGGCGATGCTCGCGCGGAAAGCGCCGGGGGCGATAGCCTCGCCTTGCCGGTCAATGTTGCCGTAAACCGAAGCCAAGCCGACGATCTCGCCGGTTTCGCTCAGGTTCTTAAATTCAATCGGGAATGCCTGTGTTTCGATCATGTGCGCCTCATCAATCGGTCAATCGACCGTCGAAGCCTTGCGGGCAGGGGCAGCGCGTTCATCCCGAACACGGATTGCCTAGCTGGCAAGGTTTGGCGCGCATCACACGCGACACGCATCACATAGACGAATCCGGCCATTAAATCAAGCCCCTGCCTCGATTGCGTCGGCCATCCGGCGCAACCCCTCGGCGATCTCGAACCGCTCCATCTCTAGCGCGGCGATTGGAAGCCAACCCTGCAAGAGGCCCTGCGCGAAGGGGCGCGTCAGGCCGTGTCCGTTTATTACGTCCAGCGCCAGCGTGAGCACCGCCGTGCGGGCGGCTTCCTCGATCTCAGCGCCGAGAGCGACCGTGGTCGTGGTGATGTGATATTTCTTGTGCAGATCATCCATGGCCGGGGTCTCCGAATTGTTCGAGCGCCCACGGCTTGCTGCCGTCGCGCGGATCGTTTGCGAATAGGGCGGTGAAGGCCTCATCCTCACGCCGCCACCAGCGCATGATTGCCGCGCCGTGCTGTCGCCAGCCCTCGCGCGCGGCCAGATCGAAGGCCTGCCAATCGGCAGTTGACCAGCCGTTGCACCCGCCACCGCCTATGCCAGCGGCAAAGCCTGTCCCGGCAAGCAGGGGAATGCCCGTCACCAGTTGGTCAACGTGCTGCGCGTCTAGATCGGCGCGGTTGCGGGTTCGTTTGGTTCGATTTGTCGGCATCGGGGTTTCCTTCAACGTGCAGGGGGTCGTCCCGGCCCGTCGCGCAGCGGCTCCAGGTCGAGATTGAGGGCTTTCATCGCGGCGAGAAAACCGGCGCGAGCGTCCTTTTCCAGCGCGCAGGCGGGGTTCAATTTCGGCGCGCCGTATCGGTCGATCACCAGTTCGCCGTGCTCGGCAATTGCGGCCCGTGCCGCCGCCAACCGATCCACACATTCAGCGGCGCGTGACAGCAGGGCCAAGCCCGCAGCATCGGAGATTGCGTATTCGTCCGCCACGCTGCGGAAGAACGTGGCCCCGGCATCGCGCAGGCCTTCAGGTGAGTTCAACATGGTTTGACAGCCTTTGATTGATTATCGTCCAGCCCCACCGCCGCCCTAGCCCCGCCCATCTCCAAGGAATGAACCCGCGCCCGGTCTCGGCGCGGGTGCTGTGCCTGCCAGTCGTGGTCGAGTTCGCAAGGCGGATAGATCAGGCGCACCATGCGCAGCCCTCCCCATTGCAGCGAGGGCAAGGGCCATCCGTCACGGTTTCCGGGTTTGACGGGTTTGACGGGTTACTTTCCCGCCCCTTATATTTTGAATTACTCAGATTGTTTTCCGTGTGACTGGAAACAAACCCGTTATACCCGTTAAACCCGGTATCGGTGGCGGTGACGCGATAGTGCACCACACCGGAGTTGCTATCGGGACGAGTTGTCAGGCGCAGCCCGTGAACGATGCGGCCCTTGCGATAATTCAGCACTTTTCCAAGGCTGCGCGAGGAATCCACGGCGCGGTCGCCCCCGATGTCCCGAACGGCGTTGCGCAGATTATCGGAATAGCCGGAATTCAGCCGGGTCTGGATTTCCTTGGCGGTGAATTCCGCTTGGCCGAATGCATCGCGCAAAGCGTCCAGCAAGGCGAACAGCAGTTCCGCTTCGGGATCGGCGGCCTGCGCTTCGCGTATCAGCGCCATCGGATCGCCAAAAGCACCCGGCATCAGAACGCTATCGGCCCACACCACGGTCTGCCGCACCAGATTATCCCAGTCTTCGAAACTGGCGAGGTTGCCCGGTGCCTTTTCAGTCATGTGCGTGAAGCGGGCGCGGATCAGGGTGCAGACAGCGGCCAGCATTTCGACACGGTTGGCGAGCACATGGGCGAGCGGGTCGAGCGTGAATTCGCGGGCGAAAGGCTGTTCGGTCTGCGGATCGATACGGCAGATCAGCACCCGGCGCGGCAAGTCGCCTGCAAGGCTAAGGTTATTGCCCGTCAGCAAGAGCAACCCGCGATTAGGGATGCGGATAGCCTCGCTCTTGCCCAGCACCCGGTCAACCATCGCCTCGGCGGTGATGAAAGCGGCCATGCTGGCGCTATCAAAGGTGCCGGTGACATTATCCCAGATCATCGCCTTGGAACCGCTGCGAAGCGCCGTGAACAAGCGCTTGCGAGTTTCCTCATCATCGCGGCCTTGCGTGTGCGGCCATACGTCCGGCGCGCGGCCTTCGATCATCGCGCCAACACACTTTGCCAGCAGCGTCTTGCCTGCACCTTGAATAGGCGCATCGAAGGCGATTGCAGGCGCGGTCGGCAGCACGGCCCTTATCGCAGCCGTGCAGATTCCTGCGAGCAAAGCGCCCTTGGCTTCAGCATCGACAAAGGGGAATGACTCGAAGGGTGTCAGGATGGTTTGCAGTGCAGCCTTGGCCTGATCGATCGTCGGCGCATTCGGGATATTCGGCAAAGCCTGCCCCATCGGGTCCAGCACAAGCCGGGTTACCGGATCATATCCCGGCGCATCCAACACACTGCCATCAAGCCGGATGGTCGGCGCGGTGATAACGCCATCAAGCGGCTTAAGCCTGCGGCGCTCGCCCAGTGCGATAATCTGCTTGATCAGTGCGCTAGGCGGGTCACAATCGCGATTATTGCCCTTGCTGTCCGATTTCCAAAACTGGCAAATGCCGCCCAGATGATGCGCAAGGCTGTGTTCGCACAAAGCGTGCACCCGTCCGCGTTCGACAAGCGCGAGCTGTCCGCCAAAGTCAAAGACGATAGGTTGCGAGCGCAAGAGGGTGATGGTCGCGTTTGCAGCGTCCGCCGTTTGCCCGCCCACAAGTTCGATGAGGCGCGGTTCGGCCGGGTAATTGCCGTGCGGGTCGTCATCCGCCCCGGCATCAGGTCCGAACGCGTTATAGGTGCGCTCTTCGTGCTGGCCGGCGAGTTCGGCAATGCGGTTGTCATAATCATCCATGGCGCGCGGCCTCCTGAAGCATGGCCTGCAATTCCTCGGCGTGCATCGCGGTCACCATCAGGCGCTTGGCGAGCAGGTTAAGCTGGTCCAGCCATTCGAGCGGCGCGGGCGCGTAGAGGTTAGGGGTTGCCCATTCGATCACCTCCCAAGCCAGATAGCGGGCGGTGTCGGAAGGGGTCCGGGCGATCATGGCGCTTGCCGCGTTCCTGAAGCTGCGCAGCTTGGCGCGGCGCTCAAATTCCTCGGCGGGGATCGGCCCCAGGAATGTGGTGATTTCGTCCGGCTTGACGGTTGCGGGCGAGTTCATGCCGCACCTCCAAACGCCACCGCCGCCAATGCGACGGCGATCTCGGGGGTGAGGTTCAACCGGGCGATCAAGTGCAGCGCGCGAAGGGCGCGAAGGTCGTCCAGCGGTTGCAGGATGGGGTGGTTTTTGGTAGAGGTCTCAGCATCCGCCCGAATGGATACGAGAGCCTCCGCAGCCTGCCCGCTGCGGGGGTTTTTCGTTTCCACTATGCGAATTCCCGTTCCGCCAGACGCGCGTTGATCCACGCCTCAATCTCAGCTTCAGAGAATGCGATGGCGCGCGGGCCGATCTTGACGGGGGCGCAAAACTTGCCCGCCGACATCAGTTCATAGCAAGTCGAACGGCTCAACCCGGTGCGGTCGAGCACGGTCTGCAATCGAATAAGCTTGGTCATTAGCCGCTCCAAATGTTTCGGACGGCTTCGCATTCTATGGATATTTTCGGATGGCGCAAAAGGATCGACGGGAAACAATGGCCCGCGTTTTCGGCCTATTCTTTCCCGAGGGTGCGCAGCGCGCTCTTAACTGTCGAAGCGGCATCGGCCTGTTTGCCAGCTACGCTTAGGGCAATCCCAAACGCCTGCACCAATTCGCCATTCGGGCGCGCGTCCACAGTGCCGCCGCCCATCCGCAAGCCTCTCGCCAGATCACGGACAAGCCGAGTGTTGGGGGCAAGCCCGCGCCCTATTGCTACAGATTCCTCGGCATCGCGTCGGGCCACTTCGGCTACGCCCATAAGGCTGCGCAGATCGGCCTTCAGGCGATCAGACAGCCCCGCGCAGCCGTGCCGCAGCTCGGCCAGCGCAATCTTGTCCGCAGCCTCTAGGCTCAATTCTGCGATCATCGCGGCAAGGCTAACTGACGCGTCTGCCAACGTGTCGAGTTCATCCCGAACGGTTGCGGGCTTAGCCTCGCTGTCCCCTTCCATGTAGCGCGATACGGCAAAGCGGAACATGGGAAGCGGCATTGCAGGGGCCTTGGCGCTTAGTTCGTCCAGATACCTTTGCGGGATTTCGCCCGCAGACACGTTCCAGCCACTCACGCGCCCCGCTCCAGCTTCACCACATTGCCCCCACGCTCGCCATTAACGGCGCGGTCAATCTCAGCGGCCCACGTGTCGAGCGCATGGCGCTTTTCGGGCGCGTAGGAGTGCAGGGCATAGACGCGGGCGGTAACACCTTGCTGTGCGTGATTTAGAACGCGGCTGACCACAGTCTCAGTGATGCCAAGCCGGACAAGGTGCGTTGCAGTGGAGCGCCGCAGATCATGCAGCCGCCACGCGGCGAGGGCAGGGCCATTGGCAGCGATGAATTTATCTAGGCGCGCCTTGCCCTTCGAATAGCCGCTAATATGCGTTTCGCCGTCATTGCTGAAAACGAATTCGCCCAGTTCCGGCAACCCTTCCAACATCGCCACAGCCATAGGGGAGAGCGGGACTAGCTGCGTCCGCTCGGCCTTTGTGTCGCCTGCGGGGATGATCCATGTCGCGGCTTCAAGGTCTAGGTCTGCCCAACGCATCCCCGCAACCTCGGCGCGGCGCTGGCCGGTCAAGATTAGGGTGCGAACGAATGAACCGAACGGGAAGCCCGCCAAAGCGCAGGCATCCCAGACTTGCTTGATTTCGCCCATGTCGAGCACCCGGTCGCGGACAGGCTCGGCATTCGGTTTTGCAATGCCTTCAACGGGGGAAGCTTCCAGCCAATCGCGGGACATAGCGAAGCGGAAAATGGTTTTGATTGCTGACAGGATGCGGTTTGGCAGGACCACGCCTTCAATGCCGTCTAGCAGCTCCCGAACGTCCGAACGCTTGATCTCGGCAATCTTGCGATCCCGCCATGACGGATAGACGTGCAGTTCAAGCTTACGATGAACGTCTTTCCAGCTATCGTTTTTCGGCTTGGCGACCTTATCGATCCAGTATTCCGCTACAGTGTAGAACGTGCGGTCTAGCGCTTCGGTGCTGCCGGATGCTTCTAGCGCCTTGATCATTGCCATCGCTGCCGATCGCGCACCAGCTAGGCTGGTGGCTGGGTAGTTCCCGATCTTGCGGTTAATCACCTTGCCGCCGACGCGGCGGCGCAGCGTCCAAGTTTTCGCGCCACCAGCACCGACGCGCAGGCGCAGCCCCGTCACCTTGGCATCGGGATATTCCTCTTGCCCGGTTGCGGGGGGTTTGATCGACGCAACCTTGGTATCGGTGAGCATGGTCTGTTACCTTTTGCCGGATTAGGTAACGCTATAGGTAACATTGTGCCGGATTTATAGCAACCCCTTCGGACGTTATCCGACTGATTTTCCTAGGGACGGGAACGGATCGGACCTAGCCGGATACCGTTTCCTCGGATTCCTAATCTGGGGGCCGCGCGTTCGAATCGCGCCGGGGTCACCAACCTGCTCTACGCGTGTCGCTCCCAACGCCTTTCGGCATAGATGGCAAGGAGCAGCACCCCGCACGATATCGTCAGCAGCAGCGCGCAGGTCGCGGCCCAGCCGCCCGCATCATAGACCGCGGTGCCCAGCGCGCTGCCGAGCGCGCCGCCGACGAACATGGTCACGATATAGGAGGTAGTAAGCCGCGTGCGGATTTCCGGGGCGAGCGCGAACAGCGTCATCCGGCCGGTCACATCCACCGTCGGCCCGACCATGTTGACCAGCAGTAGCGGTACAAGCACCGCCCATATGCTGAAACCGAGCGGGTAGAACAGCGCGATCCCCGTCAGCTGCACCACCGCCGCCGCGCGCCGGGCCTTGCGCGGGCCGACCTGGTCTGCCCAGCGCCCGAGCCGCGGGGTGGTGAAAATGCTGATCGCGGCGACGCCTGCCAGATAGCCGACATGATCGGTGCCATAACCCATCGCGGGGCTGGTGAGGTGGAGCGCCAGCGCCAGCCAGCTCGCGGTGAAGATCGCAAAGTTCAGCCCCTGCATTGCCGCCGACAGCCACATGTCGGGATGCTTGGCGGCGAGGGTGAAGACCGAAGCGATCAGCGCGCCGTAGCGGGCTTGCGGCTGCTTGGCCGGGGCGACCTCGCTGCGCATCGCGAAGGGCAGGAACAAGCTCACCCCAGCCATCACCACGAAGGCGCAGACATAGACCGTGTGCCAATCGGTATGCGCGGCGATGACCCCTGCGCCCATGCGGGCCACCAAAATGCCGAAGATCACGCCTGCGGTGAGCTGCGCGGTGACTTGCCCCAATCGCTCGGGCACGACCCGTTTGGAGGCAAAGGCTGGGATCAGATAGGGCGCGATGGTGAAGAAGCCGAGCAATGTGGAGGCCGCGGTGAACAGCGCGAAGTCGCGCGCCAGCACCATGCCGCTAAGGCACAAAGCCTGCCCCACCACAAAAATCAGACACAGCCGCCGGTTGGAGTAGAAGTCCCCCAGCGGCAACAGCAGCAGGATGCCCAGCGCCAGCGCCAGCTGGTTGAGTGCAGGCACCAGCCCGATCTCGGCTTCGCCCACACCGAACCCGCGCGCGACCTCGCCGATGATCGGGTGGATGTAATAGGCATTGGCGGTCACCACCGCAACTGTCACCGCCAGCGCGCGTTCCTGCGTGCGGGTCAGGGTAGCGGGGGAGGGCGTGTTCATATTGCGGCTTGTTCTTTTCGCTCTGCCCCCGCGCCTTATCGGATCGCTTGCCGCTTGTCAGCGCGCAACTTTCTGAGGGGCTGGCATGTTGGACAGGTGGACAAGCGCAAGGGGTGCGAGCTAGCAGCCGGAGCGCATTCGAGGAGAGATCGCCAGCCATGCCTGCCCAAGAGCCCGAGGAACTCGCCGAAATCCGCCGCGCGGTCGCCAGCCTGTGCGAGGGGTTTCCGGGCGAATACTGGCGCGCCAAGGATGGGGTGCGCGAATATCCCGGCGAATTCGTCGACGCGCTGACCAAGGCGGGTTTCCTCGCCGCACTGATCCCGGCCGAACATGGCGGCAGCGGGCTGAGCCTCGAGGCGGCCTGCGTCATCATGGAGGAGATCCAGGCGAGCGGCTGCAATGGCTCCTCGGCCCATGCCCAGATGTATATCATGAACACGCTCCTGCGGTACGGGAGCGCGGCGCAGAAGGCGGAATATCTCCCCCGGATCGCCAGCGGAGAATTGCGCTTGCAGGCTTTCGGCGTGTCCGAACCGACGAGCGGCACCGATACGCTGAGCCTCAAGACCCGCGCGGTCCGCGATGGCGACGAATATGTCATCTCTGGCCAGAAGATCTGGACCAGCCGCGCCGAACATTCCGACCTGATGCTGCTTCTCGCCCGGACCACTCCGCGCGAGGAAGCTGCGAGCAAGACCGAAGGACTCTCGATCTTCCTCGTCGATATGCAAGCCGCGCTCACGAACGGCATGACGATCAAGCCGATCCGCACGATGATGAACCACTCCAGTTGCGAAGTGTTCTTCGATGATCTGCGCATTCCTGCCAGCAACCTCGTCGGCGAGGAAGGTAAGGGCTTCCGCTACATCCTGTCGGGCATGAACGCCGAGCGCATCCTGATCGCGGCGGAATGCATCGGCGATGCCAAGTGGTTTATTGCCAAGGCCACCGCCTACGCCAAGGATCGTTCTGTCTTCGCCCGGCCCATCGGCCAGAACCAGGGCGTGCAGTTCCCTATCGCGCGCTGCTATGCCCAGATGCGCGCAGCCGAGCTGATGGTGCAGCATGCGGCGCGGGTTTACGACGAGGGCGGCAATCCGGGCGAAGAGGCGAATATGGCAAAGCTGCTCGCGTCTGAAGCCAGTTGGGCGGCGGCTGATATGTGCGTGCAGACCTTCGGCGGCTTCGGCTTTGCCGAGGAATATGATGTCGAGCGCAAGTTTCGCGAGGCGCGGCTCTACACCGTCGCGCCGATCTCGACCAACCTCATCCTGTCCTATATGGCCGAACACGTGCTCGGCCTGCCGCGCAGCTATTGATCCTCTATCCGCAAGGATTATTGCACTGCACCCATGATGGTGCTTGCGGTGCAGGCCCAAGTGTGATTCTGTTTAACATGGTAACAAGGGGATATCGGGCGGACATGCGCAGGGCGGGATCAGGCGACAGGATGAAGCAGATGCTGGCGCTGGTGGCGCTACTGGCGCTTGCCGGCATCGCGGTCGCCGGGCCGACGGGGGTTCTGGCATGGAGCGAGAATGTCAGCGCGTTGGGCCAGCGCGAGGCCGAGATCGCGCGCCTTTCGGCAGAGCGCGATTCGCTGCGCAACCGGGTGCAGCTGCTGGATCCAGAAGCAGCCGATCCCGATCTTGCCAGCGAACTGGTGCGTGAGAAGCTGGGCGTGATCCACCAGAATGACGTCGTGATCACGCTCGAAGACGAGTAGCCACACAGCGCGCCTTCGCCTGGCGCTGATTTCGTATGCGGCACGTCCTGAACCGCCGCTTGACGTTGCGTCACAGGCAAATCCCCGCCTATAGGAATATTGCGCGCATCTCCTCCCCTGACGCGCGCCTGGGAGAGGACAGAGATCTTGGCAAAGCAGCCTGCAAAGCCGCCTGTCGCGGCGAAGAAATCCGCTTCTGCGGCGGACGACACTGACTTCATCCTGCATTCGCTGCAGGCGGCCTTCGAAGCGAAGAGGCGATACGCAGCGTCAGATGCCGAGATGATGGAATTCTACCGCCAGATGCTGCTGATCCGGCGGTTCGAAGAGAAGGCCGGCCAGCTTTACGGGCTGGGGCTGATCGGCGGCTTCTGCCACCTCTATATCGGGCAGGAAGCGGTCGCGATCGGCTTGCAGTCCGCGCTCGACAATGAGCGCGACAGCGTGATCACCGGCTACCGCGATCACGGCCATATGCTGGCCTACGGCATCGATCCCAAGGTGATCATGGCGGAACTGACCGGGCGTGAGGCGGGGATTTCCAAGGGCAAGGGCGGGTCGATGCACATGTTCTCGACCGAGCATAAGTTCTATGGTGGGCACGGCATCGTCGGCGCGCAAGTGGCGCTGGGCGGGGGCCTCGCGCTCGCGCACCAGTACAATGGCGATGGCGGCCTCTGCCTTGCCTATTTCGGTGACGGCGCGGCCAACCAGGGGCAGGTTTACGAGACCTTCAACATGGCCGCCTTGTGGAAGCTGCCGATCGTCTTCGTGATCGAGAACAACGGCTATGCGATGGGCACTGCGGTTAAGCGCGGCTCGGCCGAGACCGAGTTCTATCGCCGCGGCACCGCGTTTCGCATTCCCGGCATGAAGGTCAATGGGATGGACGTGCTCGAAGTGCGGGCCGCCGCCGAGGTCGCTTTCGCCCATGCGCGCGCGGGGCTTGGTCCGGTGCTGATGGAGTGCAACACCTATCGCTATCGCGGGCACTCGATGTCCGATCCGGCCAAGTATCGCACCCGCGAGGAAGTGCAGGAACAGCGCGAACATCACGATCCGATCGAGGGTCTCAAGAAGACACTGATCGAGGCCGGCAAAACCGAGGATCAATTGAAAGCGATCGACAAGACGATCCGCGCCGGCGTGGCCACAGCGGCCGATTTTGCCGAAACCTCGCCCGAGCCCGCGCCGAGCGAACTCTACACCGATGTGCTGGTCGGGGAGTATTGAGCGATGGCGATCGAACTCAAGATGCCGGCGCTCTCGCCGACGATGGAGCAGGGCACGCTCGCCAAGTGGCTCAAGGCTGAAGGCGACCGGATCGAACCGGGCGACATCATCGCCGAGATTGAGACGGACAAGGCAACGATGGAATTCGAAGCCATCGACGAAGGCGTGCTGGAGAAGATCCTTGTGCCTGCTGGGACCGAGGATGTCGCAGTGGGTGCGGTGATCGCGCTGATCGCGGGCGAAGGGATGGCCGCTGCACCAGCGCCCGCTCCCGCCGCCGCCGCTGAACCGGTGCCTGAACCGGCTCCAGCACCTGCTCCGAAGGCGGAAAAACCCGCAGCTGCAGCCCCGGCTGCTGCCGCCGACCCCGCCATTCCCGCCGGTACCAAACTCACGAGCACCACCGTGCGTGAAGCCTTGCGCGATGCGATGGCCGAGGAAATGCGCCGCGACGGCCGCGTCTTCGTGATGGGCGAGGAAGTCGCCGAATATCAAGGTGCCTACAAGGTCACCCAGGGCCTTCTGGCTGAGTTCGGCCCGAAGCGTGTGATCGACACGCCCATCACAGAATATGGCTTTGCCGGGATCGGTGTGGGCGCCGCGATGGGCGGCCTCAGGCCCATCGTCGAGTTCATGACTTTCAACTTTGCGATGCAGGCGATTGACCACATCATCAACTCGGCCGCGAAAACCAACTATATGAGCGGCGGCCAGATGCGCTGTCCGATCGTGTTCCGTGGTCCCAACGGCGCAGCCTCACGCGTCGGCGCGCAACACTCGCAGAACTACGGCCCGTGGTATGCGAGCGTGCCCGGTCTGATCGTGATCGCGCCCTATGATGCGGCCGATTCCAAGGGACTGATGAAGGCGGCGATCCGCTCGGACGATCCAGTGGTCTTCCTTGAGAACGAGCTGGTCTATGGTCGCAGCTACGATGTGCCTGCCATGGATGACTATGTTCTGCCGATCGGCAAGGCGCGGATCATGCGCGAAGGCAAGCACGTTACGATCGTATCCTATTCGATCGGCGTCGGCCTCGCACTCGAGGCGGCGGCCACGCTGGCGGGCGAGGGGATCGAGGCCGAGGTGATCGACCTTCGCACCCTGCGTCCGCTCGACAAGGAGGCGGTACTCACCAGCCTCGCCAAGACCAACCGGGTTGTCGTGGCCGAAGAAGGCTGGTCGACCTGCTCGATCGCCAGCGAGATCATCGCGATCTGTATGGAGGAAGGCTTTGATCATCTCGATGCACCCGTGATGCGGGTGTGCAACGAGGATGTGCCGCTGCCCTATGCGGCCAACCTCGAAAAGCTCGCGCTGATCGACGCCGGGCGCATCGCCGAGGCGGCGCGCACGGTGTGCTACAAGTAGGCGGCGACGTCCGCTGGGCCGTACTCAGATCGGGGAGCGATCAGGTCGGGCGGGCGGCCGAATAGGTTGCGCAGCTTGCCACCGGGCCATCGGAGTAAAGCTGGGTCAGATCGCGACTGTCGCGAATGTTGAACGCGTCAATGTAGCTGGTCGGTCGTGAACAATGCGATTTGACGATTTCGCAGGGTGCGGCGTGAGCGCCTGTACCGGCCAGGATAATCGTCGCTGAAGTCGTGAAGCGCCGCCCGGGACGCGCAGAAGGCCCGCTCAGCGGACCAGAGCGTGTTCCGGTATCAGCCAGAGACTGCAAATGGCGCGCAAAAGCGCGGCGAACCATGCGATGAGCAGCCTCAAGTTGTGGCCGGCAGCCAAGAGGATGGCGTTGATCGCATCGCCGGCGGCGCCCTTGAGGTAATTTCTCTCGAGTAGCCCATCGGCCTTGGTGTGGCCGATGATTGGCTCGATGGCATTTCGTGGGCGCAAATCACGCTCGATCGTCGGGGACGTAATACCACGAGTGTGGCTGATGTAGACGTCAACCCCGCCCTTGTGGCCGTGCCCTTTGTAGCCGCGATCGACATAGGCGCGAGCGACCTCGATGCCGATGATCCGCTCGACTTGCGCGATCTGCCCAGTGAGCGTGTGGCCGTCTAAGGATTGTCCGGCAGCGCATGCATGCCAAGAATGAACTGGCCGCCCCTGGCTCGGCCATTGGTCACCGCGATCGAGGTCTTCAGCTGTAAAAGTTTGGACTAAATCTGACAGACGGTGTCATAAGGCTCACGGCATTGCCGGGGTTGGGCGCGGAGTGGTCGGGGTTACGCAGCGCCCGGCCCCG
>Ga0315904_10007878_pt1 | contig 14194 bp, 27 predicted proteins | sample LakEriMetagenome_6_FD_203529 | JGI IMG/M metagenome (GOLD analysis project Ga0315904, IMG submission 203529) | Freshwater fungal communities from buoy surface, Lake Erie, Ohio, United States - Buoy 12 MA120 | ecosystem: Environmental > Aquatic > Freshwater > Lake | place: USA: Lake Erie, Ohio... | reverse complement strand
GGAGATGTGCCAACACCTTCTGCTTTTGTGTCGCTGATCCCGTAGAGATTTTCTTCTGTTCTGACTGTACCATTGATAGTCTCCTTGTTTTTCAATGTGAATTGTTGAATACCGTGCATCACGGTGCTGTGATCTCTATTCATGGCAGTGCCAATCTGATGCATTGTCATGTTTAATTCGTGCCTCAACCTGTAGAAACATTCCTGACGTGCATCAACCAGTGGTCTTGATCTGCTTTCGAGCCTGAATGACGCGACAGGAATTCTGTGCTTGATCGCGACTTCACGCATGATGGTCTTGAACGTGACCTTCTCGCTCTTCTGTATGTTCCACTTTTCAAGTTCTCTCTGTACCCAATTGTCTGTAATACTTGCAGTGTCGATTACCTGTTTAAACACAGGTGCTTCAAGGGCAAGTGGCGGCGACACAGGAGTAATAACAATTCGTTCCTGTGGTGGGGCAAACTGTTTCCTAATACGTGCATAGTTCTGCCTGATTGTACCGATGTCCTGCACGTCGTCATCCATACGTAAAGCTAAACGGCTCATGACTTCTTAACCTTTATTGCAGAATTGTTCATGGCATCACGCATGATCCATGCCCAATGGTTGATTGATTTCGCGAGTTCCTGTGCGACTCCAGTATCAATGAGATACTGAAGCGCGATGTTGTATTCTTCCTGTGTCTTGTGCTTCTTGCCTTCGATTAGTTCGAAGTAAGCCTGTGCCTTGGTGTCGTCAATCATCTTTAATCCTCATGAGCATGAGAGCAGTTTGGTACGGTGTAGTTTCTAGATATGTTGCCTTCACTTCAGCTTCAGGATATTTCTTGAGTACAGCCTCTTTGAGTTTTAGAAACTCAATTGCTGTGCTGAGATTGTACACGTAGGTTTCTTCTGTGAAGTCTCCTTGTGATTCAGGCGGGAGCCAGATGAATGCGCGAATAAATGTTGTGACTTCATGCGACATGGTAGTCCCCTCTCTCAAATATTTCGATGACTTCTGATTGGTTACTGGCTATGCCTATCCTGAACAATGTTCCGACAGGAAGCCATGTGATTTTAAGGCCACGTAGTCCACCCATGTAGGCGTCAGGGTATTTCAACTTCGCGATTTGTGTTAAGCCGTCAAGAAAGACATCAAACGGCATAAGTTCTTTGTTAGAGGCGTGTATAAACGATGCCATGTCACGATCAAACGGATCAGGCCCGTCTGTGTATTGCGTTGACCAAGGGCAGGTTTCAGATGAAAGAACGGCAACAACTGCACCGCCGTCCTTGTATAGTTTGTGTGGGTTCTCCAACATATTCTTGACTCTATGTTCCATTCCATCCACCTATGTACATGATGACTGCCGTGAGAAATGATAGAATAATCAATCCCACGGCGATGTCAAATGCTATTACAAGATATTTTTCAATCACAGCTAGACATTCTGTCTGTGTGTACAACATACTTGCCAGTATGCTGTGTGTAGGCAACGAAATGTTCATTCGATCTCGGTGCAACAAGTTCTGGTGACGTTGCGGTAGCATGATACCCTGCGAGATCCATCTCGAACCGTTCACGAAACTCCTGTGCTTCATCAAGAGTGTCGAAGTAGTGTGTCTTCTGTATATTAGCCATTGTATTCACTCCTGTGGTTTCAAGATTTCAAGATATTTTAACCGCTGTTCGCGACCTAGTGCCGTTCCATCGTCCTTGTAAGATAAATCATCAGCCAAGATTTCGTAAGCTTCAGCTTTTGATATGACTTCCTGTAAATCGATATCGATAATTTCAATTGATTCAGTTTCTCTGATCGGGTTGGTCATGTGATCGAAACGTTCAACGTGCTCCTGTGCCCATTCTGCGAAGTGGTCTAAATCCATATCCATTTCAAACGAATATGTAGAGGTTTTGTAGCTGTCGGTTGTTACTAGATACTTCTTCATTTCACTTGCTCCCTTTTGCAGGTAACCATTCGAAGTGAGAGCCGAATTTCTTGTAGTGCAACTCCATGTACTTCAACAGCCATTGCAAATCTGTTGGCTCGTCGAGCATCTCCAAGCTGTGGTCGTAGTTGGTTTCCTCAGTAACGTCTTCGTCCATCAAATCGGAATGATTATGCAGGACGTAGGACGCGATGGTTTCCAAGTCGTGACTACACTGATCCGCGAATGAATGAGATAGCATTGGATCATATGTCATTTAGACAACTCCTTGTTTGTTGTGGCGGCGATACGCTCCATCTCTTCGATAAGAGCCATGACACGTTCACCAATCTTGTGACGCTCACCCTTGGTAAGGTGTGTCATTGCCTTGACCTTTGCGATTGCACCAATCAGTGCGGGTGACATTGCGGCGAATGAATTAGACTGCATGGAAAGTTCTCCTGAGATTTGTGAAAAGACGCATCTTCGAACGCATTAACTGCACCTTGATGTGCTGTTTAAACGGGTTCTTTGGTTTGTATTTAGGCTTCGTCACTGGCTTTCGTATCGGACGCATAGGTGCATACTCCACTGTTAATCAGGTCGATGGCTGCCCTGCCGAATGATCCTTGTAAGTGCCACACCAGACCAGTATCGATCAGGTGTTGCCACGCTTCAAGGAACTGCTCCTCGTTGTCGGCATCGATGAAACCTTCTGCGATGCCGACTGCTGTGTAGTTATCCATCTCATGCCACCTTTTTTACCTTGACTGCGTGACTGTTAAGCTTACCCGCAAAACGCTTACGGTTCCTTACAGCGTGTTCAACAATTTCCATAGCTTGGATGCTATTACGTGCGGGAACGGCCCGTTCCAGTTTGGCAGGGCGTCCACCCAATGTCTCGTACTCGACCCTAACAAAGTACATAGGCATAGCGGCCTGTTGCTTTGCAAAGCGTTCGAGGTTTCGGAATGGCTGATCGAAGCCGAGTTCTGACAGAACCCTGCCATGTGTCTCACGTGCAGTGATGATGACGCTGATAAGTTTTTCAAGCTTGTTCATTTTGTTTTTCTCCAATTAATGTTACAGGTGCTTTGGTTTCGATCCACAGTTTTGCTCCACATGGTCTAGGCTGATCGGGGCTATAGATCATGCGTGATGGCCCGTCAATCTGTACTTCCATGCAGTACCGTACTGACTTGCCATTCTCAACGCGAACCACGGGATGTGTAGTCCCATGTTTCGCGTTTGATTGGATGATGTTGCGGTTGATGTGTATGATTTTCATATGTTACCTACGATTTCGTCGATGATTTCAATTGCACGTGCCTCGCCATTGGATGTCAACACAAGTTCCTTGCCATCACGCTTGGCGTACTTGAATTCGAGCAGATCATCTGTCGTGTACTCGGTCTTCATCGCGCTGAGTGGATCGATCACACAGTCGTGACCTGATGGTGCTTTCGGCAGACCATATTGCGTGATCGGTTCCCGCGTCATTCGCAGTTTGTAGTCGTTGTTCGCAGGGTCTAGCAGGAGTACCATGCGTGTCGTTTGTCCCTTCTTGACCTCGACGCCTGTCTGGATCGGAGCCATTGGGTAGCCGCCGATTTGTTTCAGGATGACCTCGCCCCACTTGACGCCATCTTCGGTCATGGTTGTCGCACCGTTTCGAGCCAAGACCTTCAGTCCAACATCCTGACACGCTTGTTTAAACAGCTTCCCGTGTCCGTGTTTCTCATGACCTGCGTCCCACAACGAGGCGTGGATTAACTCATGCACGACCAGACCGAACACGACGAGATCACCTTCGAGGTATTGCGTTGCACCTTTCGTAATCCACGAACCTTCGCCCTTCGCCGTGCTGAGGCGTGGATTGACAAAGATTTCGTAGTGATCGTCGCCTGACGCAGATGATTTCCAACACTCGCCGAGACGTTTACCGTTCTTGCCAGTGGACGGGAACCCGCACGAGATGCGTGTGTTGCGAGGGATCGGAATACCTGCCTGTAGAAACGTCTCGCGACATTCATCGACGACCTTGCCGAACCATTCTTCGCGGGTTGTGACGTAGTTTGGTTTCGCAGTGCTCATTTTCATGCTCCCATTTTCTGTAATTTAACGTTTAAACAGTCCTGATATGATCCGGTGTGGATGATCCGGTATGAGTTTCTTACAACATCACCCTTGCAGACAAGGACGTTCCCAAAAGCGTTGATTTGTGCGGTGTACATGGTTGATGATCCTACATTACCCAAAGGATAATAGCTGTGATGAATGCGCCGAGGCAGAAAAGTTCGAATATGTCGATGAAGAATTCAGTCATTGTCATGCTCCTAGTAAAAGAGGTCAAGTGCTGTGTCGAGATTTACACCTTCAGGGGTGTGCTCGTAGAGTGTCGCTTGAGGCCGCGATACGCCGTTGCAGTGCAGGTTTATCGTGTGTGTGGGATCGACCTTGGTAGCCCAGAGCCAGATGTCCCACTCCAGATGGCCTTGATGTTCGAGCATGGATGTCGCACCTTCCGCGAACATGGTTGCATTGTGGATGTCATTGTTCCGCATTGTCTTGCTCCTTACAGCATTGATTTAAGTTCAGCCTTGCACCGCTTGGCTGTGTCACCGCGATACGTTGCGGCATTGGCGAGGAAGTACCGAACGATTGACCGTGCGTCATCGTACCCATAGTGCTCGTCGATACTTGACAGTTCCGACATTGCCCGTAGGTATGGAACAGCCCCAAAGTAAGGCTTCGCCCAGTCAGTGCGTATTTCTTTTGCGATTGCGTTGAGCGTTCTCATTGTCTCATACTCCGTGGAATTGTGCTTCGAGGGTGTGGATCAGCGGGTCAAGTGTTTCGATCATCTCGTTTAAGCTCAACGAATGATCCGCGATGACATCGTATCCGTCATTGCCGTACACGAGGAAAACCCATGACATTTTTGGGTTATCGGGGTGCACGAAAAACATATGCTCTTCGTCAGTCTGCCGGATCGACGCCATCACCTCTTTGGTGTCGGTGCAGGTGATCTGTTCTTCGTCGTCGCCGCCATTGTCGATGATGATTTTTGTAAAGCCCCGTTTAAACGCCTCGGTCACGAGTGCCTTGATGATCTGCCGTTCCATGCTTTCGATAATGTGCATTGTCATGCTCCGATTGTGATGATTTCGACAGTGCCGTCGAGGACGACATACATTGCCTGTTGACCTGCCAAGATGCCATATTTTCTAGCGATGCGCGACACGATGATGTCTGTTGTCAGACCTTTGCTTTCGCTCGTGGATGCTACCGTGTACCGGATGGATGGCTCCTCAAACATTTGGCCTTTGTCGTTGACCCAACCGCCCGTCTGTGCCGTTGCAGAATAACCCTCGAACACATAGATCAGTTCACGTTTCAGCCTGTTATGCAGTGTCGCAAGGCAGGTGCCGTCATTGTCATGGGTAGGAAGTACGATTGAATATTCACGCATTTTAGTTCTCCGTTGTTTTGATGGATTATTTGCCAATTTTCATGTCGCTAAAACGCCAGACAGGTTCGTTTAAACTACGCTGACGCAGTTCGTTGTCATGTTGTTCGAGCCAACCTTCTCCGTGTTCTTCGTCTGCCGCCTGACGAAATCTTACAAGCCGCGCCTTCGCTTCGAGTTCTTCGAGTTCGTTTATTTCGTCCCAATTCATTGTCATTGTCGTCGCTCCAGTTGAAAAATTGCAGTTGAAAATTGCCAAACGCCGCGCCCTGCCCGACAATCAATCAGGCGGGAGGCGGCAATAAATGTTTCTTGAACCCTTGCTATCGGGGTAGGTTTTATCTTCTCCCGACTAGCCTGACTGGCTCGGAGACGGCGACTTCAATGTCGGCCCATGCTCCGCGAGTGTTTTGATGGGCGGGTTGGGAAACCCGTTAGGCACTGCCGGACTATCACCTCCGGTGCGACCCCCATTCCGTCCCCGCTCCGACTATCCAGACGTGTGTCCATCCATTGGGATGGGCCGGATAGGGCGTAGGCCAGACCCACTCTTACCGTGGGATGCACGATGTTACGCTCGTGAGGCGTAGGCTGTCTTGGCTTGGGGGTTAGGGACTTTCAAGACCCCAAGGGGTCAGGGAGTTTCAGAACCTTGCCGCCGCCGACGACCAAAGCAATAAACGTTTTTTCAGGCATTGCAAATTAAAAATAACGTAGTGTTTGCAATGACTTAGAACGTAAGGTGCGGAAGGTAATAGCAATTTGTATAACGATTACAATGACTTAGCTGATTCGTTTCTTGATATGCGTTTAAGGAATACGTCCTATGCAAAAAACGCATGGCTTCCTGTATATTATAATGAGTATATGGCAGAACTAGAAAAGCTCAATGATTTCAATGGGTTAGGTTGTAATGCCGTGTAGCAGATCGGGGTGAATGGAAAAAACCTAGCAATAACAATGACTTAGTATCCGAATAAGAATTTATTCCTATGAATTCAGCACCGAAGCCTAAAATAACGACAGCAAATGTGCAACGATTACAATGACTTACAGTATCGATTGACTGAGCCATTGAAAACATTGAGAAAAATAACGAATACGATTGTTCAATGATTACAATGACTTAGCCGAAAAAATTTTGGCAGCTCTAAAGTTGTGCTCGAAGTGAGTAAAACTTTTCATGAGAATACATTCCTATCTGGCGGGAAAGCATCGCAATGAAGTATTGTATAGTATAAGCAAGATGTGTTAAGTATTCGCATAGCAGATTAACACAGTATTCATAGAATAGGTGGACAATGGATAAGCCAAAGCATGGTGGTGACAGGAAAAGTATAGTTGGCAGGATAGGAATGTTACGTAGCGAAGTAGCAGAAACAGCCAATAAAAGCGAAGCAATATTGTATCTTGCCGCGAAGGAAGAGCGGTTTGCACAAGCAATTGCAAGGGGAAGATCACAAACTGATGCGGCAATTGATGCAGGATATGCAGTGTTGTCTGCACATGTCCAAGGGTCAAGGCTGATGAAGAAGGACAAGATCAAAGCAAGAGTAGTACAGTTATGTAGTGGTACATCAGCGACTACTTCAGACGTTAGGGAAGAGCATCTAGCACAGTTGATATCATTAAGGGAAGCCGCGATGAGTAAGGGTCAAATAAGCGCGGCAATCAAAGCAGAAGAGCTACGAGGGAAAGTATTGGGGTTGTATATTGAGCAGACGGTGACAGCTGATATAAGTACCCACTCGTCACTAGACGATGCTAATCCTACGGAACTCAGGTCTGCAATACAGTCAGCCATAGATAAACTTGGACTGATCAAGACTATCAATACTATCGATGTAGTCCCGAACAGTAATAATGTTCACGAACTAATGAATTGATTTGAACTATACTTGCGACACATAATTATATTCTATGCCAATGCTTGGACTATACTTGCATAAATGCAATGTGTTGTTGTTGTAACGTAGAGTAATGCTGTCGAACTCTACGGCAATAGTATAATGAGTGGCAATTCCTGCATTCGTCTGTTTAAACGTGACCCCCACCCCCCCCTCCCGCCCGTAGCTCCGCTACTAGCACTACCCCTCTACATATGTGTATAATTCTAGGGGACCACCCACTTTTCATTAGATGGCCCCCTAAAAAATTTTTATATAATCACAACCCGTAGCGGTCCTGCTGCATATACCGTCTGTGTTATGCGTTGCTGTCTGCCTATCTCCCACACAGGAACCCACATCAGTCTGTATAGTTTATGCCGCGTGATTATCGTGATCGTATTGTCTCGCATCGTTATGTGCATACGGTATACTCTTTGTATCTTTAGACACGATGTTGAAGTTCTCTCTTGGTGTATCTGCATATAGCACCTCTAGATCCATCCCCAGAGCGTTGAGGACAGCCATAGTTGCCTTTATGCTTGGGTTACAGTCCACAGTCTCCATATTCTTAACGGTGCTCAGTGGTACTCCGCTAATCGCCGATAGTTTATTGAAAGAGTATCCTTTCTTCGTGCGTTCCTCGAAGATGATCTCTCCTAGCCAAGCTGTGCTATTACGCATCTTTGCTACTCCTCTGTATCATACGCGCAAGATATTCTATCTCTGAATTATATGTGCTGTTGAGTTTCTCAAGGTTTTTTATCTGTGACTTGAGATTCTCACACTCCATAACACGCTTGGACATCGACGCTTCCCGCTCACGTGACAGGTCCAGCATGAATTCCAAGTGTCTTATCCGTTCTTCATAATCTTCCATTACGATGTAGCTCCATGTGCATCATCATCGGTGAATACACCACGGTATGAAGCACCAACGAGCATATCTTCAGGATCGAAGTACTCAACGAAGTGCTCCATTACTGTACGTGCATTAAATGGCTTACACGAGAAGATATCGATATACGCACCACCATTGAGATCTACGAAGTGTCCATTGATGGCTGAAGTCTCAATCATCTGCACGAGTGTGTAACCTGCTTTGAGTGGGTCATGCTTCGCGAAGTGTTCAACCATAGGCTTACCATATGCAACCATGTCGATCAGTTCTACAAGTTCCTGAACCCACGCAGTAAGAGCATCTCCGCTTTTAATGTTATCGTTACACCCACAAGCGTCAATAATGAGATGGTAACCCCAAGCATCTGGGTTTTCTTGAAACACTTCACCAGCTATAGTACCACGCAATACATTTGTGTCTTCCATATTCATTATCCTTTCACTGCAGCGTCAGTGCTGCTGTAGTATGGCTACTACCGTAATTGCGTTACGGCAAGTGGTTATCTAAGTTATCCACACTCTGTCGCACATTTTGGCTAACGGCGTGAGCCGGGCTGTAACCCTTATTCTATATGGTGTCTTGCATTTTTGCAAAGTACTGTTTGCATTTTTGCAATTCTATGGGGTCTTGACAAGCACCCCCATTTAGCCCCATATGGGGGGGGAGGGGGGGTAAGAACCCCCGCCGCAACTAAAGTTGCTGGTTATAGAAACTCTCTTTTCTAAGGTACACGAAGAAAGAATGTGTGTTTGGGTTAAGGTGATAAGAGAAACGGAATTAAGCTTTACAGATAAATTAAGGATAGTTGCGCCTTTTTTAGGGATTGTACGGTAATGAAGATAGTTAAAAAGTTCTGGGAGAAAAAGTCCCCTGTAAAGAAGTCTACTCCGTTGACACCTGATCAAAAAGCATTTGCCAAAGCTAGGGCGAAGAAAGCTGGTCGTGTGTATCCTAACCTTGTAGATAACGCTGCAGCTTCTAGGAAGTCGAAGTAATGCAAAAACGCAATCCTGTTACACACAGAACTCCGGCACAGACCAAGAAGCACAATAATACATATGGTGCTACTAAGAAGGCTATAGCCAAGCGCGTGAAGAATAACGCAGCTAGACGTGTTATGCTGAAAGAAGGTGGTGTTGCAAAGGGTGATGGTATGGACGTAGATCATATCAAGCCACTTCGCAAAGGCGGCTCTAACAAACGTTCCAATCTTCGCGTCGTCTCCAAGGAGCGAAATCGCGGTTGGCGAGATGGAGTATAGTTATATAATGAGAAAACTTATTATCCTCGTGGGATTACTGTTCTCTACTGCAGTGTATGGACAAGCAGCCTGTTCAGACGCTGTAAAGACACATGAGGAAATTGCAAAGAAGTATGGTGAAAAACCATTCTTTGATATGCACGAACAGCAGACAAGACAGCTTATATTGTATATGAACCCACAAACTGGTACGTGGACGGTATTCGCTTATAAGCCAGAACTCAATCAGCTTTGTGCAGTTACTGCTGGTGATGGTTTCAAACCTGCCGTGGCACGGTTTGATCCATCTTTGTAATTAAGAGAGGTTCGTGGTTCTCACCTCCGGGTGATCCACAACTTTTGGTCTATGTGTATGGAAACATAGACCTCCCAACCGTGCTGGTAACCGTCACGGAATATAAATTGGCCTTTGTTTAACACTGGCTGGGTCAACAAATACGGGGTCCATATCCGGTATTGGCTAACGGATTTTCTTTCAACGCTGTTGCTACGGCAGCAGTTCCCACGGGTTCCGGCCCGTGGTTTTCATTGCCTATTGTATTCCAAAAAAAGTAGTGTATTATCGTAAGTCCGGGGTTGTTGAAGCCTCGGACTTCATTATACATAGTACCTGTCGCTCACGTGTCTTTATGCGTGACAGGTGCTTTTTTTGTCTCGAAAGGTAGTCGATGTTTAAATCTAACTCAAATCCAATGTTTCGTTCTTCCTTTAGCGAGAGTATTTTCAATCATAAATACGCTCACGAAGGTGCTGAGACGTGGGCAGAACTTGCAGTTACTCTTGTAAAAGATGTATGTGGTGATCTTCTGTCGCCAGATGACAATGATCATTTGGTTCGTGCCATCACTGAACTCAAGTTCATTCCCGGTGGACGCTACCTGTACTACGCTGGTCGTCCTAACAAATTCTTCAACAACTGTTACTTGCTTCGCGCAGAAGAAGACTCCCGCGAAGATTGGGCTAATCTTTCTTGGAAGGCAGAGTCTTGCCTTATGACAGGTGGTGGTATTGGCGTTGATTATTCTGTTTACAGGCCGTCTGGTTCTATTATTAATAAAACTGGTGGTTTTGCGTCTGGCCCGATCCCGAAGATGGAAATGATCAACGAAATTGGTCGGCGAGTTATGCAAGGTGGTTCTAGGAGATCTGCAATTTATGCATCACTGAACTGGCAGCATGACGACGCACAGGCATTTCTTGCAGCCAAGGATTGGCACTCTATGCCAGTTGGTAAGACTGGTAAGTCTCTCTGGGATATCAAGCAGGATGACTTCAACTTCCCTGCTCCTCTGGACATGACGAACATCAGCCTGAACTACGACACAGCTTGGCTGGAGAATTACAAAACGACTGGCGATTCTGGTGCTACGTTTAAACAGAACGTGAGACAGGCAATGGAGTCTGGTGAGCCGGGCTTTAGTTTCAACTTCTATGAGCAAGAAAACGAAACACTACGCAACGCATGTACAGAGGTGACCAGTGCTGATGATTCTGATGTTTGCAATCTTGGTAGCATTAATCTTGGACGCATAGAGTCTTTGGATGAGTTTCGTGCTATAGTAGAACTTGGAACCAAATTCCTAATTTGCGGAACTTTGAAAGCCAAATTGCCATACTCCAAGATCTATGAAACACGAGAGAAGAACCGTCGTCTCGGCCTTGGTCTGATGGGTATGCATGAGTGGCTCATCAAGCGCGGATATAAGTACGAAGTTGTTCCTGAACTTCATCAATGGTTAGCTTCTTACAAGGAGTTGTCAGATAAAGCGTCAAGAAGTACGGCTGATCGTTTTGGGGTGTCTCGCCCTGTTGCTAATAGAGCTATTGCCCCAACAGGTAGTATCGGCATTCTCGCGGGTACTTCTACAGGCATTGAGCCAATATTTGCAGTAGCATATAAGCGCAGATACCTCGTTGGCGAGTCAACGTGGAAGTATCAGTATGTGATCGACAGCGCAGCACAGGAAATGATTGACCTTTACGGCACAAATCCTGAAGACATTGAGTCTGCGATTGATCTTTCTGTTGACTATGAGCGTCGTATTAAGTTCCAATACGATGTTCAGAGCTACGTAGACATGTCTATATCATCGACCATTAACCTTCCTTCGTGGGGTTCAGAGCATAATAACGAGGATAAAGTGCCCTTAATGGCTGAAACACTCGCTAAGTATGCTCACGGGCTACGTGGATTTACGTGTTACCCAGATGGATCACGTGGTGGTCAACCACTCACGTCAGTGCCGTATCATCTTGCGATCCAACACTTGGGTGATGAATTCGAAGAAGCTGTTGGAACTCACGATATCTGTGATATTTCTGGAAAAGGCGGCTCTTGCGGTGTATAACACACTTGCATTATATAACGAATCAGTCTACGGAGTAGAGTGTATATAAACCACTCTCTTCCGTAGGACTTTAACATGGACGTAGTAAATAATCCGAAGCACTACGCTTCTGGTAGGAAATATGAGCCAATTGATATATTGGAAGCATATTTCCCTCAAGAGCCACTTCTGTGGCAGGTTATAAAGTATTGCTCTAGGTTCAACCGTAAGTCAGATCCACTTATTGACCTTAAGAAGGCAGAGTGGTATTTGTCTCGCAAGATAAACAAGATTCACGCTGGTGAAGAATATATTCACTACGTAAGTCCTGTTGTTATGGTTGATGTAGTAATAAGCGACTGGTTTGACTCTTATGGTCAAGATCCAGTGGCAAGACATGTATCTGAAGTAACACGTCGTCTTATGGCGTGTGTACATCATATGCACGAAGATGGTGATATCTTTGAACTTTCTTTGGCTCTGACAGAGCTTAAGTTTGCGATTGATATGCTCAGTCAACAAAGTTTTTCAAAGAAGTATGATATTGAAGATACTTCTCTGACGTTTGATGAATATCAAGACGATGCTTTGTTGACCGCTATCTATTCAAAAGATATCGCTTTAATGTATCCTGCTTTGGGACTATGCGGTGAAGCAGGTGAAGTAGCTGAAAAAGTCAAGAAACTTTATCGTGACAACGATGGAGTAATTACACCTGAGTTTAAGAACTCATTATGCAAGGAGTTAGGTGATGTTCTTTGGTATGTTTCGGCCCTTAGTAAAGATGTTGGACTCAGCCTCAATGAAGTTGCGTTCGGAAATCTTGCAAAGTTGGCAGATCGACAGTCACGAGGTAAACTTAAAGGAGACGGTGATGAACGCTGAAACAAGTATTAATATCGATATCTTCCCAGAACTCGACGATGAAGGTATTTCATTGGTCATGGTTTTCCCTGATGATGGCAGCACTGCTGAATTCTTCTCGTGGGATGATATCATTGAAGACATGTTTGAAATGTCTTCGCTTGAAAACGATGGTAAGATTCCAGACGCGGATAAGGAATATCTTATGAGTGTTGCAGCGTCTATGACTGATGCTGCTAACACAATTCGGACTCGTGTAATTGAATCAATTTAATATCAATAGTCTACAAGAACTACACCGGGCTATTGAGATTCTGCAGCGTAAAGAGCAGGTCGAAGCAGCCCGGTCAAGTCTTGTAGAATATTGCAAGTTACAATACGACGGATATAAAGATCCACCACACATTAAGCTATTGGCTGAAAAGCTTGAAGCTGTAGAGCGTGGTGAAATCAAACGACTAGCAATTTCATTGCCACCAAGGCATGGAAAGTCTGCTCTTACTTCAGAGAACTTCCCAGCTTGGTACATGGGTAGGAATCCTAGCAAGTACGTAATCTTCGCGACATACGCGCAAGAACTAGCGGATGACTTTGGACGTAAAGTACGTAACCAAATCCGAGATGAAGAGTTATACCAGAAGATATTCCCCGGAACATTTCTAAGCGGTGACTCTCAATCCGCTAGACGCTTCATGCTCAACGACGGTGGTACATACTTCGCCGTTGGTGCTGGTGGTCCAATCACTGGTCGTGGTGCTCATCTTCTGGTTATTGATGACATTATTAAAGGTCGTGAAGACGCAGACTCATCTGCCATTCGTAGACAGGTTATTGATTGGTATAAGTCAGTAGCATATACTCGTCTTATGCCCGGTGGTGCAATTATTATTATTGGCACAAGATGGCACGAGGAAGATCTAATTGGTTGGGTTATTGCTAATTCACCTCATGAACAATGGGATGTCGTCAACTTACCAGCCATCGCAGAGGACGATGATGTCCTTGGTCGAGAAGAAGGCGAAGCTCTTTGGAAAGAGTCTTATCCTGTTGAGCGTCTGCTTGAAATTAAAAACACAGTTGGAAGCAGAGAGTGGTCTGCGCTATTTCAGCAGAGTCCTACAGCGGAAGATGGAAATATCTTCAAGCGCGAATGGTGGCAGTGGTGGGACAAGTCTCAACCGCCAGACTGTGAATATGTAATCCAATCATACGATACTGCTTTCTCTATAAAGACATCAGCAGATCCAACATCAATACAAACTTGGGGCATCTTTCTTAAGGACGACGGACCACACGCAATACTTCTGCATCGTTTAAACAGACGAATGGAGTTCCCTCAGCTACGTTCGGAAGCTCAACAGTTGTATAAGGATTGGAAACCTGATAATGTAATCATTGAGAAGAAAGCTTCAGGTCAATCTCTCATACAAGATCTTCGTCGTGCTGGTATTCCCATTAACGAGTATTCTCCAGACAGGGATAAAGTTTCACGAGCACATAGCGTCGCACCACTTGTCGAGTCTGGTAGAGTTTGGATTCCAAAAAAAGCTTGGGCTGAAGATTTTATTAACCAA
>Ga0315904_10007874_pt1 | contig 14201 bp, 9 predicted proteins | sample LakEriMetagenome_6_FD_203529 | JGI IMG/M metagenome (GOLD analysis project Ga0315904, IMG submission 203529) | Freshwater fungal communities from buoy surface, Lake Erie, Ohio, United States - Buoy 12 MA120 | ecosystem: Environmental > Aquatic > Freshwater > Lake | place: USA: Lake Erie, Ohio... | reverse complement strand
TCCGCGACCTCCGAGGGAATGCGCGCGGGCACGATGGAAATGTCCAGAATGTGGCTGCGATGGCGGTTTTCGGCGGGATCGTAGCAAACGCAGATGCCGTCCGCGTCGCGCGCCACCATCACCGAAATCTCGCGCTCGAAGGGCACCCATGCCTCCAGCACGCCGCGCGGGGCGTTGAAGGATTTCCAGATCCCGGCGGCGTCCTCGCTTCCCTCGAGCTTGATCTGGCCGTGGCCGTCGTAGCCGAAGTCGGCGGTTTTGAGTACGCCTGGGCCGGAGAGTTCGCGCATCGCGGCGGCGAGCTCCTCCGCCGTGGAAACCACCCGGAACCACGCGCAGGGGATGCCGTTTTCTAACAGGAAATTCTTCTCCCGCTCGCGGTTCTGGCAGATCGAGATCGCGCGCGGCGAAGGATGCAAGGGAATCGATTCCGCCACGGCGCGCAGGGTTTCATGCGGAATGTTCTCGAACTCCACGGTGGCGACGGTGGCCACCTCGCGGAAGTGTTCGAGCGCCTTGGGATCGTCAAAGGGCAGGTCGATCACCTCATCGGCCACCTCGACGGCCGGGGCTTCGAGTCCGCCGGTCCAGACGGCGGTGCGCACCCCCATGCGGCGGGCGGCGAGCGCGAGCATGCGGCCGAGCTGGCCGCCGCCGATGACGCCAAGCATGCAGTGCGGCGGGTGGATGGGGTGGGGGACTTGCGGCATGGTCTCAGTCGATGGGATCCAGCGGCGGGAGTTCGGCGGCCTTGACCTTGGCGTTTTGTTTCGCGCGGAAATCGGCGAGTTGCGCGGCGAGTTCCGGGTTTTCGTTGGCAAGCATGGCGACGGCGAAAAGCGCGGCGTTGATGGCTCCGGCCTTGCCGATGGCGAAGGTGGCGGTGGGAATGCCGGCCGGCATCTGGACGATGGACAGCAGCGAGTCCACGCCTTTGAGCGCCTTGGATTCCACGGGAACGCCGAGCACCGGCAGGTCGGTGATGGCGGCGGCCATGCCCGGCAGGTGGGCGGCCCCGCCGGCACCGGCGATGATGCATTTCAACCCGAGGCCGCGGGCGGCGGAGGCGTAGGAAAACAACTTGTCCGGCGTGCGATGGGCGCTGACCACCTCGGCCTCCCAGGCCACTCCGAAGTCGCGCAGCGTCCGGGCCGCGTGTTCCATCGTCGGCCAGTCCGAGTCACTTCCCATGATGATTCCCACCAGCGGTGCGTTCGACATGGCCGGAGGTTGGACGGCCGCCGGGCAGGCGTCAATGCGGGTTCCGGGGATCGGCGAAGGACCCCGGGACGGGATTCCGCCGGGTTTGTCGATCAGGATGGATCGTTTCCGTGGACATTGAATCAGGCGGACGGTGTCTCATTCTCACCACCCATCCGCCCGCCGGGTTTCACGAGGAAACCGCCGCTCACTTCTTCCTCAGCTTCGTGATGCGGCCGCTGATGTTCCAGTCCTGGACGTAGAGGTCGCCGGTGGGCGAAAAACCCAGACCGTGCGGGGCGGTGAAGATGCCGAGGTGTTGTTCCTCGGGTTTCACCTTGAAGTTCGCCCACTGCGCCTTGTTCGGATTGTCGCCGAGGAAAGCGACGGGCGCGCCGTTTTTGTCGAGGATGGTCACGCGGGCCTCGAGTTCGGCGACGCCGAGGTGTTCGCCGTGGAAGGAGAACGAGCAGGGACGGCGCAGGTTGGTGGCGTGGACGCCGATCCAGCCGCCTTCGAGGTCGAGGTGGCAGAGGCGGCGGTTTTCGCGGTCGGCCACGAGCAGGCGCGGCTCGCCGAAGCGGGTGTCGATGGCCAGGCCGTGGCAGGTGTTGAACTGGCCGTCTCCCTTGCCCTTGCCGCCGAAGGTTTTGAGGATTTTGCCGGTGGCGTCAAACTTGTGGATCAACTGCGAGCCGTAGCCCATGGCGGCGAAGATCGAGCCGTCCGGAGCCACGGTCACGGCGGTGAGGCCGCCCCATCCGCCGGGCACCTGGCCGGTGGCGGCGTTGGGGATTTCCAGCAGGAGCTTGCCGTCGGTATCGATCTTGCAAACGCGGAAGGGCGTGGTGGGCAGGCCCTTTTTCTTGCGCTCGGCATTGCCGCTGCCGTTGTTCTGCGCTCCGTAGAGCACGGTTTTTCCATCCTCCTCGCGGATGGCCATGGCGTGGAAACCCTGGCAATCCGGGGCGATGGCCTTCACGAAATTGCCCTCCTTGTCCCAAACGATGATGGCCAGATCGGATTCGGTGCTGAAATAGACTTTCTCATCCGGCCCGACGAGCACGCTGCCGTGGGTCGGCCCAAGCGCCTTGCCCTCGGGCAGTTTCCCCCAGCCGGGGACGGCTTCGAAGGTCCAGGCGCCATTGCCGGTCACGACCGGCGATTGGACATCCGCGCCCGGCGCGGTGCCGTGGTCGGGATGGGCGTGGGCAAGGAGCGGGAACAACAGGGCGAGCAGCGGGAGGTGTTTCATTGACCCGGAGAATCAATCTGAGGATCGTCCCGATGGCAAGAGGCGATCGAGGGCTGAAACATCAAGGATTCCGAGAAACGAGGAGCTTGGTGAACATTCCCGGATTTTTCCAACCATCGCACGATTCGTGCTATTTGAGACCGACGATGACCCGCGAACACGAACGCCTCGCCGAAGACCAGCAGCGCTCGAAGAAATGGCGTCGCTGGGGACCGTTCCTCAGCGAACGCCAGTGGGGAACTGTGCGCGAGGACGATTCGGACCACGGCAACAGCTGGGCGGCCTTTCCGCACGACCACGCGCGCCGCCGCGCCTATCGCTGGGGTGAGGACGGCTTGCAGGGGTGGAGCGACCGCCAGTGCCGGCTGTGTTTCGCCCCGGTTCTGTGGAATGGCCGGGACTCGATCCTCAAGGAGCGTTTGTTCGGCCTCGGCGGCAACGAGGGCAACCACGGCGAGGACGTCAAGGAGTGTTATTACTATCTCGATTCCACGCCCACGCATTCCTACACCCGCGCGCTCTACAAGTATCCGCAGCGGCGTTTTCCCTACACCGAGATCCGCGTGGAAAACGAGCGCCTCGGCCGCAGCGGACCCGAACTGGAACTCGCGGACATGGGCATGTTCGATGAGAGCCGTTACTTCGATGTGGTCCAGGAGGTCGCCAAGCGCTCGCCCGAAGACATCCTCTGGCGCATCACCGTCACCAACCATGGTCCGGTGGCGGCGCCCATCCATGTGCTGCCCAGCCTGTGGTTCCGAAACACCTGGGCCTGGGGCGAGCACCGTGACCATCCGGTGCGCAAACCGGAACTTTTCCTCACGGGCGACGCGCTGCGGGCCAGTCACGAGTCACTCGGCGAATACCGTTTCATCACCGAAGCCACGGCCGGATGCGCCAAGCCGAAATGGTTGTTCACCGGCAACGAAACCCATGCGGAAAGCCTCTGGGGAACACCCAATGTGGCACCCCATGTGAAGGACGCGTTCCACCGCCTCATCGTCAATGGCGAAGCTCAGGCCGTATCGCCCGAACCACGCGGCACCAAGGCCGCCGCGCACTACCGCTTCAACATCCCGCCGGGTGGCAGTGTCACCATCCGCTGCCGGCTTCACCTCTTCGCCGAAACCAACGGCCTTGATGATTTCGACGGCTTCGACGAAACCTTCGCGGAACGGATCGCCGAATGTGATGACTTCTATCAGGAAGTCATACCCAAGGAAATCTCCGATAACGAACGTCTCATCTGTCGCCAGGGATATGCGGGGTTGCTATGGACCAAGCAGTTCTTCCACTACGTGGTCGAGGACTGGCTCAAGGGCGGAGCCACCCAGCCTCCATCGCAGGCACGCCTCTCCGGCCGCAACTCCGATTGGCCGCACTTCTTCGCCCGCGACATCCTTTCGATGCCGGACAAATGGGAATACCCATGGTTCGCCGCATGGGACACCGCGTTTCACATGATCCCCTTCGCGACCGTCGATCCCGAGTTCGCGAAAAACCAACTGCTGCTGCTGCTGCGCGAATGGTACATGCATCCGAACGGCCAGCTTCCGGCCTACGAATGGAACTTCTCGGATGTGAATCCACCGGTTCACGCGTGGGCGGTCTGGCGTGTTTACAAGATATCTGGGCCCAAGGGAAACCGCGACCTGCTCTTCCTCGAACGCGCTTTCCAGAAACTCCTGCTCAACTTCACCTGGTGGGTGAACCGCAAGGACGTTGAGGGCCGCCATGTCTTCGGCGGCGGATTCCTGGGATTGGACAACATCGGGGTTTTCGACCGCTCCCAGGCCCTGCCCGGCGGCGGGAGACTGCATCAGGCGGATGGCACCGCGTGGATGGCCTTCTTCTGCCTCACCATGCTCTCGATCTCGCTCGAGCTGGCATTGGAGAAACCCGCCTACGAGGACATCGCGTCGAAGTTCTTCGAGCACTTCGTCAACATCTGCGACGCCATCAACTCCCTCGGCGGCACCGGACTTTGGGATGACGCGGACGGCTTCTACTACGATCAGCTCATCATCAACCACGAGAACCCGATCCCGCTGCGCATCCGCTCGCTCGTCGGACTGCTGCCGCTCTGCGCCGTCACCGTGCTCAAGCAGAAAACCATCGACGCGCTGCCCGGCTTCCGCAAACGCATGGACTGGTTCCTCGTCAACCGTCCGGACCTTCTGAAATACATCACCACCCGCCGCGTCCCGGGTGAAAACAATCCCGGCCGCTGCCTTCTCGCGATCCCGTCCGAAAAGCGCCTCCGCAAGTGCCTCGCCTACATGCTCGATTCCGCCGAGTTCCTTTCCGACTTCGGAGTGCGATCGCTCAGCAAGGCCCACGGCGCGGAGCCCTTCGTCTTCGAACATCTCGGGCAACGCCACGAAGTCTGTTACACACCCGGCGAGTCCACCTCGGACATGTTCGGTGGCAATTCGAACTGGCGCGGACCCATCTGGTTTCCCACCAACTATCTCATCATCGAGGCACTCGAAAGATATCATTATTTCTATGGCGAGTCACTGAAAGTCGAGTTCCCCACCGGCTCCGGAAACCATCTCACCCTGCGCGAGATCGCCGCCAGGCTTTGCGACAGGCTGCTCTCGCTGCTGCTGCCGGACAAGGACGGCTACCGCCCCTGTTTTGGTGATGCGAAGCGCTACACCGATTCCGCCGATTGGCAGGGACTCCTGCTGTTCCACGAATACTTCCACGCCGAGACCGGCGAGGGACTCGGCGCGTCCCACCAGACCGGATGGACCTCCCTGGCCGTCAGACTGGTCCGGGAACGCCGTGAGAAACTCGCCGTTCCCGGCTGAGACCTATCTCATCAGCAGGTCCAGCAACAGGCTCTGAAGCGCGCAGTAGAACTGGGACCTCAGGAAGGCGGATCGCACATCGGGCGGAAGTTTCTCCGGCCGCACCCGCTCGCCGGGACCGAATCGGTGGATCTCCTCAATCGCCAGCCGGGCCTGGTTGAGCGCGCTGTACCATCGTGGCGCGTCGTCACGCGTAATCCAGAGCGGACCCTTTCCGCCGGCGACTTCAAGCCGCGCGGCCGAAACGATGGCCGCCACATGGGAAACATCGGAATGAAACGCCTCGTCCAACTCCGGAATGATGAACTCGCGCCAGTCTTCGGCGAGTTCCTCTTCACCGATCAGTGCTCCGAGCCGCTCTGCCAGCTTCTCGTCGCAAGATACCGCGTCATGGGCAATGCCGGACAGCAACAGCCAGTCGTCGTCGTCCTCCGCATCGACGCGCAACCCTCCCTCAAGTGTCGGCATGATTCTCACAGCGCCTTTTCCATCGAGGTTTTGAGTTGATGCGCCTGGAGCTGCTGCGTGTAGAACTCCGCCTTTTCTCGCTGGCCGGTCCAGACAATCGAGCGGCCGAGCTTGTGGACCTCCATCATCAGCACCGCCGCCTTTTTCTCATCGTAGCCGAAGACCTTCATGAACACATAAGTGACGTAACCCATCAAATTCACCGGATCGTCATGCACGACGACATTCCATGGCACATCAAGGGACGTGTCTTCCCGGGTTTGGGTGAGTGTGTCGCTGCCTGACATGAAATCGGTTAGACAGTGGCCGGCTCGGGCGCGTCCACCCAGCGGCCGTGTTCGCGGATGAGGTCGATGAGGCGTTCGACCGCCTCCTCCTCGGGAATGTTGAACTTCACGGCGGTCTTGCCAACGTAGAGGTTGATCTTGCCCGGCGCTCCGCCGACGTAGCCGAAGTCCGCGTCCGCCATCTCGCCCGGGCCGTTGACGATGCAGCCCATCACGGCGATGCGCACGCCCTTGAGATGGCCGGTGGCCGCGCGGATTTTCTGCGTGGTGGACTGCAGATTGAAAAGCGTGCGCCCGCAGCTCGGGCAGGCGACGTAGTCGGTCTTGAAGATCCGCGCTCCCGCCGCCTGCAGGATGTTGTAGGCGAGCCGCAGCGACTGGCCGGGTGCGGTTTCGCCCCGCACCAGCACCGCGTCGCCAACGCCGTCACAAAGCAGTGAGCCGAGGTTGCGCGCGGCGGGCAACAGGGCTGTTAGAAAGTCCGGGTTTTCAACCGGCGGACGGAGGGTGTCCTTGAGCAGGATCGGATGCCTCGCGTCGATCCGCGAGGCGAGCAGGCGGAAGGCCGGAATGACTTCCATGCCTGTGCCGTCCGCCACGGTCACCACACAGGGTTCGTCCCGGGCGTTGATCGCCGCCACCGTCGCGTCATCCGCCGGGTCGATTTCCACCACGCCGGATTTTTCGACGATGATCTCCGGCTTGTAGTCACCCATCGCTGAGATCTTGTGGGCCACAGCATTCCACCGCTCCTGGGTGGTGAACACCCGCACCGTATTGCCGCCGCCAAGGGCGTGGCCCATGACGGTGACCGGTGAACTACGGCGTCTTTCGTAGTTGAACGGATCGTAGGAGGGCTCGAAAGGAGCTTCCTGCAGGGACCGCAAGTCCTTGTCCCATTTCCTGTTGAACGGCTCCGCGAGCGCCCTGGCCACGGGGATCTCATGCACCGAGTCCTCTGTCAGTGAAACCCGGATGGTGTCGCCAATGCCATCTGCCAGCAGCGAACCGATGCCGATGGCGCTCTTGATCCGGCCGTCCTCGCCGTCGCCCGCCTCGGTGACGCCGAGGTGGATCGGATAGTTCCAGTCCGGCCCCTCGGCATTCAATCTGGCGACGAGCAGCCGGTAAGCCTCGATCATCACCTTCGGGTTGCTCGCCTTCATCGAGAAGATCAACTCGTGATAGTCATGCTCGCGGGCGATCCGCGCGAACTCCAACGCGCTCTCGACCATGCCGAGCGGCGTATCCCCATAGCGATTCATGATGCGGTCGGACAACGATCCGTGATTGGTGCCGATGCGCATGGCCCGGCCCAGATCCTTGCAAAGCGCGACCAGTGGGGAAAACTCGGCGCGGATGCGTTCGAGCTCCTCTTCGTACTGCGCGTCGGTGTATTCGCGGATCTCGAACTTCTTCTTGTCCGCATAGTTGCCGGGGTTCACCCGGACTTTCTCCACCCACTTCGCCGCTTCGATCGCGGCGTCCGGTTTGAAATGAATGTCCGCCACCAGCGGCACCTGGCATCCGGCCGCACGGACCTCGCGGGCGATGTTTTCGAGGTTGGCGGCATAGACCTTCGTCTGCGCGGTGATGCGGACAATCTCGCATCCGGCCTCGGCCAGCGCCAGCACCTCGGCGACGCATGCCGGGGTGTCGCGGGTGTCCGAGGTGATCATCGACTGCACGCGGATCGGGTTGTTTCCGCCGATGCCCACGTCTCCCACCATGACCTCGCGCGTCAGACGCCGGTGGTAGCGAAGCAAGTCCGGGCAGTATGCAAGTGGGTGGGAATTGGTCATGTTCCGGCAGCTACTTACCCGAGAATCCCGCCCGCGGCAACGGCGGGATGCGGGATATGGACCTTTAGTTAGCCAACTTGGGCCGCAATTTCCCCTCGCGCCCCCGGATTTCCCGTGCCATGGATCACGCCATGGCCCGCAGAACCCGACTTGCCAGCGCCGTGGCGCTGATCGCCCTGAGCGTCGCCGCCCAGGCGGAGAATTTCATCCGCGTGGACGAGGACGACAAGGCGGCCCGGCTGCAAACGGCCGTCACCCGCTACGAGCGCGACGGCGCGTCCGTCGAGCTGTTAGGCGCGGTGCATATCGCGGACAAGGCCTACTACGGGAAACTCAACGAGCGCTTCAAGGGCTACGACGCCGTGCTGTTCGAAATGATCGGCGGCGAAAACCTGGAGCAAAAGGCCGCGGCCGACGGCAACCAGGATCTTTCCGGACTCCACAAGATCTACGACATGGTGGCGAAGTTCCTCAACCTGACGGGACAACTCCAATCCGTCGATTACACCGCGCCGAACCTGGTCCATGCCGATCTCACGCTCGAAGAGTTTTCCCGAATGCAGGAAGAGCGGGGCGAATCGCTCCTCGGATTCGCGCTCAAGGCCGGCAAGGACGCGCCCGAGAACGCGAAGCAACCGGATCCGACAAAGCTTCTCGCGGCGATGCTTTCCGGGAAATCCGATCTCGTGAAACTCGAAATCGTCCACACGCTCGGACAGGGCGACGACCAGATCGCGGCCTTCGCCGGCGAAAGCGTGATCATCTCGGACCGCAACCGCCGCTGCCTTGAGGTGATGGAGCGCGAACTCGCCGCCGGAAAGCGCAAACTCGGGGTCTTCTACGGCGCCGCGCACTTTCCGGACATGGAGAAGCGCCTGTTAGAGATGGGCTTCAAACGGGTTCGACAGGAATGGCTGACCGCGTGGGACATCCCGAAGGAAAACCCGGAGCCCAAGCCGGAATCCTAGGCGCGGCGTTCCCGGCCGATTCCTCAAAACCCGCGATGCCGCACCAGGCACGCGCAAGCCGGCCCTAACGGCAGCAAGACCGTTGGAAGGCCCGACAATCCCATCACTTGAGGCAGCCGCGCGTTTTCAGCCAGCCATCGAGTGCCCCTTCCCACGAGGGATTCCTGTTGAAGGCATTCGGGCCATGTCCTCCCGCTTCGAAGATCACGCAGGCGGCGGGAACCTTATGGGCGACCAAGGCCTGATAGAAGCGCAGGCTGTTCTCGACATCCACGGTGCGATCGTCGGTGCAATGGAGCAGGAAACAGGGTGGTGTTCCCGCCGTTACGCGAAGCTCGCTGGAATATCGCTCGCCCAGGTCCTCGGCACCCATCAGATTCCGCCGTGATCCCTTGTGGGCGATGTGATCATTCATGTTGATCACCGGATAGAACAGGATCGCGAAGTCCGGACGCGAACTCATGCGCTCGACCGGATCACCGCTCGTCGCGTTTCCCTCATCGAACACCGTGGCCACCGTGCTGGCAAGGTGACCGCCCGCGGAGAACCCCCAGACTCCCACCCGCTTTGGGTCGATCCCCCAATCCGCCGCTTTCGCCCGGGTCATGCGGATGGCCCTGCGCGCATCATTGGCCGGAATCAGATGGTGTTGGTTCGGCAAACGGTATTTGAGCATTACCGCCGTGATTCCCCGTTCGTTCAACTCCCTGACGATCGGCATGCCTTCGGGTTCCACGCAAACCACTCCATATCCGCCGCCCGGAATCACTACCACCGCCGCACCCGTGGCCTTTTCCTTGGGCGCCGGATAAACCGTGATGGTGGGAATGCTGATGTTGCCGATGCAGCCCTTCACGATCTCAGGCCCTTGCAGGCCATTGCTGTCGGGCGGGCCTTTCGGCCAAAGAAGTTCCAACTGGGGTTCCGCGAGCGCGGATGCTCCGCCACTGACAATCAGGGCCGCCACCCATGCGCAGGCATTCAACCGGCAAGTTCCAACTTTTTGTCGATTCATCATGACGGCAGACTGGCTTCCTGATTCGTCGGGGGAAAGGCAAAAGGGAAACCGATGGCGCGTGCGTTCTTCCCTGCCGCACCGCTTGTTACCACAGGTCGGTTTCACCGAATGTGCCCACCACTTTCATTCACACCCGTTATCGGCTTGGCCAAGCGACGGGTTTGCCATAAACCGGCGTCACTGATCCTGAAAACGAAGCCATGAACCGATACCAACTCGCCTGCTTGCTCGGCACCCTCCTGATCACCACAGGATACTCCCGTGCGGAGCCAGCGCCCGCCGGGGAGATCACCCGCGAACAGCGCATCAAGTGGTGGCGTGAGGCGCGTTTCGGCATGTTCATCCACTGGGGGCTCTACGCCATTCCGGGCGGCACTTGGAAGGACAAGGTGCGCGACAGCGGCTATTCCGAGTGGATCATGTTCGATGAGAAAATCCCCGCCAGGGAGTATGAACAGCTCGCCGCGAGGTTCAATCCGGTGAAGTTCGATGCGAAGGAATGGACCTCCATCGCGAAAAACGCCGGGATGAGATACATGGTGCTGACCGCCAAACACCACGACGGCTTCTCGATGTTTGATTCCGGGCACACGAGCCATGACATCGTGGATGCCACGCCCTTCAGGCGCGACATCACCAGGGAGCTCTCCGATGCCTGCCGTGACGGCGGCATCCGCTTCGGTTGCTACTACTCGGTGGACCGCGACTGGTACCGCCCGCAAGGCCCGGGCAACCGCTACAAGCAAACCAACACCTGGGACTATCCGGATTCCAAACCGGAGGACTTCGACCGCTACCTCGCCGGTTTCGCCAAACCCCAGATCGAGGAAATCCTGACCCAATACCGGCCGGACGTGCTGTGGTTCGACGACATCGACATGAAGAACGACGCGCAGGTGCTCGATCTCTATCAGACCGTCCGCAAGCTGCGCCCGGAATGCGTCATCAACAGCCGGATCCAAGGCTGCGTTCCGCCGAAAGTGATTCCGCCGCCGCTTTGCGACTACCTCTCCAGCGGCGACAACGAAATCCTCAAAGGCAACATCGGCTTCGAATGGGAGAACCCCGGCTCGATGAACACGAGCTATGGATACAATCCCAACGACCACAAGTGGCACTCCGCCGAAGAGATCGTCACCAAGCTCGTCCAGATCGTCAGCAAGGGCGGCAACTACCTGCTCAACGTCGGCCCCACCCCCGAAGGAACGATCCCCCAACCGTGTATCGACCGCCTCGCCGAAGTCGGTCGCTGGATGGAAATCAATGGCGAGGCGATCTATGGCAGTTCGCCCTGGCATGCGACGGAAGAAACACACGAGCCATCCGGCCGCGTCATCCACTTCACCACCAAGGGCGATGCGGTGCATGTCTTCTGCCCGGTGAATGGAAAGGCCGATGAAATCACCCTCAAGGCGCTCGGCGCGACTCACCTTCCGGAACGGCGCATCGTTTCCATCACGCTGCTCGGATCCGATGAGAGCGTGAAATGGTCGCAGGATGCCGGTGCGCTCACACTCACCGTGCCGGCAAATGCACCTGGCGGCATCATCGCCACCTTCCTTGTCGAGTTGAGCGACTGACGGCTTCGTGAAGTCAGAGGTTCTTCCCGCCGGTCCGACTCACTCGCCGCCGCCTCCGCCTCCGCCGCCGCTGTATGGCACGATGCCGAAGCGGAAGAATTCCTTGGGTTCATTCATCGGCATGATGAACTCGCGGATTTCGCCATTGCCCTCGAAGAACCAGTAGTCGAGCCATGAGTCCAGACCGGTCGAAGTCTGGAGCACATAGGTCACTCCCGTAATCGTATCGATACCGAGGGTGACTTCGTCATTCACCGCATCGACCTCGAAGGTGCTGAGCACCGGCGAGCCGCCGGCCATCACGGCGGTGACGCTGGGTGCCTGATTGTTGGATGCGTCGCCGTCGATGCCGTTCGCCGTCACGGAAGGTTCCAGGAGAACCGCCGCCTCGGTCGCGGGAGCGGTGAACTGGACGGTGATGGCCGATGTCGCGGAAACGGTGAGAGGCGGCACCGGGATGGTGAGTGTTCCGACGTTGACCGTTCCGGCGGGGGTGGAGCCGATGAGCGTGGCATTCGGCGGCAGGGGAAGGTCCAGTGTGCCGCCGGTCGAGTCCGCCGGGCCGAGGTTTTCAATGGTGTAGGTGACGGTGAAGGCGGACGCGAGGTCCACCGCAAGTGGGGCATCGACGGCCAATGCGAGATCGGTGCTGAAGGTGTCTGGCACCACGGTGACGCCGAAGTCGTTGCCCACCGGGCCACCATCGCCGTTGGCGAGGTAGGTGATTTGAATGGCGAGGCCGTTGCCGATCGGGATGCCAGCGCCTTCCGGCAAGCCGGCGAAGTTGCCGACGATCGCATCGCTGCCATCGTTGAGGATAAGGACCGCGGTATCGTTTTCCACCAGCGCGAAGCCGGTGGAGATGGAAAGCTCGCCACTTAGATTCACCGTTCCACCGACCCGCATCTGGTTGAAGCCGGTCTGGGGCGCCACGCCGTTGAAGGAGAAGTCCATCAAGGCGCCCGCATCGAGGGTGAAGTCGCCGGTGATGTGGAGAAGGCCGTCAAAGTCCGGGAAAACATAGGCCCCGGGCTGGGCATGGACGTTGCCATCGATCAAGGCGTTGCCCTCGATATAGCCGGGAGTGGTCACGTCGCCAAGGAGGCTGCCGTAGATGCTGATGGACTCTTCCGCCGCAATGGTGATGGGAGAGGTCATCGCCAAGGCGTCGAGGGTGGCGCCGGCCTCGACATAAACGGAATGGGGGGTTCCCCAACTTGCATTGCCCGCAATCTGCAGGGTGCCTTCGTAGATCGATCGGTCGCCGAAAGAGGTGTTGGTGCCGCTGAGGATCACGGTGCCGGTGCCGAGTTTGTCGAGGCCGAATTCACCGGCCATCGGCCCACTGATGTCGAGGGTCCCGTCCGCCTCAAGGTCCAGCGATGTGAACGTGGTGTTGGGATCGGCACTCTGGCTGATGCCGCCGGAAATCCTGGCGTCGATGGCAGCCGGGCCGTTGTTCACGACGAGGTCGCGCAAGACGGAAGTCGCGCCGTTGTTGAGCTCGATGGGATTTTGGAAATCGACGGTGTGGGTGGCGGTGGCGCTGCCGAGGATCAGGGATCCATAGTCATTGCCGGTGACGCTGCGGTAGAGGAAAGCCGGTGAGGTTTGCCCCCAAACCACGGTGGTGCTCGCGCCCCCGAGGTTCACACTGCGGTTCGCGCCATGGGCTGCCCAGCCGCCGCCGACTGCCGTCGGGAGCTGGACTTCACCGGGACCGGTGCCGAGAGCGCGGGTGAAGTCGCCGTTTCCGAGTTCGAGGACCGCGCGGTTTTCGAAGCTGAGGTTGCCTGCGGGCAGGGCTGCGGTGCCACGCAGGGAAAGGACATGGCCGGAGCCGACCAGAAGGCTGCTGGAGGAGATGGCGAAGGCAGTCGGCACGCCGAGTGTGAGATCGCCGCCGCTGCCGGTGGTGGCGCCCGAGAGAATCGTCTGGCCGGGGCCGAAGAAGGCGCTGGAACCGGCTCCCCATGCGAGCGAAGGGATGTCGAGCGACGTGCCGGTGGAACCGCGAATGCTGCCGCCGTTCGCGCCGAAAACCACATTGCGGCCGAATGCGAATGACGTCGTGTTGTGCAGGCAGCCGCCGTCGATGGTCAGGTCTCCGGCGGAGTCGCCGAGTGCGTTTTCGGCGGCGATCGAAAGGATGCCCTTCTGGATGGTGGTGGTGCCGCTGTAGGTGTTGCCGCCATCGAGTTTCAAGGTGCCGTTGCCGACCTTCGTGAGGTTGACGGTCGATGCGGCGTCGTCGATCACGCCGGTGAGGTCGAGGGTCGCGCTATCACCCAGGGCGGTGCTTCCGTTGACGACGTCGAAGATGAGGTTCTGCGAGGTGTTGAAATCGCCGCTCATCACGAGCGTCTCGGGAGAAGGGCCGGAGTAAGTGAAGGTGACGTCGCCGGCACCGGTCAGTGTGTGGTTGCCGGTGATCGGGCTGGTGGCCGCGCCGTAGTCGAGACCCGCGGGGACGCCGAAGCTGTTAGTGAAGGTGATCGGGCCGGTGCCGAGGGATGTGCCCCCGCCGGATTTCACCGTGCCGCCGGCGATTTGCAGTCCACCGGCGAAGGTGTTGTCAGGGTTCGCCAGGAAAAGTGTGCGCGGGCCGGTCTTGAGGATGCCGCCGTTGAGGATGCGGGTTTCGATGGTGGCGTTGGCCTTCGGCTCGTTGGTGCCGACGGTGGTGGTCGTCACGTGAATGGTGCGGGTCGTGCCGCCGAGGTCGAGGAAGCCGTCGTAGGCCGGTGTGAACTCGCTGCCGGTGCCGGTGATGAGGACGTTGCGTTCGTCGTTGGAACTGCTGTTGA
>Ga0315904_10007873_pt1 | contig 14203 bp, 28 predicted proteins | sample LakEriMetagenome_6_FD_203529 | JGI IMG/M metagenome (GOLD analysis project Ga0315904, IMG submission 203529) | Freshwater fungal communities from buoy surface, Lake Erie, Ohio, United States - Buoy 12 MA120 | ecosystem: Environmental > Aquatic > Freshwater > Lake | place: USA: Lake Erie, Ohio... | reverse complement strand
CCCGAAAAAGTTTCCCGCGTGGAGGTGGAAAACGAAAAGCAGGAAGCTCGCCTGCAAAAGATCGAATCCACCGCCGCCGACCGCGCCGAGACTCTGGCCCGAATCGACGAGCGAACCAAACGCATCGAGCAAATCCTCGCCAACCGTCCGTGATCCTTTGACACCCACGCACGGGAGATGAAAAACCTGATCTCAAGGCTCAAGGAGCCCTCCACCATTCGCGGCCTCTGCATCCTCCTCGGGCTGGCAGGCATCAACCTCGAGCCCGAAGCGGTCAACGCCATCACGAGCTTGACCATCGCCGCCCTCGGCGCGATCGAGCTTTTCCGAAAGGAAAAATGATCAACCCCGCCAAGTTCGCGGCGGCCATGATCCTCGCCGCTTTTCTTTTCCTAGCTTTGGCTCTCCTCACCGGGTGCTCGAGCTTCGGCCCGCTCACTTTCTCGCTCGAGAGCGACTATGGCCGCTTTAGCTACCAACTCCCCGAGCTTCCAGATCGCACCCTCCGCGACAAATGATCTCCCTCCTCGCCCGCTTCTTCATGCTCCCCAAGCCGCAGGTATCCCCCGCGCCACAGCCAGAGCCGAAGCCCGCGAAGCCAGCCAAAACCTCCCCCGCCAAAACCTCCGGCCGCCTCAAGCCCGAGCCAAAGTTTTATCAGCAGACCAACAAGCGGACCCCCAACATCTCAGCCGGCCGCGTCATTAAGCCGACCCATGTGATTTTGCACCACACCTCCGGCGCTTATGCCGGATCAGTCTCGTGGTGCTGCGATCCGGTAAGCAAAGTCAGCTACCACTGCATTATCGCCCGCAACGGCAAACGAACCGTCCTCGCCCTCCCCACCCAGCGAACCTGGCACGCCGGAGTCTCAAGCTGGCAAGGCCGCAAAGACGCCAACTCATTCAGCGTCGGCATGGCATGGGAAGGCGACACCTACTCGACCCCATTGAGCGAAGACGCCCTCCTCAGCGCCGTCGAATATCTCCTCCCCATCATCCGCGAAAACAACATCCCCCTCGCAAACATCCTCCGCCACGCGGACATCGCCCCCGGCCGCAAAGACGACTGCTCCCCAGCCGCCCACGCCGCGCTTTTAGCGGCACTTAACCGCGTCCTGTAATGGCCAAGAAACCCGCCCCGCCAAAAGACCGCGAGGCCGTCATGCTCCAAGCCCGCGCCCTCCTCGCCGAGCATTTCGCGCATGGCATCTGCGTGGTGAGTTGGGAAGACGAAGGCACGACATACAACATGGATTTTAAATTCGGCAACGACTACGCCGCGAAATCCCTCGCCCGCGAAGCCGAAGACCTGCTCTGGCCCTACGAGGAAGAAGACGAGGACGAAGAAGAGGAGGAAGAAGCGTGAAAGCCACTCTCGAATTCGACCTGCCCGAAGAACGCACCGAGCACATCTGCGCTGTGAAAGGCATGGACTCCATTTTAATAATCGACGACCTCCTTCAAGAAATCCGCGCATTCCTTAAACACGAATCCGGCGAATTTAAGTCTTGGCGAGACGACGAAGGCCGCGAATGCAAAGCCTGCCCCGCCACGCTCGAAAAAATCCGTTCCTTCATTTGGGAACTCCGAAAAGACAACGAGATTCCCGACCTCCCATGACGCCAATCAAAAAATGGAAAAAGTGGCTGGCCGTCGGATGCAGTCACGGAGCGGAGATCGATCCCGAAGCCCGCAAAGCCGTGTTGATTTTTAAGGAGCGCTGGAAGCCCGACAAGACCCTCCACCTTGGCGACTTCATTGACCTCTCCGCTTTCCGCGCCGGAGCCGTCCGCGACAGTAACGACTCCGACCACGCCGCCGATGTCGCCGGGGATCTCTCCGCAGGCATCGAATTCCTCCACGAACTCCGCCCACAGGTCATCCTGTGCGGCAACCACGAAGCTAGACTCTGGAAATTCTCCAAAAGCCCCAACGCCCTCCTCGCCTACGCCGCGAATCTAACCATCCAAAAGATTACAGAAACTGCAAACAAACTGCGTGCCACTCTTACTCCCTACGGCATTTGCGAATACCAAATGCTCGGCGGCACGAAATTCGTCCACGGCTCCATGTTCAATGTCTCCGCCATCCGAGACCACGCCGAGACCTACGGCAATGTCGTGATGGCCCACCTCCACCGCGTCGGCTGGGAGCGCGCCCGCAACATCGACGGCGCCAGCGGCTATTGCGTCGGCATGCTCGCCAACTTCGACATGCCCTACGCCAACCAACGCCGTGCGACGCTCGCCTGGTCGCAGGGCTTCGCCTACGGCCACTACTGCGACACATCCCTCACCGTGAATTTATGCGAAAGAAAAAAGGGGAATCCCTGGCTTCTCCCGATCTGACATCCGCGTGGGAAGCCGTATTTGAAACCTCCCGCATCACGGATGCCGCTCCTCTCCGCGCCGCCGGATGGCGCACCGTCCGCGAAATCGCCGCCGACCTCGGCCTCAGCTACTCAGGTGCGGCACGCACGCTGTCCAACAAAGCCAGCAAAGGCTTGCTTGACCGCTGCACGCACAAAGTGGACGACGGCAAAGGCACCCCGCGCACGACGACCTTCTACCGCCCAAAGTCGGCAACAGCGCGCAATAAGAGCGCAACGCCTCTATAAATACCTGCAAAACAGCACGCAAATTTTGATTCGTAATCGATAGGTCACGAGTTCAAATCTCGTCGTCGGCTCTCTCCTTCTGGAGCCCCTCGAACCGCATAAACACTGGCTTGGCGGGCGTTTTTCTGTATCGCACGAAATGGATTGAAATGGCACGGCAAATGGTTGAAATTGCCCCCATGAGCGCAACAAGCGCAACACGGCGCAACAAGCCAGTTGTCACCATTCGCACGGCTACGGTGCGGGGGGAGCCTCGTTTCGTGGTTTTTTCGCGGATCAATGGCGTCGCCAAGCGGGAATTTTTTCGCACCCAGGCGGAGGCGCGGGTTCATCAGGCGGCACTCTTGGAGAAGCTGGAGACTCGCGGGACGGAGGCTTTCACCGGCCCGGCGGGAATGACGGTGGCGCAGGGGTGGAGGGAGTTCTGCCTGGCGCGGATGCCGAAGCTGAAGGATGGGAACCACCGGCGGCTCTTGGAGTGGTGGTGGGGGAAGTTCGTGGCGGAGTATGGCGCGAAGGAACTCCGCGACATCAAAGCGATTCACATCGATGCGTTTCTCTCGCGGCCGGGGTGGTCGGGGACTACGGCGAACCAAGGGTTCGTGTATCTCCGGCTCGTCTGGAATTGGCTGGTTCGCTACGAACTCACATCGACCAACCCGGTGCTCAAGATCGACACGCCGAAGGCCGCGCCGGAGCATCACCTCTTGACGGTGGCGGAGGTGAAGCGACTCCTGGCTCTTACGAAAAAAGATGCGCGCCTCCGGGCTTGGCTCGTGCTCGGAGTTTTTGGCGGCATGCGAATCTCGGAGGTGTGGCGGTGTGAGCCGAAGCATATCGAGAAAGATGAGATTTTTATCCCGATCCGCAAATCGACGGACATCCAACCACGGCCGCGCTTCGTGCCGATCCTGCCTGCCCTCCGCCGGCATCTTCCGAAAAAATGGCCGCGCATAAACGAGGACATCATCAAGCGCGCACGCACGAAGCTAGCCGAACAAATGAAGTGGGAGGAATGGCCGCAGAACTGCCTTCGCCACACGGCGGCATCCATGCACCGGGCAATGTGGCAGGATAGCTCAAAGACGGCTTACTTCCTCGGGCATTCCTCGGCGCGCATGGTGGAGGAAAAATACGCGCGGGGCGTTAGAAAAGCGGACGCGGAGAAATTCTGGGCGCTTTAGGCGGTCAGGTCGATCACTTCGCCTTGCCAGTTTGGAGGGAGTTCGCAGTTTTCTGAGTTGAGTATCCACCAGCGGAGGTCACGGATTGTGGGCGCACAATATTCGCGGACGCGCCCTGGGGGAGGGGGTGTCCCATGGCTTCGTGCTGTTCATATGCTGCCTTGTAGTGATAGTCCCACGCGAGCCTCATGCACTTGCGGATGGCTTGAGATGGAACCATGTCGGTCTGGTTCACCTCAAACTCGTAGCGGATGATTTTGGCTAAAATATCCTGACACTCCGGGGTCAAAGAGACTCCCGGTTTTTTCACTTTTTCGCTGTCTGGTTTTTTGTGCCGACCCACAACGAAAACAATGTCAGCGAATAGGTGCACCCTTGCAATCAATTATTTTTTCGGTGCACCAAAAAAATATTTTCGCCCGCAAACATTGTCCCCATGCGGATGTCAATAGTTTTTTTCATGGTGGGACAACACCCCATTGATTTTTTTTATTGATAAAAGTGCACCGAAATAAAAAAGTGCACCGCATGACAGCGACGAACAAAAAACAGGGAGCGTGTTTCCCACTAGACCTCTGGCAGGAGGTAAAGCGGGAGGCCGAATCAACCGGAACCACCATGAGCAAGGTGATCGTTCAAGCGGTCCGCGAAATGGTGGATCGCAAAAACAAACGGAGGGCCAAGAAATGACCTCCGCTACTGAAATGGCGCAACGGCTCGGGTTGGCCAGGCCGACGCTCCTTAAATGGGCGGCACAAAATCGAGTGCCAGGATTCAAGGTCGGGCGTGAGTGGAAGTTCGACGAGGCCGATGTCGTTCGGGCTTTGAAAATCACGACCGGCAACAGGCTTCAACAGGCGAGCAGCCGGGGGAGGGCCGCGTAATGGACCACGAGACGATTTTGCGCTGCCTCGGTTACGGGATCGAGTTTTTCCAACTGATGGCCGCTCCGGCGGTGCTCGGGGCGATTACCTGGAGGATGTCACGATGAGCCTCTGGCATTGCACGGCAAACGGCGTCTTTGGCCGGTTCGGGGATTATGTGCTGGCCGTCAGCCGCGAGGCCGCACGGGTGACTTTTCAAAAACTCCACGGATTAACACCAACCGAGATTCGGTTGGAGAGGAGGGCGAAATGAGTGGGTGGATGGCGATCTCGTTGGCGGTGCTTTCGCTCTTTTCTTGCTACGCCTGCTACTGCCTCGGGCAGGAAAACATCATTCGGCGCATCAAGCGGATGCGGGAGCGTGAAGACCGCTGGCAGGAGTGGGACTGCGAGAACTTGGAGGATTTCGATGACTAGGTGCGCTGTGTGCCAAGGCGAAGCCGAGCAGGTGGATAACGACCTCGGGCCGGTCTGCTCCGAATGCTTCACGCACTGCGAATGGGCAACGCTCGAACTCCTTTGGCAAGCGGCGGCTGTGAGTCCGTCGAAAGAATAAAATTTCAGCATCGCCCGAGAGGGCAGGTGACGGGGGGGCGCGCATCCAAAACAACGCGCAACAAATTGAGTGATATGAAAATAATTAAAGGAAAACAACAGCGACCACAGCGGGTGGTCATTTACGGGGTCGAAAGCGTCGGTAAGACGACTTTCGCCAGCAAGTTCCCAAATCCTCTCTTCCTCGACATCGAGGGCGGCAGCAACCACCTCGCCGTTGACCGTGTGGCGGTCTCGACTTGGAAAGAACTCGGCGAGTGCATCCAAGAAGCCAGCCGGACGGACTACGAGACGATCGTCATCGACAGCGCCGACTGGGCGGAGCGGTTGGCGGTTGAAGACCTCCTCGCTACGAACAAGAAGCAGAGCGTCGAGGATTTCGGGTTCGGCAAGGGCTGGGTGATGGCGGCGGAAAAGGTCAGCCGGTTCCTGACCGCCTTGGATGCGCTCATCGACGCCGGCAAGCATGTCGTTGTCCTGGCGCACTCGAAGGTTCAGCGCACCGAGCCGCCGGACATCCTCGCCGCTTACGACCGCTACGAACTCAAGCTCTCCAAGCAGTCCTCTCCGCTGGTGAAAGAGTGGGCGGATGAGCTTTGGTTTTTCCGGTTCAAAACGAAAGCCGTCTCGCAGGAGAACGGCAAGGCCAAGGGGATCGGGGGCAAGGAGCGCATCATCCTGACAACCCACTCGGCGGCCTACGACGCCAAGACACGATCGGGCCTCGCCGAGGAGTTGCCGATGGAGTGGGAATCGGTGGCGCATCTCTTTGGCAAGCCTGCGCCCAAAACCTCGGAGCCTGCCGTCGAGATCCTCGGTGCCGAGACGATGGCGGCGATCGAGTTGCTGGAAGCCAACGAGGACGCGGTGAATGCCTTTCTGACCGGCAACGGCTCAATCCAAGAGGGCGAGACTTGGCGCAATGCCTCGCCGAAGTTGCTGGCACAAATCAAAACCCGCCCGCAGGCGCTCATCGCTAAGGCAACCGCACAAATGGAGGTGGCGGCGTGAAGGGATTAACCACAGAGGACACAGAGAGCACGGAGGGCCGGAAGAAGATGTTGAAAATCAGAATGCTCTGCCAACAGGCAATAAATTCCAGGCGTCGCTATAAAAAAATACACCCAGACGCATTTCAGGTTTGGGCATATTCAGAGAAGAGAGGGGCCGCAGCCCTTGGCAGAAAAATCATTTCAATAATTAAGGAGGGCGGAAAATGATCGCCAAGGAAATATCTCCTTCCTCCCTGCCAAAGCTGGCCGAGTGCGCCCTGTTTACGGGTGCGTCGGGCACCAGCTCGGCGGCGGAGCGTGGGACGCTGATCGACAAGGCGATCCGCGAGCTTTTGGTGGATGATCCGACGACTTTCGACACGCTGACCGCCGAAGATCAGGCGGTGGCTCGGTGGGGCGTGGAAGAGCTTCGCACGCTCTCCGGGGGCTACCATGTGGAGACCCGCGAGGAATACCTCGGCATGGAGGTGCCGGGTCTCTCGAAGCCAGGAACGGCCGATGCGGTATGCGTTCGGGCTCAATGGGTGGCAGATCTAAAAACGGGAGCCGTCAGGAATTATAGGGAACAATTAAGTGCCTATTGTTTAGCCTGTATGCACGAGCATTTCGCCGACTCGTGGACGGCTCATGTCGTTTATGTCGATCAGCGCCTTCGCCGCACCTACACATTCACCCGAGACCAAGCCGAGGCGACCGTAAGCCGCATCATCGCCGAGGCGTCGAGCCGGTTGGCGGAGCCGACGCCGAATGAGTATTGCGGGTGGTGCGCTCATGCGAACACCTGCAAGGCGCTGGTTCGCCAATCCTCCGAGGCTTTGGCTTTGGTGAAGTCCGAGACATCCCTTGCCGACATCCGCGACCAAATCCTCGCCAATCCGGTCGAGCTGAGTGCCTTCGCAGCGAACTGGAAGCTCGCCGAGAAGCAGATCGCCGAGCCGGTCATTGATGCTCTGAAAGAACGCCTCGCCGCGGGCGAGGACATCCCTGGCTGGAAGGTTACGACCGGCGCGGGGCGTCAGTTCGTGGAGGCCGATGCCATCGCACGGGCCTCCGCCAATGTTTCCAAAGAGACGCTCATCCTCGCCCTCGGCGGAAAGATGAGCGCCGACAAATTTCGCCAGTTCTGCGCCGACGCCGGCGTGGAGATGGACGAGTCAGCGGTGCGAGCAGGGTCACCCATTAACACCCTGCGACAAATCAAATCCAAAAAATAATATGCCTACATACAAACAATCCGAACCGAAACCCGTCTATTTCGTCGAGCCGGGAACCTACAAAGTCGAAATCGTCAACGCCATGGAAAAGCTATCCAAGGCCGGAAACCCGATGATCAAACTCATCTGCCGAGTCGAAATCGGCGACGGCGCGAAGGGGCCGGAAGTCCATGAGCACCTGACATTCACCGAAAAAGCCGGGTGGAAGATCGACCAAGTGCGCGAAGCCTGCGGGTTTGCCGTGGTGCCAGGGGAGGACATCGATGTCCAGCCCGAGGATTTCATCGGCAAGACGGCCACGGTCGTTCTTGGCGAGGAGGAGGGTGCCGACTCCGGCCACCGCTTCAACACCCTCGAGCGTTGGATGTCACCCAAATCCTCGGCGCCCGCGCCGAAGGCCAAACCCGCCAAAGAGACCGACGACATCCCGTTCTGAACTAACACAAATGGACCGGGTTTATTTTTTTCACAATGGAAGTGAGTGCAAGATCGGCTGCACGGAGAACGACTTACGGCACAGGCTGTGGGCGGCTCATGTGTGGTCTCCTCGGGCGCTTGAAATCCTCGGCTGGGTTGAGGCCAAGCCAGGAGAAAAGACCATTTTGGAAAAGAGGATCCACCTCGCCATTGCCCACCTGCGGCTCGTGAAACCGAGCGGCAATGGCGAGTGGTTCAAACTCTCACGCAGTGAGGCATTAGAAACGATAAAAAAATATGAAGGAAATCAAAACAACTACACTTACGGCCACGCTTCGCGGCATCCGGCCCATCATGTTCGACCGCTACGCGGGAGACAACAAAACGAAACTTCCGGTGATGGAAAAATTCTACACCACACCGTCGGGCCATTTGGTCATTCCCGTCCTCAACCTTTATTCGCTACTGGCAGCACAAAACACGCCATCGGTGGCCAAGCGTTTTTACGGAAAGCAGGCGCGTGATGTTGCCCTTGGAGTCATGTCTTTTGTCTCAATCGAGGCGACTGGAGAGGATCCGCTTAACGCCCAAATCCTCGATGCGGAGGGCACGCCCTACACAATCCAAGACCCAAGGATCGAGATTTTACAGCATGTCGCAAGGGTCAAGGATGGAGTGCCTAACCCTAAAGAGCGGCCGATGCTCCCGACGGGTTGGCAAATTAAAATCCAACTCACGCACCAAGAAAACACCTTACTCACAGCAGCATGCCTCCAAACAATGCTGGATCAAGGTGGAATCTTGGGGCTTGGAACATTTCGCCCAATCTTTGGCCGCTACACGGTTGAATGGCAATGATTTTACATGGCAGGGCGTGGCAAGTCCTGGCTCGGCCGGGCATGGCAAGGCTGGGCGCGGCGTGGCGGGGCTGTGCGGGGCTAGGCGTGGCGCGGCATGGCATGGCATGGCAAACACACTGCATCTCTTCGGAGGTGCAGCAGTTTGCCACGGCGAGGCTTGGCAAGGCGCGGCGGGGCAAGGCCTGGCCGGGCATGGCTTGGCTCGGCACGGCTTGGCAAACACACGGCGCTTCACGGAGCGCCGCAGTTTGCAAAACGACAACACCAACAAATGCAAAATGAAACAAACATGACCCAAGACCTCTCGCTCCGCCTCTCCATCTGTCTGAACGGCTGCCCGATCGGGCCGCGCATTCAACGCCTGGAGCCGCTGCCGAACTACCGGCACACTTACTCGCTGGCAGAACAGGCAGAGGCGGAGGCGGACATGGAGCGCGTGCGGAAATACATCGAGCGGAATGCAAACACTATGAAGGGGAAGAAATAACATGGCCGGAGAATGGATTAAGGTGGAGCTCCACCTGCCCGAAAAGCCCGAGGTTTTACAGATCGCCGAGGCGACGAAGATGGCCCCGAATGCGGTGGTCGGGGCGTTGATCCAGGTGTGGGGTTGGGCGTCTCGGAATTGTAACGCTGACGGCGTTACAACAATCGCGGCGTTCTCGCATTTGAACAAACTGGCGGGCAATGAGTGCTTCGCTGAAAGCCTCGTCGAAGCGGGGTGGTTGCGCGTGAAAGATGCGAAAATCACCTTTGTGAACTTTGACCGCCACAACACTCAAACCGCTAAGGAGCGAGCACTTGTAGGGCGGCGAGTCAATAAGCATCGCAGTAACGGTGATGTAACGGAAGAGAAACGCTCACAGCGTTACAAAAGCGTTACCAGAGAAGAGAAGATAAATAAGGCGGTTGCCTACGGCAACGCGCCAGCACCCATGGCCCTATGAACGCAATGGAGAAAATCATTCCCATGCCGAAGGCGGCGATCCCTCTGAACGAACCGGCAGAACGAGCGGCGATCAGCTGCCTTCTTCAAAACTTTGCCAATCTGGACGCGATGTCATGGCCGGATGACTTGTTTTTTTACGAGAAGCATAAAATCATCCTCGGGGCGATCCGCAAGCTGCACGAGGACGGGGTGGCGACGGATTTCATGGCGGTGCAGGCGCAACTCGACCGCGATGGGCAAATCGAGGCGGCAGGGGGGATGATGGAGTTGATCGACCTGCACACGGTGATGCCGACCGGCGACCCGAAGACGGCGGCATGGCATCGCGGGGCGCTCATGGATGCGCGGCGTTACCGCACGGCGCTGGCAGCGATCCGCAAGGCGGAGGATGCGTTTCTCCGTCAGGAGGGCGACATCGCAGCGGTGGCGGAGGCGCTCAACGGCGCGGCGGCCATGCAGGAGACGCCCCGCGTGGGCATGAAGCAACTCATCGACGGGTTGATTGCCGACCTGGAGAAGACCGAGCCGGTGGAGACCTTTGGCTCGGGGATCGGATCGCTGGACCGCGTGGCGCACCTCAAGCGCGGGGAACTCCTGACCGTGGCGGCGCCGACATCGGGCGGCAAGTCGATCATGCTCCTGCAAATGGCGCTCCATGCTCTGCGGGCTGGCAAGCGCGTGGCGGTCTTCTCGCTCGAGATGCCGGCGACTCAGGTCGTGGGGCGGATGCTCTCGGCCATGTGTGGGTTTCCGGTCGGGATCCTTCGCATGAGCAACCGGGAAGGGGAGAAGTCGCAGGGGATGTCTAACAAGTTCACGGCTTACGCTCAGGAGCTGGCGCATTACCCGCTCGAGGTCGAGAGCAACCTGACCGAGTGGGAGGCGATCGATGGGGCGGCTCGGGAGTTGGTGGCGAAGGACAAGGCGGACTTGATCGTGGTCGATTACATCCAACTCATTCACCTCCGGGCGCTCGGGTCCAACGAGACGCGCGAGCAACATGTCTCGGAGGTGTCGAAGCGGCTCAAATCGCTGGCACTCCACCTCAATGTCGCGGTGGCGACGGCTTCGCAACTCAATGACGACAACCCGCCAAAGCTCCGCGAGTCCCGCGCCATCGGTCACCACTCGGATCATGTGTGGTTCGTGGGCGGCCAGCCCGAGGAGCAATTCCTGACCATCATCAAAAACCGCGACGGCGAGCGAGGCGGGGCCGTGCCGGTCCGAATGAACGGAGCCACGGCGACATTTTCCGAAAGAATCTCTGACAATCAAACAACTAACAAATGAAACTCTACATAGGTATAGACCCCGGCTTGTCCGGCGGTATCGCATTCATCCCAACCCTCGGCGACCCATGGGCGCACAAAATGCCTGAGACAGACCGAGACCTCATCGACCTCATCGGCGATGCCATTTCGCTGGCAGAACCTCGGGCGGTGCTGGAGTTAGTCCACTCTTCGCCGCAGATGGGCGTTAAATCGGCTTTCACCTTCGGCGAAGGGTATGGACGCCTTCAAGCGGTTCTGACCGCTTTGCGGGTGCCTTACGAGCGCGTGCGGCCTGCCGTGTGGCAGAAGTCAATGGGGTGTTTGACCCGTGGCGACAAGAATGTGAGCAAGCGCCGGGCGCAGGAGCTTTTCCCGACGCTGAAGGTCACGCACGCCACAGCGGACGCTTTGTTGATCGCCGAATACAACCGGAGGACGGCCAAGCCATGACATACGACGACAAGGGGTGCCGCGAACTCATGTGCGCCTTCATTCGCCAGACCGTCCTCGATGTCGATGCCAAGACGGATTTTGCGAACAAAAACAAGAACGCCGAGTGGGAACTCCACAAGGCCAGCGCCATCCATTTCATCCGCTCCCCGATTTTTGTCTCCCTCTGCCGCACCCTTCGACTCCCTGCCGACAAAATCCAACGCCGAGCATTCCAATGAACACCTTCACCGCACGCGACGGCGAACCCGCCTATATGCCTGACCTCGACATTGATTCACCCGAAGACATCCTCGCCGATGACCTCGGCACGACGCCCGCCGTGGCCCGCAAGGTCATGGCCATGCTCCAAGCTGCCGAGGTGCGTCAGCAGGCGCTCACGCTTGGAAAGGTGGTCGGGCTTCTCCTCGAGACGAACAACCTCCCCGTCATGGCGAACGCGATCGCTTTCGCGGCTGGCCTCGACCAACTCAACGGCAAGAAGTCCCAGGCCGAAGTCGCGCGGGAGTTAAAGGTCACACGCGCCCTCGTCTCCCATTATGTCGTCGGGGTTCGGGATTTCCTATCAGGCAAAAGCCAGACCTTCGACTGCACCAAGTTCCGTAAGTCCAACAAGTCGCGCCAGACCTTCAGAGAGAAAGCGACCGATCCATTCACGGCAGCCAAAGCGGCTGCCATCGCCAGATACAAAGCCAGCAACCACATAACAAAAAAATGCAACTAATCGACACCACCATGTTCACGCTCCATGCGTTGAACCTACCCGAAACCCTCACCCCTGCCGAGTGGACGAATATCCACAAGGACATCCTCGTTTGCAAGCGCGCCGCCTCCAAGTGGCTCAGCCAGTCGAGGGACTACAGCACGGCACGCTGGGGCATGGAGTTCTGCGCCGACACCGAGGCACAGCTCGAGCTAGACCTCGGCCTTACCTTGGCTGACGAGAAGCCAACCCTCAACCCTGACGACAAGACCAAGGCTATCGTCACCATTGAGGGATTGAGCCAGAAGTTCACCGTATGGGAGAGGAAGATGAGCGACGACATCGGCAAGTGGGACAAGGCCAGGCTCGAGCGCGCCCTCGAACTCCTCACCCCTATGGAGACGACAGCCGCACGAATCCGGGGGCTACTGGCATGAGCGACACGCCAGAGACTGATGCGGTTATCAAAGATCAATCAGAGTGGAAGCTGCCATTCGTATCCGCCACAATGGACGGCGTGACCTACGACGGCCCGGTGGCTTCGTTGTGCCGACGCATGGAACGCGAGCGCGACAGGGCGCGGAAGCTAGCTGAGGAATTCCATCGCGATCAAGTCCGCCTACTCATGGAGCGCGACGATGCGCGGGAACAAGTGGCCGAACTCTCTGCGGTGGTGAAGGGACTCCGCGCCATCATGCGTCAAGAGGCTCAAGCCGCCGAAAAGAAAATCAAAGAGGCTCACGAAATCGCTTTCCACGCACTCATTCAGCGCGACGAAATTTTGAAAGCTATGGCAATATGACCTGCCCGACCTGTGGCACCGACACCCGAGTCATTGCAAAGCGCGAAGGTTACAGGCGCAGGCTATGCAAGGACGGCCATAGATTCGTCACCATCGAACAGGCGCATGAAACCAAGTTCCCATGGCCATCAAGACCAAAGCGCAAACCATTGAAGAAGAAACGAAAACAAAACAGAAACACAAAATGGATCGAGCGTATCGAGGCCAAGCTCGCCGAGGCATAAAAATGCCGGGTGCAAACTAGGATGACTCCCCAATTTGACACCCGGCTGTTGTCGTGCAAACAACGACAACCGGCTCGTGTCAAATCGAGCTATTCGCCGGGCTCCTTCCGCGTAGGAAATGGAGCAGAATCCAACCAATCCCATGTCCCGTTTGTGGCGTGGATTTTAAGCCGAGAAGCTCATCAAAGTATTGCTCGCACAAGTGCGCCGTCATTCAGATCGGAAGGGATAAGAAAGGCCAGCCGATCGGCGGCTCACTCCCTGCATGGCATGGGTGTGCCAAATGCCATGCGCTTATGGGTATGTCCGGCAAGATGTCAGGCGACCTATTACGCAAGGACAAAGCCACCATTTGCCAATTCAGAAAAGAAAATGCATTGCCAACGCTATCCAAGTCTCAGGCTATCAAAGCGGTTTTGGTTAAGAACGGCACGACTCAACGAAAGGCTCAACATGATGCAAGCGAACAATGGTGGCAGGACAACTGGGCGGGGGTGCTTGATACTTACTGGGACAAATGCTCAGGCATTGTGATTGCAAAGATGAACAATCCAGAAATGTCGTTTCGAATGTTGCTATATTACAAAGATTTAGAGCGTAATAGAAAATCTTTCAGAGATAGGGCGAGGAAAAAATATGCAGCTATGAAAGATAAAAGAGATGATGTGTATTGGGTTAAATCTAAATTAAAGAGTGGTATACACAGAATATATAGAAAGATTAAAGGTAAAAAGGAGTTAAGAACTATCGAGCTACTTGGCTGCACGGTTGCCCAGGCAAAGACCCATATTGAAAAACAATTTAAGAAAGGAATGACATGGGCAAACCATGGAACCGCTTGGGAGATTGACCACATCATTCCTTTGGCTGCGTTTGATCTTACGCGCAAAGATCAGCAACTTCTCGCCAATCACTTTACCAACTTACGGCCTGAGTGGAAGGCTTTGAATCGTTTGAAGTCTGACAACATCACCGTCACTCATCAACTCGCCTTTGCATGAACCCCCCCCCACTTAGAAGACTGTAGAAACCATTCAACCATCGCAGTTTGCCAGTCG
>Ga0315904_10007869_pt1 | contig 14206 bp, 13 predicted proteins | sample LakEriMetagenome_6_FD_203529 | JGI IMG/M metagenome (GOLD analysis project Ga0315904, IMG submission 203529) | Freshwater fungal communities from buoy surface, Lake Erie, Ohio, United States - Buoy 12 MA120 | ecosystem: Environmental > Aquatic > Freshwater > Lake | place: USA: Lake Erie, Ohio... | reverse complement strand
AGGGCATCGGGATGGTCGGTGGCGACGGCGAGCCCGCGCGAGGCGAGGAGCCCGGGAAGCGCGGCCCAGGCGTCGACCTCGTCCCCCATTCCCGGAGGCACGCCATGGCGGAAACCGCCGGCGAGGGGCCTGAGCCTGAGACCTACCGCCTCCGCGGCCTCGACCTCGGAGAGGGTCCCAACGGGAGCCTCGGCGCCGACGCGGTGGAGAACCCACTTGCCGCCCCGCCCCTCGGAGACGACGCCGTCGCAGGTGCCCACCGCGGCCCAGGCGGCGGCGAGATGGCCGGACCAGCCATGGACGGGGATGCCGTGGACGACGGACCAGGCCTGGAGGGAGACGGCGGCGGCGCGGATGCCGAGGACGGATCCGGGTCCCTGGTTGAGGGCGAGCGAGCGCAGGTCGCCCCAGCCAAGACCGGCGACCTCGAGCAGGGACTGGGCGAGGGGGGCGAAAGTCTCGGCGGGGTCGCCCTCGAGGTGAAGCTCGGCGAGCCAGCGGTCGCCGAGCCAGATGCCGCCGCGAGGACGGTCGCGGACGGCGCCGTCGAGGCAGAGGCAGGGCAGCGGCACGGGCATGGTCAGCCGGGAGGCCAGCCCAGCGCGCGCCCTCCGAGCAGGTGGACGTGCAGGTGGGGCACGGTCTCGCCGCCGTGGCGTCCGTTGTTGACGACGAGGCGGAAGCCGTCGCGGAGGCCTTGGTCGGCGGCGACGCGGGCGGCGACGAGGAGAAGGTGCCCGACCAGCTCGGCGTGGGCGGCGCTCGCCTCGGCGATGCGCGCGACAGGCTCGCGGGGGACGACGAGGATGTGGACGGGGGCCTGGGGGGCGATGTCGTGGAAGGCGACGCAGCGGTCGTCCTGGTGGACGAGCTTGGCGGGAATCTCGCCGTCGGCGATGCGCTGGAAAAGGGTCTTGGCCATGGGCGGGTTCAGAGGACGACGACGGTGACGCGGCGGCGGCCGGCGAGCCGGCCGGCGATGCCCCCGAGGGTCTCAACGGCGGCGGCATAGGCGGCCTCGCGCCGGGCGCCGCGGCCGCGGCCGAGGAGCTGGTCCTGGAGACCGGCGACCCAGAGGAGGATGTCGTTGGAGCCGTCGACGGGGGCGAGGGCGTGGGTCATCTCGGCGGAGGCCCAGAGCGGGTCGAAGGGGCGGTCGCGGTAGTCGAGCACGGCGATGTCGGGCGTGCGGTCGGCGGGGAGGATGAGGCCGAGGATCTGGCGGGCGGCGCGGGCGAGGGCGTGGGCGTCGAGGCCCTCGGCGGGGAGGATTTCCGACTCGACGACGCGCAGGACGGCGTCGATGTCCCGCCTCAGCTCGGGGGTGGAGCCGGCGAGGGTGGCGACGAGGGCGTGGAAGGTGCGCAGGCGGGCGGCGCGGACGGCGGCGGCGGCGGTCATGGCACCCGCCCCCCCTTGCGCAGCTGGTCGATGACGCGCGCGAGCTCGTCGATGTCGCGGAAGTCGCGGTAGACGCTGGCGAACCGGACGTAGGCGATCTGGTCGACCGCCTGGAGCTTCTGCATGATGATCTCGCCGATGGCCTTGGAGGGCACCTCGTCCTCGAAGCGGGCGTTGATCTCCTCGGCCACCTCGGAGATGAGGAGGTCGATGCGCTCGGTCTCGACCGGGCGCTTGTCGGTCGCCTTGCGGATGCCGGAGGCGACCTTGGAGAAGTCGAAATCCTCGCGCGAGCCGTCGCGCTTCACCACGACGAGGCCCTCGCGGAGGATCTCCTCGATGGTGGTGAACCGGTGCTCGCAGCCGAGGCACTCGCGGCGCCGGCGGATGGAGTGGTTGCCCTTGAGGAGCCGGGTGTCGATGACCTTGGTGTCCGAGTGCTGGCAGCGGGGACAGTGCATGGTCAGAGCCGGAGGAAGTTGGCGAGCAGGTCGAGGCCCCGCTCGGTCACATACGACTCGGGGTGGAACTGGACGCCCCAGACGGGGAGCTCGCGGTGGCGGAGGCCCATGATGAGGCCGTCGTCGGTCCAGGCCGTGACCTTGAGGCAGGCGGGCAGCGAGGGGCGGTCGACGACCAGCGAGTGGTAGCGCGTGGCCGCGAAGGGATTGGGCATCCCGAGGAAGAGGTCCTGGCCGTCGTGGAAGACGGGCGAGGTCTTGCCGTGCATGAGGCTGGGGGCGCGGACGACCTTGCCACCGAAGACCTGGCCGATGGCCTGGTGACCGAGGCAGACGCCGAGCAGGGGCTTGCGGCCGGCGAAGGCCTTGATGATGTCGCACGAGACGCCCGCCTCGGTGGGCGAGCAGGGACCGGGCGAGATCATCACCCGGTCGGGGTTCAGGGCGAGGGCCTGCTCGACGGTGATCTGGTCGTTGCGGAAGACGCGCTGCTCCACGCCCAGCTGGCCGAAGTACTGGACCAGGTTGAACGTGAACGAGTCATAGTTGTCGATGACCAGGAGCACGGCGTGACGATTGACCCGCTCAGGCGGGAGTCAAGGGGCGGCCGAGGGATGTGAACAAGTGCCCGGAGCTCAGCGACGGACGGTGGAGGTGCCGACCTTGTTGAGCGCGGGGAGGTAGGTGTAGCCGGGCAGCGTGACGTTGCGGACGACAAAGGTCACGGTTCCCCGCACCGAGGCGGGGAGGGCGGCGCTGCGCAGCGTGGCGTTGCCCAGGCGATCGCTCACCACGGTGACGGTGGCGGTGTCGAGACCCTGCACCGAGGCGGTGAGGGTGACCCCGGGCAGCGGCCTGCCGCCGGAATCAACGACGCGCACCACGCACTGGGCCACGCCGGTGGTGCGGGAAAGCGACACCCACGAGGGCGCCATGGAGAGCACCCTCATCGGCCGGTCGGCGATGGGTCGGGGAGCCACCGTGACGACGACGGGACTGGTCGAGGTGGCGCCCACGGAGTCGGTGACGGTGAGGAGGGCGGTGTAGGTCCCCGGGGTCGCGTAGGTGTGGGTGGGGTTGGCGAGGTTGGAGGTGGCGCCGTCGCCGAAAGCCCAGGAATAGGAGGCCACCGTGCCGTCGAAGTCGAAGGAGCCCGCGCCCACGAAGTCGACCCGGAGGGGGAATCCGCCGATCAGGGGGCGGCTGCCCGCCGTGGAGGCGATGGGCGGCTGGTTGATCGCCCAGTTGCCCGAGACGGTGTAGCGCCCGACCGAGGCGTAGTCGGTGAAGCCGGTGTCGACCGTGCGGAAACCGACGCCGTCGACCACGGCGTAGTAGACGCCCGCCTGGGTGACATTGTAGGTGAGGGTGGCCGACATGGACGAGGTGGTCGTGCCGGAGGAGGCCAGCAGGTTGCCGTTGGCATCCACCAGGCTCAGGCCGAGCTTGAGATTGGGACCGAGGGCGGAGACGGCGCCGTTGAGCCTGAGCTGGCCGCCGCCGGCCTCGATGCGATACCAAGCCGTGTCGGCGGCGTTGAGGATGGTGCCGCCGGCGATGTCGCCCCGGCCGATGGCCAGCGCGTCCACGGCGTTGATGGGGTGGTCGATGGGCGCGGGGGGAATCAGCTGGCTGATGACCGCGAGGTCGTCCTGGGTGGGATTGGTGGCGCCGGCGTAGTCGCCCCGGCTCCACTGGGAGACGGAGGTCGAAGGACCCGAGCCCATGATCGGGGCCCAGTTTCCGTGGCCTGCGTAATACTCGCCGTCGGTGTCGCTGCCGTGGTGGAAGAGGTTGAGGGCGTGGCCGGTCTCGTGGGAGACGGTGTCGGCGAGCATGGCCCAGTCGTTGCGGTGGGCCTCCGAGAAGTTGAGAACCGGGGTGTCGACACTCATGCCGAAGGCCCCGAAGTTGGCGATGCCGAGGATGCCCTGACCGGCCAGCTCGGCGCTGAGGTCCTCGGCGTCGCCGCCGATGGAGGCGCGCACGCCGTAGACGGTGTCGGCGGGGCTGTCGCGCAGGATGGCCTCCAGGGCCGGCTCCTCGGTGGTCACGTCGACGTCGAACGGCGCGAAGTCCTCGGCGACGCGGCGCCAGACCTGCTGGATGATGGTCATCTCGGTGTTGCTGAACTTGTTGGGGGCGTTGTCGATGTCGAAGGGAGGGATGACGATGATCGGGCCGTATTCCTCGTTCCAAAGCGTGCCGGTGATGGTGTGGCCGTTGAAGTCGAGGTAGAGGACCTTGGTCGATCCAGGGCGGCTGTGGAGCTTGAAGGTCTGGTCGAGGGGGTAGGCGGGCGTGCCGACGAAGCCGGCGTTGTCGACCCCGACGACCTTGGCGCCGGCGAGGCGCGCGGGGTTGCGCCGGCAGGCGTAGACAAGGTTGCCCTTGCTCGAGACGTGGAGGGCGGTGTCCCGGCGGACCAGGCGGCGAACGTCGTCGACGGACATCCGGAGCGAGGTGGCGGCCCGCTGGATGCGCTCGTCGTCGGCGTCCTTGCCGCGCACCAGGCCTTGGCGCGTCTGCGCCTCCAGCGGAAGGGCGAGGAGGGCGAGGAGGGCGAGGATAAGACCCCGGATCGGCAGTCGATGACGCATGCATCATGTTTGGACAACCCGGGACCGCTGGCAAGCCCCGACAGGGAGGGGGCGGCGTTCGGAAGCCCCTGCAATCCCGCGCTTTACACCGGCCGCGGCCTGTGAATAACCACGGAAGGCATGAAGCAGCAAACGCTCGACCGTCAGGTGTCCCTCAAGGGCAAGTCCCTGCACACCGGCCAGGAGGTCACCCTGACCCTGCATCCGGGGGCGGCCGACACCGGTATCGTCTTCCGCCGGTCCGACCTTCACGGCCGGCCCGAGGTGAGGCCCGTTTCCGACATGGTCACCGAGGTCGAGCGCAAGACCACGGTCGCCCACGAGCACATCAAGCTCCACACCATCGAGCACGTGCTCTCGGCCCTGGCCGGCATGGGCATCGACAACGCGGTGGTCGAGCTCGACGCCTCCGAGCCCCCGATTGTCGACGGCTCCTCGCGCCCCTTCACCACCCTGATCCGCCAATCCGGGGTGGTCACCCAGCCCAGGGACCGCGAGGTTTTCGCGATCACCGCGCCGATCACCATCAACGAGGGAGGACGCTCCATCGTCGCCCTGCCCCACGACGGCTTCCGCGTCACCTGCACGTCGGCCGACGACCGCGGGATTCACACCCAGCACCTGACCATCGACCTCGACCCCGAGACCTACGAGTCGCAGATCGCCCCGGCCCGCACGTTCACGGTCTACGAGGACATCGAGGCGCTGCTCAAGAAGGGCCTGATCCAGGGCGGCTCGCTCGACTCGGCCATCGTGCTCAAGGGCGACAAGATCATCTCCAAGGAGCCGCTGCGCTTCCGCGAGGAGCTGGTCCGCCACAAGATCCTCGACATCGTGGGCGACCTTTCCCTGGCGGGCGTGGTCGTCAAGGCCCACATCATCGCCGTCCGCCCCGGCCACGCCCTCAACGCCCGCCTGGCCGCGGCGATTCGCCGCCAGTGGCTCGACGCCAAGGCGGGCAAGGCCAAGCCGGCCAAGGCGCCCGAGCCCAAGGTCCATGCCCCGGTGGGCGACGCCCTCAACATCCGGCAGATCCTCAACCACCTGCCCCACCGCTACCCCTTCGTGATGGTCGACCGGGTGCTCAAGCTCGAGCCCGAGAGCATCGTCGCGATCAAGAACGTGACCATCAACGAGCCCTTCTTCCAGGGCCACTTCCCAGGTATGCCGGTGATGCCCGGCGTGCTCCAGGTCGAGGCGATGGCCCAGGTGGCCGGCCTGATCATGCTGAACAAGCTGCAGGGCGAGGCCACGCCGAAGGTCGTCTTCTTCATGAGCGCCGACAAGGTGAAGTTCCGCCGGGCGGTCACGCCGGGCGACACTCTCGAGATCCGGGCCAAGCTGACCAAGGTGCGGGGCAAGATCGCCTGCGCCGAGTGCGAGTGCCTCGTGGCGGGCGAGCCGGTGTCGTCGGCCGACCTCATGTTCACCATCGCCGACAGCGGCGCGGAGGCCTGAGCCCGTGGCGGCGACGAGCGTCCACCCGACCGCCGTTGTCGAGCCCGGGGCCAGGCTCGGGGTCGGCGTCGCGATCGGCGCCTACGCCTACGTCGGCCCCGACGCGACCCTCGGCGACGGCTGCGTCCTGCACCACCACGCCTGCGTCGAGGGGTTCACCACCCTCGGACCCGCCTGCGAGGTCTTCCCCTTCGCCGTCATCGGCGGCCGGACCCAGGACCTGAAGGCCCGGCCGGGCAAGCCCGGCCTGCGCGTCGGCGCCCGCAACGTCTTCCGCGAGTACGTCAGCATCCACCTCGGCACCCAGGAGGGCGAGTGGACCGTGCTGGGCGACGACAACACGCTGCTCGCCTACGCCCACATCGCCCATGACTGCGTGGTGGGCAGCCACCTCGTCATGTCGAGCCACTCGGCCCTCGGCGGGCACGTCCACGTGGGCGACCACGTGAACGTCGGGTGGAACGCCGGCGTCCACCAGTTCTGCCGCATCGGCGACCACGCGATGGTCGCGGCCTGCTCCAAGCTCGTGCAGGACGTCCCCCCGTTCGTCATCGCCGACGGCAACCCGGCGGAGACCAAGATGGTCAACCGGGTGGGCCTCTCGCGCAACGGCTTCGCGGATACGGAGATCGAGGACGCCAAGGCCCTGCACCGTCTGTTCTATCGCGACGGCCTCAACGCCACCCAGGCGCTGGAGAAGGCCGCCACCCTGCCCCTGGCCGCCGGCCGGGTGGGCAAGGCCTGGCTCGGGTTCGTCCGCGAGTCCAAGCGGGGGTTGGCCTGAGAAGAATTCAGAGGAAAGAATTCAAAGTAAAGGAAGGCGGAGGAGGCATAGCCTTGTTCCTGCTCGCAGATGCGACCTTTACTTTGATTTCTTTACTTTGATTTCTCACCCAGAGGCAGCAGGTCGAGGTCGAGCCGGGCGGGCACGCCGGAGATGCGGGCGAGCATGGCGCACTCATCGGGCGAGAGGCCGATACTCGCGTCGATGTCGCGCTTGGGGACGAACCACGTGCCGTCACGCAGGAGGATGGCGGCGTCGCCGATGAGCGCCGCGCGTCCATCCGGCTTCTCGCGGCGACGGTAAAAGCGGACCTCGGCGATGTCCGCGAGCGGCATGAGCCGCTCCGGACCGCGGGCGTCGCGCCAACGCAGCGCCTGGTCGTCGAAGGCGAGATAGGCCCCGCACAGGTGAAGGACATAGGCACCCAGGGCGGCCAGCGGCAGTCCGCAGATCAGCAGCAGGCGGCGCAGGTTCACGCCATGGCGCGCCTCGAAGGCCAGGCGGTAGGCGCGGTCGGCCTCGGCGCCGCCGACCAAGCGGGACAGGGGCGTGGCCCCGAGGACCGCGCAAAGCCCCCACGCGAGGACGAAGGCCGCCAGCCAAGGGTTGTCCGAACGCATCACGAGGTCGTCGGGCGCCGCTCGGGCACCAGGCCCGAGACCTGCCAAAGCCCGCCGATCGCCAAGGTCGCCGGGGCCAGCGCGAAGTAGCTGAGCAGGGTCTGGCGGCGCTCGTGGACCTTGCCGAGCCGGATGAGCTCCTCGTCGGTCACGCCCTCGGGCACCTCGTCGCGTCGCCGACGCGCGAAGGGCCGGACGAACCATATGAACAGCTTCTCCTTGAGCCCGGGTGCCTCGATCATGGCAAGGTCAGCGCTCCAACGGGAGCACGTCGAGGTCCAGCCTCGCGGGGACGCCGGCGGCCTCGGCCAGGCGAGCGCAGGCCTCCGGCGTCATGCCGAGGCTCATGAACCCGTCGGTGGACAGCAACCGGGTGCCGTCCTTGAAGATCACGCAGGCGGCGTTCCACCTGCGCGGGCCGCCGCGGGGCGTCTCCTTGCGAAGGTACCAGCGCACCTCCGCGATGTCGGCGATTGGCCGGCTATGCTCGGTGTAAAGGTGCCGCCAGCGTAGGGCGGTCCGGTCGAATGCGACAAAGTCATCGGCCGCCACGAGGAAGAGCGTCCCCATCGCAAGAACGATCACACCGAGCAAGGCGAGGGCATGGCGAACGTTGACCTTGTGCCTCGCCTCGAATGCCAGGCGTCTGACGCGATCGCCTTCGGCATCATGCCCGAAGACGAATCGCAGCGGGGTGATGAGGAGGATGAGCATGAGCCCCATCGCCATGAAGACGGCCCCCACCCAGGGTGTGGAGGTCGAGAAATGGATGTCATCGGGCCGCCGGACAGCCGCGAGGCTGGTCAACGCGTGCAACTCGACCAAACCCCACGCCAGCAGGGCCCAGAGCAGGCAGCTGATGAGAAGGTTCCAAGGGCGTCCGGCGGCCTCGTCTCCCTTGCGGATCAGCTCCTCATCCGAGACGCCCTCGGGCACCGGCTCGGCCCGCTTGCCGAGGAACGGACGGAAGAACCACCAGAAGAGTCGCTCCTTGGGGTCGTCCGCCATGGAAACGGAAGGGGCGCCGTCGCCGGCGCCCCGTCTCGTTCAGGCGACGCGCTCGACGAGGAGCGGCGGGACGTTGGGCCGCTTCGGCGCGAGGCGGTAGGCGTCGCGCAGGTAGGGAAGCGCGGCCTCGACCTTGGACTCGTCGTTATAGTGGATCATGACGAGGGGCTCGCCCTGCTTGACCTGCGTGCCAACCTTGCGGATCTCGGTCACGCCGACGGACGGGTCGAGCGAGCCGTCCTTGAGGGTGGCGAGGAGGCGGACGCCCTGGGCGACCTTGCCGGCGTCGATGGTGTGGACGTAGCCGCGCTTGGGCGCGGGCAGCTTGCGGATGAACTTGGCCTTGGGGAACTTGGCGGGATCGTCGATCCAGTCGGTCTTGCCGCCCTGGGCGCGAACCATGGCCTTGAACTTCTCGAGGGCGGATCCGTCCTTGAGGTGGCGCTCGACGGCCTGCTTGGCCGAGAGGGTGGAGCCGGCGACGCCGGCGAGGCGGACGACCTCCATGCCGAGCTTCATGACGAGGTCCTGCAGGTCCTCGGGGCCCTCGCCCTTGAGGAGCTTGACCGCCTCGAGGATCTCGAGGCCGGTGCCCACGGCGTCGCCGAGGGGCTGGTTCATGTCGGTCACGAGGGCGACGCACTTGCGGTTGAGGCTGCGGGCGACGCGGGTGATGATGCGCGCGAGCTGCTTGGCCTGCTCGATGTCGCGGATGAAGGAGCCGTTGCCCCACTTGACGTCGACCACGAGGCCCTCGCAGCCCTCGGCGAGCTTGCGCGAGAGGATGCTGCCCGTGATGAGGGGGAGCGAGGGGATGGTCCCGGTGCGCTGGCGGAGGACGTAGAGCAGCTCGTCGGCGGGGGCGATCTCGGCGGACTGCTCGGTGAGGGCGCAGCCCACGCGCTCGAGCTGCGAGCGGAAGGCGTCGAGCGAGAGCTTCGTCTTGAAGCCGGGGATGGAGGCGAGCTTGTCGGCGGTCGAGATGACGTAGGCCTCGTCCTTGCCGCTCATGCCCGGCATGATGACGCCGGCGGCGGCGCCGAGCGCGGCGAGGACGATGGAGGTCTTGTCGCCCACGCCGCCGGTCGAGACCTTCGAGATCTTGGGCTGGGTGAGCCGGTCGAGGTCGATGTACTCGCCGGAGAGGCGAAGCTCCTCGGCGAAGGAGGCGGTCTCCTGGGCCGACATCTGCCGGAAGTAGATGGCCATGGCGAGGGCGGCCTGCTGGGCCTCCGGCATCTGGCTGTCCATGATGGAGTCGACGATGTAGCGGATCTCGTCGGCGGTGAACTCCTGCCCGTCGCGCTTCTTCTCGATGAGCGAGGTGTAGGAGGGCTTTTCCTTCTTCTTCAGATCGAGCAGTTTTTCGGCCATAAGTGCTTGGAGATTCGTGGGATTGGGAAGAGGCCGACCCCTCGGGGCGGTCAACGCATCAAGCGAAGGCAACCCCAAAAGTCGAGACTATAGTGAGACACCCCGGAGAGCGCACGGGGGTCAGTGTTGCACAAAGCAATGAATTTAAGCGATTTGTGAAACTAACATCTCCACTCGCCACTGAGGAGGGTGTCCTCTGCGTCGAGGGAGACCGGCTGCGGAGGCAGGGGAACGGGATCGGCTAGCCAAGGGAGGCTTGCGGGATCGGCCTTTCCTGCCGGGGCGGTGTAGATCCAGGCGCGACCAAGGAGTCCGGAGCGAAGGACGGCCTGCCCGAGGGAAGGCCCGGGCTCGAGGAGGATGCCGACAATCCCCTCCCGGCCGGCCCGGGCGAGGACACCCTCGAGGAAGTCGCCGGCGGGAATTTCCCAGGGGGCGGAGCCGGTTGAGCGAACCCAATCGGCGTAGCTCGTGGGAGCGCGCGCGGGGTCGAGGGCGACGACGGTGCGCGCGCGGTGGGCGTCGGAGAACAGGGTGAGGTCGCCCCTGCCCTGCAGTCGCCCGGATCGGTCGAGGACGAGTCGGAGGGGGCAGGTGGCGCCCTCGGGGAGGCGGGCGGTGAGCGCGGGGTTGTCGGCCAGGGCGGTGCCGGCGCCGACCGCGACGCAGGGGAAGAGGCGGCGCCAGCGCATGACGTCGGCGCGGGCGGCCTCGCCCGTGATCCAGCGCCGGCCGGGAAGCGGCACGGTGCGGCCGGTGGCGTCGCGCGCGACCTTCATCGCGAGGAGGGTCCGGCGGCGGGAGATCCAGTGGTTGAAGAGGAAGTTGAGCTCGCGGCAGGCGAGCTCGAGGGGGCCGTCGGCGAGCGCGACCTCGACGCCGGCGTCGCGCAGCAGCCGGATGCCCCGGCCGGCGTGGAGGGGATTGGGGTCGAGGGTGCCGATGACGACGCGGCGGATGCCGGCGGCGAGGAGGGCGTCGACGCACGGCGGCGTGCGGCCGTGGGTGCTGCAGGGCTCGAGGGTGACGTGCAGGGTGGCGCCGGGAAGGGGGCGGCGGCCGAGCGCCCGGAGCGCGGCGACCTCGGCGTGGGGCTCGCCGGCGCGGGCATGCCAGCCCTCGGCCACGACGGCGTCGGCCTCGGTGAGGACGGCGCCGACCATGGGGTTGGGATGGGTGTCGCCCCAGGCGCGGCGGGCGAGCTCGAGCGCGCGGGCGAGAGGACGGTCGGCGGGGCCGCCCGCCATGGGTCAACGGTTGCGCTTGCGCGCCACCGGGGCCGCCTTGCCGGTGGTGCTGAGGATGGGCTCCGAGTAGTAGCGGAAGCCCTCGAGCTTGCGGCGGGGGATGGGCTTGCCGAGGAGCAGCTCGATCTGCTGGAGGTGGTGGAGCTCGTCGGGCGAGAAGAGGGTGAAGGCCTCGCCCTCGGCGGAGGCGCGGCCGGTGCGGCCGATGCGGTGGACGTAGTCCTCGGGGTGCTCGGGGACGTTGTAGTTGATGACGTGGGTGACGCCGGTGATGTCGAGGCCGCGGCTGGCGATGTCGGTCGCGACGAGGATGGACAGCTTGCCGCCCTTGAAGTCCTTCAGCGCCTGGAGGCGCTCGGACTGGGAGCGGTCGGCGTGCATGGTGGCGACGGGGGTGCCGTGGCCCTCGATCCACTCGGCGATGCGGTCGGCGTCGCGCTTGGTGCGGGTGAAGACGATGACGGACCTGAAGTTGGAGGACTTGAGAAGCTGGAGGAGGAGGTCGTACTTCTGGAAGACGTCGACCGGGTAGAGGGCGTGGTCGACGGTCTCGGCGGCGGTCTGGCCGGTGCGGACGTCGACCGTCACGGGGTCGCGGAGGGCCCAGTTGGCGATCTTGCCCACGCGCTCGTCGGCCGTGGCGGAGAAGAGGAGGGTCTGGCGGTCCTTCGGGCAGAGGCGGATGATGCGGGAGACGTCCTCGATGAAGCCCATGTCGAGCATGCGGTCGACCTCGTCGAGGATGAGGACCTGGACGGAGTCGAGGCGGAGGATCTTCTGCTCCTGGAGGTCGAGCAGGCGGCCCGGGGTGGCGATGACGACGTCGACCCCCGCCTTGAGGGCCTCGACCTGGGCGCCGTAGCCCACGCCGCCGTAGAGGAGGGCGGTGCGGGTGCCGAGGTGCTTGCCGTACTTGCGGAAGTTCTCATCCACCTGCACGGCCAGCTCGCGGGTGGGCACGAGGACGAGGCAGCGGGGCGCGCCGCCGGCGGCGCCGAGGCGCGAGAGGGTGGGCAGGGCGAAGGCGGCCGTCTTGCCGGTGCCGGTCTGGGCGGCGCCGATGAGGTCGCGGCCGGAGAGCACGACGGGGATGGCCTGGGCCTGGATGGGCGTGGGGTTGACGTAGCCGCAGTCGGCGAGGGCGCGTTGCACGGGCTCGGACAGGCCCAGTTCGGAGAAGGTCGACATCAGATGAATGCCCCAAGGGAAGCCCCGCGGGGGCGGAAAGGGAAGGCTAAACGCCCGCAAAGGCGTTGACACTCCCCCGCCCTTCCCCTCCATTCCAACCTCCCAGGACGGTGGCTGTAGCTCAGTTGGTTAGAGCACTGGATTGTGATTCCGGGGGTCGCGGGTTCAAGTCCCGTCAGCCACCCCATCCTGGCGTCAGTGCGCCCCCTTCGATCGGAAATACCCGTCGATGGCGGCCTCGATGGCCCGGGTGAGCGCCTCGTGCTTGGCGCCGACCTCGGCGTCGAGCGCCTCGTCGCCGACCTGGGCGCCCTTGCGGAAGAGGCGGCCGCCCGTGAAGAGCTTCTGGGCGTACCAGGTCTGGCAGGAATAGCGGTAGCGGTAGCCGGCGGGGTAGGCCTCGATCTCGATGGAGAAGCTGTCGGCGGGATACCTGCCGCCGTCGAAGGTCCGGAGCTTGCCGCGGACAAACTCCTGGGCCTCGGCCGAGGTGCACTTGATGGTGCTGTCCATGATGCGTCCGGCGCCCTGGCCGTTGAAGCCGTTGTTGAAGTTGAACCTCATCCCGAAGAAGACGCCGGCGCGCACGCCGTTGAAGGCGGTGCCGGGCATGCCGGCGTAGAGGATGCCGAGCGTCACCAGGGGGATGACGACGAGCAGCAGGGCGCGGACGGCGGGGTTGGGCTTCTGGTTGTCGATGCGGACGGCCATGGGAAGGGAATGGCCGAGGGCGCGCCCGGGGGCAACCCCCAAGAGGTCGGCGAGGGTGGGAGAATCGGCGCGGCGCCGGCCGGGGGAGCCGGCGGCGAGCCCGGAAAAGAAAGCGGCGCCCCGGGTGGGGCGCCGCGCGCGGGAGACTCAGGCCGGGCTCAGAACCCGCCCTCGTGGCCGTGATCGTGGCCGCCGGCCGCGGGCTTCTTGTCCTCGGGCAGGTCGGTGATCAGGCACTCGGTGGTGAGCAGGAGCGACGCCACGGAGGCGGCGTTCTGGACGGCGGTGCGGGTGACCTTGGTGGGGTCGACCACGCCGGCGGCGACGAGGTCCTCGTACTCGCCGGTGGAGACGTTGTAGCCGTTGTTGCCCTTGGCCTTCAGGACCTCCTGGACGATGAGCGAGCCCTCGGTGCCGGCGTTGGCGCAGAGGGTGCGGAGGGGCTCCTCGATCGCCTTGCGGACGATCTGGGCGCCGACCTTCTCGTCGCCCTCGAGCTTGCCGATGACGGCGTCGATGGCCTTGGTGGTGCGCAGCAGGGCCACGCCGCCGCCGGGGACGATGCCTTCCTCGACCGCCGCGCGGGTGGCGTGGAGGGCGTCGTCGACGCGGTCCTTCTTCTCCTTGAGCTCGGCCTCGGAGGCCGCGCCGACGTGGATGACGGCGACGCCGCCGGCCAGCTTGGCGAGGCGCTCCTGGAGCTTCTCGCGGTCGTAGTCGGAGGTGGTCTCGTCGATCTGGCGGCGGATGAGCTTCACGCGGCCCTGGATGTCGGCCGACTTGCCCGCGCCCTGGATGATGGTGGTGTTCTCCTTGTCGACCTGGATGCGCTTGGCGCGGCCGAGGTCGGCCACCTTGACGGACTCGAGCTTGATGCCGAGGTCCTCGGTGACGAACTTGCCGCCGGTGAGGACGGCGATGTCCTCCATCATGGCCTTGCGGCGGTCGCCGAAGCCGGGGGCCTTGACCGCGCAGACGTTGAGGGTGCCGCGCAGCTTGTTGACCACGAGGGTGGCGAGGGCCTCGCCCTCGATCTCCTCGGCGATGATGAGGAGGGGCTTGCTCGTCTTGGCCACTTCCTGGAGGACGGGCAGGAGGTCCTTCATCGCGGACACCTTCTTCTCGTAGAGGAGGATGTAAGCGTCGTCGAGGGTGGTCTCGAGCGTCTCGGCGTTGGTGGCGAAGTAGGGCGAGAGGTAGCCCTTGTCGAACTGCATGCCCTCGACTACGTCGAGGGTGGTCTCGACGGTCTTGGCCTCCTCGACGGTGATGGTGCCGTCCTTGCCGACCTTGTCCATCGCGTCGGCGATGATGTCGCCGATGGAGGCGTCCCAGTTGGCGGAGACGGTCGCGA
>Ga0315904_10007868_pt1 | contig 14208 bp, 16 predicted proteins | sample LakEriMetagenome_6_FD_203529 | JGI IMG/M metagenome (GOLD analysis project Ga0315904, IMG submission 203529) | Freshwater fungal communities from buoy surface, Lake Erie, Ohio, United States - Buoy 12 MA120 | ecosystem: Environmental > Aquatic > Freshwater > Lake | place: USA: Lake Erie, Ohio... | reverse complement strand
GCCAAGCACGGACACGCCCACAATCTGCCAATCAGCCGCAGTCGATGGATCGGTGCCGCGATATACCGCAACCTCGCCATTCGTCGACAGAATGACAAAATGGTCATCTGCCCCGTTGCCTGCGTCAATCGTCCATGTATAGCAAGCCATGATCGACCCACCAAGCCGGAAGATAGAGCCTAGATCAAGCTCTGCCGCATTCCCGCCCACGCTGTTAACCGGCAAATACCACACAGACATCGAATCGCGCTCTACAAAAAACAGGCGATTCTTGAACAGGCAGACATGAACTAGAAGCGTGGTCGTTATATGATTTATGTGCGGCGTCGATAAATCATCGACGGCTACCCACGTAGCGCCGTTCCACAGTCTAGGCTTGTCAGCGCCGTTTACAAGGTAGATAAACGATCCACCCGGCGTAGTGATCTGCGCATGCTGCCACCGAGCGTTAGTCAGCCCTGTCTGTACCGCAGCACCCACAGCGCCCGGAGATGTGACGTTGTAGATCGCCGTTCCAGCCGCTGCAAACAGCGTAGACGCCCCCGAGGTAGGCAGGTACTCTACGAGAGTCTCCACGGTGCCTGTAATGCCTGTAACGTGATCCTGCGAGCCCTTGCGGACCCCGAGATACGACGGATACGGCCACCAGTTCTCCAGCACCACAGCGTCTGTCATCGGCATGTCGGCAATTGAGTCGCGGTCGTTCAGACCGCCAACAGGTGCCGGTAGCGATGTGGTCTTGGTTCTCATCCCGGAAAATCTCCATCGGGCAGGTTGTTTGTCGTCAGCAGGAAAGTCTCGCGCCGCCTAGACAAGTACAGCGCAGGCTTTGTACCGTCCCGCCCTTTCGCCTGATCGATGGCGATGCGGTATTTCTGCTCGTCTTTCTGGTAATCCAAGCCCTTCAATTGCTTCCACTTCCACAGAACGGACAGCTCAAGAATGCGCGAATCCAGCACAAAAACATCGGTGTCCGCATTCCATCTGCAATAGCTGGTCGTGCCTGCTGCGTTCTGGCAAAAGTCCTTGCTTATCCACTCAAAATGGCAATTATTGCCAGCGTCTGCCGGAGGATAGAACAGCAGTTCATTGCCCCGGATGCGGTATTCTGAGAACGGCCCCGCTGCTGCGCGGGCTTTCATAATTTGCCATTGCTGGGCGTTAAGCGGCCCAAATAGCGGACGGTTTGTCGTGCGGTTCCAAATAGTGTCGTTGACAATCCAGCCAAGGTCGCCGTTCACTATCGTATTGATGCTGCCCTGACTCTCAACGGCGGTAGACAGAAATGCGACCTCCGCCGTGAGAATCTGCCATTCGTATTCGTCGGCATACTCCTGCCCCGCTTCGTTGCAAACCTCGTACATCTGCACAATGTTCGGATCATTCGACCCAACGACAAACGCAGGCACCGCAAGACCGAGCTTGCGGCACACCGCCTGTACCGATTGCAGCAGGGTACGATTGATGCTGCTGTTAAGCGAAGCAATGGGCATTTACGCCTCCGCTGTTTCTTTCGCGGGCCTGCCGCGCTTAGGGGTTGCGAGGTCTGCAATCTGCGTCTTGAGCAGTTCGATCTCCGCTTGCAGACGGTCGTTTTCAGCCGCCTGACGGGTAACGACTGAAGAGTCCTTGGCCGACATGAGCCACGCACGGGCCTTGCCCCGCAGTTCCATGTAGCCCATGCCCATGCGCTTGCAGATGTTGTCCGACAGTTCTGCGAGCTGCTCAACAGAGCGCACCTCAAAATACTCCGCTTCTTTGACCTGGCTGCGGTTGATGACCGGCCACATCTTGAGCGGGGTGCCTTCAACTACGTCTTTCAGACCTTCCTTGAACCGAGCGTAGTGCTTTGGAAATTGCTCTTTGTGCTGCTGAGTCGCTGGCACCTCGATAATGTTGGTGGAGTCACCGGGCACCATGATTCGCACGAACTCGCGCTGCTCGTAGACCGGCCTGCCCTCTTGCTCCGAGCGGAAAGGAATTTCAAGAGCATCTTCGTAAAACTCGACGTACAGATTGTTTGCTGGGGAGTTGTCCACAGTTCACCTTTGAAGAAAACGCCCCGGAACCGCCGGGGCATCGGTCTGGTTTCCCAGATTTATGCCGACAGGATGGCGAACCAGTTCGCAGAACCCACGCCGACAAAAAGAGCGCGGCCACCTGCAGCAACGCTGAAACCGCCAGTAGTGACAGTCAGTGCGTTGATTTGTGCGCCGGTAGACGGATAGACCAGCACTGCGTTAGCGCCGGAGTTGATGACAACCACGCCAGAGCCTTCTTCGGGTGCCATGAGGCGCACACCAGTAGAAGCAGCGGCAGTCGTTACGCGATTGATCGCGGCAGAGAGTTGGGTAGCGTCGGCGTTCGTCGTGCCTGCGGCGGTGATGGAGTTCACCACATCGCCGCAGACGTTGATAGCCTGTTGCGCCGACAACCCCACACCCATGAGTCGGGTAGGGATTGCCATGATTACACGCCCGCCCGCGAGAACCAGCCGCGATCACCCGAAGCCATTGCAACCGCAGGCGACAGGTACGAACCACCGGAAGCCGTAGCAAGGAACGTGGTGGCGTTCACAGTGCAATCGGCATCGCTGGCAGAGATCACGGCGTTAGCCTGTGCATACACGTAGATGCGCCCGTTAGAGCCGAAAACCTGCGCCCCGAGTTGGGGAGCGTCTTCAGCGCCAGTGTTCGCAGCAATGTCAGCCGCCGTCGTGATGGTGTTGAGATCAACCCCGAGAATCGGGGTGACAGTGAAAGGTGCAGCCATTTTGATTTGCTCCTATGAATGGTTGATTAGCCAGCGTGCAGAACGCCCTGGAACTGAGCGCCGCTGCAAGTCAGGTTGCCCGAGAAGCCGATCAGCTTCACAACTGCATCCTGATTGATTGCCGAACGATCATCCCCGATTGGCACGAAGTTACGCTCAGCATGCGGACGGAAGAAAATGTACTTCGTGTTCAGGAAATACATCTGGTTGGCCGTCATCGCGCCGCCGATACCGCCGTCGAGAACGACATCAGCAGACTTGCCGGTGCCGTAGTACTTCAGCGCAGAGAAACCAGCACCCGCCATCTCTTCAGACTCGACACGCTGGATAGCCTGCAGAGACTCCAGATAGAGCCGGTAGTAGTTGTTGTCCGCGACGATCAGGTCAGCGGAGTCAGTGCCGCGAACCAACTGCAAGGCAGTGCGGTTCATGTAGCTCTGAATGTTCGCAGCCGTCGCAGCAGCGCCGCCGTTGGTCACGGCACCAAAGCTGATGTTGCGCCAAAAGGCGAAGTTCAGCCGGTTGATACCGCCATAGGTGCCAGAACCCGGAGCCGTGGACACCGCAGCCGCAAGGCCGGTGATGTCTTTGCCGCCGTTGCCGGTGCCGTTGGAGTAGATGCCAGCAGAGATGCGATCCATCAGGTTCGCCTCGGCAACCATGATGCGGCCCTCGACCAGATCGATGATGCGCTCCTTGCCGCTGTTCTGGATCATCTCCAGACCCGAGACCGACACGGCGGCAGCGTACTGCTTGATGTCGAACTGAGCCGCAGAGATGGGGCTATTCGGCGTGATGTCGATGACATCGTAGCCAGAGTAAGACCCGGCATTGCGAGTGCTTGCGTCAAGGTACGCCAGTTCCTGCAGGATGACGTTACCGCCACTGAAGGTCTTGACGTTGCCGCGCTTCTTCAAGCGGAGCAGGAGAGCAGTGTTCTGGGACACGTTGTCAGCCAGAGCGCCGGTGCGGGACTGGATACCCGCAGTGATGATGTCACTGAGATTGGCGAAAGATGCCATGATGATTCCTTTAAAGTTTAACCGTTGAATGCAGCCTCAAGGGCTGCGCGAAGGCTTGTCGGAGCACTTGCCGAACCGGAAGCAGGGGAGCTACCACGAACGCTGACCGCTGCGGATTTCGCACGGGCTGCAATGGCTGCTGACTGCGCCTGTTTCAACGCTTCTTGCCGCTGCTGTTCTAGCAAGGCTTGTCGCGTTTGCGGGTTGGCATACACCGCCATATCATAGGCGTCCTTGAGGTCTTTGGCTCGTCCCGCTTGTAGAAGCGCGGCCATATCCTCTCTGACTGCCTCAAAATGCACAGCATCCTTGGCAAACTGCTGGATTTCGCTGTTAAGCGATTCCTGCTGCTGCTGTTGCTGTGACTGCATGAACTGCTGTTGCTGAGACTGAATCTGCGCCAGGCGCTGCTCCAGTTGCAACGTATATGGGTCTTTCTGCGGCATGGCCTGCGCCTGCCCCAAGTCGATGCCGTACTCCTGCGCGAGTTGCGACAGGTATGCGGCCTTTTGATCCGGTGCGCTCGTCCGCAAGATGTGATCGGCCTGCAAGAGCTTGCTGACCGCCGCGTCAGGAGATACGCCAAGCGATTGAATCGTTTGCATGTACGGCTGAATAGCCCGCTCCATGCTCTTGCCTAGATCGGCGTGAGTTTTGAACCCTTCGATGCCCCGGTGGAAGTCGGTCTCGCGGCGAAGAATCTCGTCCTGTACGTGCGCTGGCAGCTTGTCGAACTCCGCTGCCGCATCCTTTTTCCACGAAGACGGCGGGCGCTTTTCGGGGAGTTGTTCGGCAGGCTTTGCCTCTTCAGGCTTCGGAGCGAACCGCCCGGCCTCATCGCGTGCGCGGGCTTCTGCCGCTGTTTCCGTAGGCGCTGCGCTTTGCGCTTCAGGCGCTTCTTGCTTGTCTAGGGCCGACTCCAACACCGAGCGCAAATCTTGCGGTTCTTGTTGGGTTTCTTGGGTTGCCAAGTCACCTTCCATGCTCATTCCTTTTGTTTGGACGTAAAAAAAGCACCCGAAGGTGCCCTGCTGCTGCGTCCGGTCAGCCTCAGTCTTTCCAGTACCTCATAACCGCCTGCTCTGCGGCTTTCCTGATGCCTGCGCGGTCAATCGGACGGGGTTTGTTCACTTGTTTCTCGTTGCCGATCTCGATCAGCCGGTGCTGCTTCAGGTGTTCACGATGATGAGAGCGGGAACTGATCCACTCGCCCGTCTGCATGCTCTGATAGCCCTTGATGTCGGGCATGATCATCGGCGCTACGGGTTCGCGTCGGTGGTACTCTTCCTTGGGGATTAGCTCAAGGGTTACGGGGTCTTGTACGTAGACTTGTCGCATGTCAGTCCTTACCGGCAGGGGATGGGAATCAGCCAAGCGCCGACAACAATCCAACGTCACGGCACCAGTCCTCGGGACTCAGCACCACGCAAGACCCGTCGAGATTCTTCGGCGCAAGGTAGTCAAACATCTGCTTCAATTCTTCCCACCAAATGGCCAGCGCGGCAGAACCGATGCGGGCATCGAAGTAAGCCACCGATGCTGTACCAACGGCAGTCCCCAAAGCCAGCGCACGCGCCCTGTATGCCGATGGAGACTCCGTGCCGCTACGTGCGATTGGTGCGCCTGCAGTGCCTGTGACGTTTGCTGTTCTGTCGGCATCAATCCGAGCCGATGACAGAACGCCATGCCAATAGAGCCACGAGGTGCAGCCATAGGCGGTGGCGCGGTCGACGATTGGCTGGATCGCCGTCCAGTTGAGGTTGTCAATTGATGTTGCGGGAAGCCGGAATGCATCAGGCACACCGCCCTCCGGAAAAACGTAGCGGCCATCCGTAGCGCCGTTGCGGTTTGCCACATATCCCGCCCTCGCAAGCTCGCGGATCATCAGTGCGCTGGTCGAGTTGTTGTTGGCGACCCATACCTTAGACCCGCGAGTGAAACCGAGCGCAGCAAGTCCATCTCGCGTGCCCTCGACAGCGGCCCGCATGGTCTTTTCATCCAGCACCGTGGAGCCAAGCGCACGATCAACCAAGTCATCCCCGGTGACCTCAAACCCTGCAGCGTAGGCCCGCTCGTAGCTATCGAGAGCCGCGCCGGTCAAGTTGGACAGATATTGCGCCAGATAACCGGGCAGGCCCTTGGACGCCATATACGCAAGCGCCGAGAACAGGCCTTCTGGATTGGCGTTGTCACTGCCAAGCACAAAGCAGGGGGTACTTAGCCCGCCGCGCCGCACCGCCTTGAACTTGACCGTCTGATTGGCGAACTTGTTCACCCGAAACCGGATGTATTTCACCAATGCAGTGCGGTCTGCTCCGGTGCCGCCTGTTGTGCCAGTGTTAATCACTCCGGGCCATGCACCGCACGCGGCATCCGTTGCCGCAGTTGCATCCCAACGATTGCGGATGTACTTCCGACCGCCCTTCTCCTTTGTTTGAGCCGTCGTCTGATCGCAAACCCACACCCGCATATATGCAAGGTTCGTCGGAAAAAGGTTGGTCGCGTCGTTGCCAAAGTCAAAGAAAATCGAAAAGTTGGTTTTGCTGGTATCAGGTTCTGGAAGCTCGAACTCGAACGCGATCCCATCATCGTCGGAAATGTTCAGGCCCGCCGCGTTGTAAATGCGAAACTCGGCGGCGTCGGTGTTGGGCGTGAACTCCAGGCAGGCTGTGCCGTCATGCCAGCCTGTTGGGTTGTGCGTGATGGTGCCGGTGGATTGCACAGCCAGATTTCCTGCACTTGCATAGCTGCCAGATCCGCTGAAGCTGGCCCCGGCAGGCAACCCGCTGATGGCAACTAGATCGAACGCCTCCGCTCCCAGCATGCTGCGGACGCGACGGGAGTTGCGGGAAAGTCGATTCCCATCCCTTGACACCAGAGACTGAACTCCGTTCACCGTCTGCAGCGCCACAGCCGAAGATTCGTTGCCGACAGACGAAACTGGCTGCGCGGACTCATGCCCGATGCCGAAGGTGTAATACTGCCGCCCAGTGATGTCTACTGATCCTGCCATGATGTTTCCTTAGAGTAGAAGCAATAGCTCTTCGTCTTCTTGCTCGATCAATTCCTGTCGCCGTGCTATCAATGCCGCAATGATTCGCGCCTGCTCCGAGTAATCGGGCATGTACTGCGCTTTAGCGATTGCTTTTGCCGCGACTACTTGAACCGCCTTGACCTCTTCAATCTGCTCTTCGATCTCTTCGATCAGTTCGGCGTAGACCTTCTTCTTCTCGCGCTCCCTGATCTTCTTCCACTGCTTGCGCCAGAAGCCGTCGTGCGTGTCCTGTAGCCCGCCAGCAGTGCCCGACGCGCTTACCGAGTCATTGGCGTTCGTTACCGCTACGGTTCCCGTTACAGAACCCGCCGCGCCGCTTGCCGCAACGCTGTCGTTTGCATTCGTGCGGGCAACAGTGCCGATGACCGTCGTTGTGCCGCTAGCCGAAACGCTGTCGTTTGCGTTTGTCCTTGCGACAGTTCCCGTTACCGTTGTCGTTCCGCTTGCTGCGCTGGTGTCGTTCGCGTTTGTGTACGCAACCGTCCCCGTTACAGCGCCGCCGACAGAGCCTGACGCCGCTACGCTGTCATTAGCGTTCGTTCTCGCCAGCGTTCCGACAACCGTTGTAGTCCCGCTTGCGCTTACCGCATCGTTCGCGTTTGTCCTGGCCAGCGTTCCGACGATTGTCGTTGTTCCACTCGCCGCAGATGTGTCGTTAGCGTTGGTTACCGCAAGCGTCCCGGTAACACCAGCCGCATCCGTCGTTACATCACCGACGACGACGTTGCTGTATGTATCTGCAACGCTGTCCCATACCACCCACGCCAAGGTGTACGCAGTGCTGGCTGTCAGCCCGGTGATCGCCGTGACCTCATCGATTGTCCGCGTGCCCGTGCTGCTGTCGGTGACAGGCTCGCTGCCGCTGTAGCTCGCGGGCGATGAGTTGGAGAGGTTGCCAGCCTTGATCTGTGCGCCGGTTGGCACACCCGGCCAACTAGCGGCGGCGTGCGCGATCCAGTATGCCTGGTATTGCGCGGAGGACTGCAGGTTGAGCTGCAGTAGCGTGAGCAGCATGGCTTACAGCGTATTCAGCGCGTCAAGCGTGTTCTGCGTTTCCGCGATCTCGGCATCCAAGGCGTCGATGCGTTCGACATCTCCGAGCGCCACGGCGTTGGCTCGGCTGGTATTCAGGGCCGCGAGCCTATTGCTGGCCAGCGTAATTAGCTGTGGGATTGTCATACCAGCACCACCAGTTCTTGCGAGATTGCCGACAGGTGCGACTGCAGCAGCACTACGTCGTAGGTGTCGGTGCCGTCCAACGCGGCGTAGGCCGCAATCCGCTTGCCGAGGGCTGCGGTGCCTGACTGGATGAAGTCGGTGTTGGTGTATGGCGACAGCACCCGGTTTTGTACATCGAAGCGATAGAACTGATTTGCGGCCGACGCAACGTAAGCGTTGATGTAGAACATCCGGCCTTCGTTCTCAAACGGTGAGTAACTCCCGCATGTGCCGACGCCGATAGTCACCGTGTTGCCGTCGTATGCAATCGCGCCCGTCCATGTGCCGGTGATGCTTGCCGCGATGTCCAAAACGTCCAGTGTGACTGCGCCACCTCGGAAGAAGTAGCAGAAGCTGTGCCGAGCGTTGCGCGCCGCGTCCGGCTGTATACCCCAGCTTGGCATCCACATACCACCCGCCGCCTGCGCCGCCGGAGCTGCGCCGAAATACGTGGTTGACCAAGCCGCAGAGGCGATGCTGTTGGTACCGTTGTTGACCGTCGCGTCACTGTAGTTGTAGGTGTAGACAGTCGTGGTAGCCGTGGAGCGCACCAGCATCAGGTTCGGCAACTCGATCACGAATTTTGCTGACGCGCTAGGCGTTACCGTCCAAGCAGTGCCCAGCGTGTACACAGCCGACGGCCCTGCCGTGTGGCTGGCGATAATCCGGCGCTGCCCGACAGCCGTTACGTTTGTCGTGTCCTCGACGATCCGGATTTGGAAGTTGCGATACTCGTTCGCAAGGACGCCGCTATCGCCCAGCGTGGCCTGCCCGGTGATAGTGCCAGATGCCGCCGCCGTGGCTGTCAGGGCGTAGCGAGACACCACGCCCGTGTCGTAGTTGTACGCGCCCTTGATCATCCCATCACCCGGAGAGCAGTCGTAGGGCGTGTACTGCTCGTCCAACACCATGATGTCGCTGTCCGTGCCGATGGTGGCGGGCAGATTGGTCGTGGACAGACCGGTGGACAGGGTGTTCGACGCCACCTCAAACGAGCGCCAGATGTTCGATGCAACCGTACCCGCACCGAGCGAAAACAACCGACCGGCAATGATCTCGTATCGGGCACCTGTCGCCGGTGTAAACCCGAAGGACGAAAGGACGGTGATCGTTGGAGTAGTGCCCGACGTATTGCCGGTGATGTACCGCTCAGCCGTCTTGCCCGCCACGGTGTCGATGATCCGCAGCTTGAAGCCGTACTCGCCCGAGCCACCCCTGTTCGCCAGCATGTTCAGGCCGACTGCCGTAGGCAAAGCCGTGGACAGCACTACCGAGGTTGTCGTGGCTCCCGCCGCAATGGTGCCCACCAAGCCCAGCGAGGGTACAAACGCAGATGCCGCGCCAGCGCCGAAGGTGCCTGCCAAGGCCATCGAGGCCATAGGCTGCCACGCCTTGGTGACGACGTTGTACCTGTTCAGCACCGTGTTGCTGACGGTCTGGTACACAAAGGGGTTGCGCGAGACATCTGAGCGCAGATCACTCGCCATGGACGCCGCCGCAGCGTGCGCGTTGGGGGCCGGGTTGACCTGACGCCAGACCAGTTGGTCGATGATCTTCTTGAACGTGTTTGCCATGTGTGGCTCCTATGTAATCCGAGCGCGGACGCATTGCGCCCAGGCGGTGCGGTTGGTGTCGAAAATCTGCATCTGCGCGGAGTAGCCGCCGACGGCTGCGACGTTGCCCACAGTGGTCACAGTGGTCACAGTGGTGACCGCCGCTAATGTGGGCAATGTCTCAACGGTCACCGTGCCGCGCTGCCGACCGAGCGATTTGTCGTAGCCCAGCGGGGCCATCAGCATCTGCAGGATTCGCAGCAGCACGCCGCCAGACTGCGCATCAGCCACCGGCAGCGGGGTTGCCTCGCTCACATCAGCATAAGAGCCGTCTGCGCCGAATCCGGCTTTGATGCGCTGGTACTTGACTCCGCCGATGTCGTCCGACGCTATGACATCGCCGCCAGTGCCGGGGTTGAGGGTCGTGTTGTCTGCCATGCGTTAGCTCCAGGTTGCTGTGACTCGCGGACGAAACGCGGAGGATGTCAGCGAGCCGGGTACGTAAGTGGGGAGCGAGAGAGTCGGGTTGAAACTGGCCGCCGCAGTTGTGGGTATCCAGATTTGCCGGGGGGCGAAGAGTTGCCAGGGGTTTGCTGATAGCTCTCGCGCCTCTTGCGCCGACAGCCTGCGGTTGTACAGCGCTATCAGATAGTCGGTCGCCAGCAAACCGTTGCCATTGTTTGTGTTCTGGTGCCAATTGATGAAAGATGAACCACGCCAATTCCACGGCACGTTATCTAATGTGTCAAGGCGCACACCGTTCACGAAAAAGTTGGAACCGGCTGTGTCTCCGGTCAGCAAAAAATCGATGTCGGTATCGATTGGAAACGAGCCCGCTGACGCTGCGATATTGTTGCCATCTACCCGCGCATTCCATGCACCGGCTCCGTTTTCCCACACCAGCGTATTACCAGTGCTCACCTGGCTGTCGCGGAACATTGCAGGGCCGGCAGCATTGCGCTGCCCCTTCCAAAAAACGGAGCCCGCTGTTTCCACATACCCGGCAGGAAACGTGTAGGTCTGGTAAGCCGTGCCGCTTGCATTACCATACCGCTGCCCCAGGCCAGACGGACCGACGACACGAGTAATCGTCCCTGTCGCGCTGATTTGCCCGCCGTGGACTACGTTGTAAAGTTGTTGCCCGCTGACTGTGGGCACCAGCAGCGCCGTAAGTCCTCTCGCCAGCGGATTGCCCCAATCCACCTCAGCCGCATCTTGCGGTTGCTCGGTCCAAGGTCTGCGCAGTATCAGCATTACGCGATGTCGTACTTGATGCCGACAAACTCAAACGAGTTGGTGTTGACTGCCGTGTTTCGCAGATTCACGCCAGTGTTGTGGCTCACAAACAGCCCCCAGAACTTAGGCATCACGCCTCCAAACCTGGACGCAACGCTGAACGGCAGCACAGGGTACTGAAAATCACTCGTTGCCACCGGCACTGCAACGGCAGCGCCGAACCGCAGCGCACCCAACACGCCAGCGTTCGCCAGAGTCTCGGCAGAGTCGGTTCCGTCCAGCACATCAATCGGGGTAGTCGCCAGAGATGTATCTGCGCCCCAGACGTAGACCGAGATCGTGGTGTTCGCTGTCGGTGTCGTGCCCACGGACACAAACCCGGACACGATGCAGTCCATGTACTTGTTGGTCGTGTTATCGATCTGGCTCGACTCCCGACCGGCCAGAAACGTGGCAGACGAACCAAGGTTCGCCAAGTCCATCGTAATCGCTGTGTTGGCGCTGTAGCTAGGCGTCGCCGTTGCCATTACATGCTCCTCGCGGCATCTACCACCTGATAGCTAATCGCGCCCTCGACCAACATCGTGGCAGGGCTTGCGTCCGAGCCTGCACCCGTGGCAAACAGCTTCTCCAGCACCGTGGCGGGCCGCTTGCAATGCACGTAGATTGCCGCCCTCACCGCAAGATCAGCAGAAGTGCCAACCCATGCAGCGTCAATGCCTGCTCGCACGTTGGTTTTTGCCGCGTTGATGGTGCCTAGCCGCCCGAGCCAATCCCAGATACGCGCCTTCCCCACCGACAAGTTATCCACCCGCGCCCAATCCATGCCGTTACGCATGATTTCGTCAATGGACACGTTTGTTTTCCAGACGATGAAAGCGGGCTCTGCGGGCAAATTCAGTTGTTGCGCGATGGCGTAGCTACCGTCCGAATTTGCGGGAAACGTGGACAGCACAGGGTCTGCAAGAATGAATGCCTTAAGCGCTTGGAGTTGAGCGGGCGACATTTAGTTGCCCTCAGTGATGACGAAGCTCGTAACACTCACCGGCTGCCCCGAAACAATCGTGGTCGTCGTCAGGTTCAAGTCAGAACCAGAAGTCCCCACATCGCCATCAAGCACGAAGTTAGACCCGCCCGACTGCACGATGCGAAACCATGTCGCCGTACCCGATGCGTTTGCGCTGCTGTCCTGCGTGATAGCGTTGAGCGTCAGCACCCCAGCAGAAGCCGCAGGGGCAAACGTAGCCCCGCAGGTAAGCTCCGCAAGCAGCGTGGTCGCAGTGCCGCCCCGAGCAGGGCGTGTGCCATCATAGATGCGCAGCAGTGCGTTAGCGCCTGCGCGAGTCGTGATCGCGTCAAGCATTGCGTTTCGAATGCTTGTGGTGTCGTATGCAAGTGCCATCAGAGTCCCTCCATGCGGCCATCTACGCCGCGAGTAATTGGTTTCACCACCCCACCGACATCAATACCGACTGCGCGTCCAGTATTGTCGCGGACAATCTTTTTCGGTGCGGTAGCGTAGTTGTGTATTGCGTCAACTTTTTCGCTTATCGCCGTGATGGCATCCAAAACACTGGTGTCAGGCGCAAGCTCTTCAGTTATCTGATTCGCTGCCGATGTTTGCGCCGATAGCGATGCAGTGTCCATAGCCGTCTGCGCGCCGATCTGAGCGACTTGTATTTTTGTCGCCGCGTCAAGCTCAGCCTTCCAGCGGTCGAACTCCAGCCGCTGCGCCTCTGCCGTCGCCGCCTGCTCTGCCTTCATCTGCTCGACCTGGGCATCAATCTGCGCCTTGAACTGAGCTAGTTGCATGTCCGATTGCAGGCGCATCTGGTCGGCCTGTTGGGTGGCCTGCATCTTGGCCTGCTCAATCTGCATCCGGCCCTGCTCGACTTGCTGCTGTGCTTGCAGCTTCAGCATCTCAGGGTCAGGCGGCGGCTCTGGCTTTGGCTCTTTCGCCTTCTCAGCCGATGCGCTGATGAACTGCTCTAGGCTCGCCTCCATGCCCTGCCCCGCCTTGAAGGAGCGAACGCCGAACATGAGCATCTCACCGAGCAGCGGGGCCAGTTCTGTCGGAGCCTGCACAGCCTCGCGGATAAACCCGCCTGCTGCCGTCAGGAACTCCAACCGGTCAGCCTTTTCCTGCGCCTCGTCCAGTTCCACCATTGAATCGCTGGCAACAGAAATGCGGAAAGACCTCACGACATCGTTGCGCAATAGCTCGATGGCCTGCGGCAGTAATGCGGCGTCTTTTGATGTCTCCATTGACGACATTTTTACAAGCACCTCAGGCCGATACATGCTGCACATGATCTGCGCCTTCATCCGCAAAATGTCCGACGCCATCCGCGCAACGTCCATCTGGATATGCTTCAGGCGAAGGCTTGCGAACTGCGACTTGATCTGCTGCGCCGTCGCTGTTTCACTTGCAACAGATGCGCCCCGGATGATGTCCGATAGGCCGGTGATCTCGTAAATTACCTGCTTCGACTGATCCCGCGCTTGGTAGAGCGCCGCAAGAGCCTGCAAAACAGCATCAACCGGCAGAAAATCAACCGTTCCCTTGAGTCCGCCCTTTTCCGCGAACATCGCCCAGGTGGACACCGGGATCAACTGGTTATCGACGCCCTCATCAAGCATCCGCTGAACGCCCTGCTGGCTTGAATCGTAAACCCCGACCACCTTGACAGCCCGCACCAGCAGCGAAATGCGCTCGGTGATCTCGTCCATCTCTTTCGCTTGGTCTTGATACTGCCGGAAGTCAGCGACGGGAATCAGCGTATCCGTCGTTAGGGACGCGTACAGCGGCTTAGGACACGGGAAGAAGCCCTCAAGTTCTAGCGGATCAGGGCGAACGTCCAGAATCTCTTGTGCGCCCTCTGCGTGCCAGTAAACAACCTTCTCGCTCTTGTTCCATATTTCCCAGACTTTCGCCTTCTTCATGCGATCAAGCTGGTCGGCAGAAGCCCCGTTCGACTTCATCTCATCGATGCCGATAGGCTCATGGCTCAGCGGAACATCCTTGAAGATGTCGCCGAACCGTTTAATGCCCTCGTCGCGGCTCATGTAGACCAGACGCGCCACCCACGATACTTCCTCCCATGTTCTGGCGGGGGATGTCCTGAAGTCTTCCCAAAACACGTAATCGACCGGACTGCACTCATATGCGCCCATGCTCTTGGCGTCTGCATCGTCCGTTACTTGAGCATCAGGAACGCCAGCATCCTCGGCAGGCTCAAAGCGAAGCCACGCCACGCCACGCCCCGGCAACAGCCTGTCTAGCACCGTGTTTCTCAGCGCAGAGTCGAAGTCCGAATAGTGGTCGATCTCAAACTGCAGCGCCCGTTCCAGC
>Ga0315904_10007867_pt1 | contig 14212 bp, 14 predicted proteins | sample LakEriMetagenome_6_FD_203529 | JGI IMG/M metagenome (GOLD analysis project Ga0315904, IMG submission 203529) | Freshwater fungal communities from buoy surface, Lake Erie, Ohio, United States - Buoy 12 MA120 | ecosystem: Environmental > Aquatic > Freshwater > Lake | place: USA: Lake Erie, Ohio... | reverse complement strand
CTTCTGGCGTCGGGCTGGCATATCGGTTACTTAGAGACGGGCGAGATGCTGGGCTGCGATGCGGCACTTGACCTCTGGGACGCTTTCTATGAAGAAGTGACCAAGAACCGGGGGCTGGCAGTCAAGCCCGCCTTGGAGGCTGTCAGCCGTGGTGGACTCTATGCCTACCGCTATGCCGCCCGTCACCCCGAGAGAGTCGCCGCACTCTATGCCGATACCCCCGTTATGGATATCAAGAGCTGGCCCGGTGGCAAAGGCGCGGGAGTCGGAGCCCCTGCAGTCTGGAAGATTGCCTTGGAGCGCTATGGCTTCCCAGGTGAGGCGGAAGCGCTTGCCTATGCACAAAATCCCTTAGACCTACTCCCCACCATTGCCAAGGCAAAGATTCCCCTACGCCATGTGGTTAGCCTCAATGATAGAGTGGTGCCTGCCGAAGAGAATACGCTAGAGGCGCAGCGACGGCTCAAGAAGTGGGGAGCGACGATGGAGCTGGTGACTGTGGCCGAGGGAACGCCGGAGAGCCAAGGCCACCACTTCCCTCTCCCCGCGGTGGCCGAGAGTGCCGAGTTTTTCAAGCGATTCACTCGTGGTAAGAGCTACCACACGCTACGCCGTGGCTTGAAAGCTTTTGGTCCAAAAGCCACCGTGGCATTTCTGGGAGGCTCCATCACGTACTCACAAAATGGCTGGCGCGACCGTGTGGAGCAGTGGCTGGTGGCACGCTTTCCCAAGACCCAGTTCACTTTTATCCGCGCTGGTATTCCGTCACTGGGCTCTGTCCCTCACGCGTTTCGACTGGAGACAGATGTTTTGACTCAAGGCACGCCCGACTTACTTTTTGTGGAAGCGGCGGTCAACGATCCGAGTAACTTCACCACGCCCGAGCGGATGGTCCTGGGCTTAGAAGGCGTGGTGCGCCATGTCCGAGCAGCGCTCCCCCACTGCGACATTGTGCACCTGCACTTTGCCATGCCCGAGCACGTCCAGAGCTGGAAACAAGGCAAGATGCCGGTGGCCGTGGTGCAGCATGAGAAAGTAGCCGAGCGCTACCAGAATCCGTCACTGGATCTTACCCGTGAGGTGGCTGAGCGCATCGCCGCTGGTGAGTTTACGTGGGAGCAAGACTTCAAAGACCTTCACCCCTCGCCTTTTGGGCACCAGCTCTACGCCAATAGCATCACGCACCTGCTGGATACTGCGCTAAGCACGCCACGTCCCAACAAGCCACTGCCCCTCCCTAAACCTGTAGATGGCCGTAGCTATGCCTCGGGACGCTATGTGCTCCCCAGCGAAGCGACGCAGCTTGTTGGTTTCACCCTGGATCCATCGTGGCAGCCCACCGATGGGAAGGGCACTCGGGAAGGCTTTGTGAGAGTTCCGGCGCTTATCAGCACCACACCGGGGAGCCACTTTACGCTCACATTTACGGGCAAGGCCGTCGGCCTGATGATTGCCGCCGGGCCAGACACCGGGACGCTGGAAGTGGTCTTAGATGGCAAGCCCTACCCCGCGCAAGACACCTTCACTCCCTGGAGCGGTGGGCTCCACCTTCCCTGGGCCGTGATCCTCGCCGACGACCTCAAGCTAGGTGCACATACCCTCACGGTAACGCTCTCTGGAAAGCGCCACCCGAAGGGCACGGGCACGGCACTTCGCGTGGTGTACTTCCTCGTTTCTTAGGGCTCTCTTTTCTCCTAAGTCACTATTGGGTGAGGCGCTTGACGAGCTCGTCTTGCCCCACAGGGCGTGCGCACCCATTCTCGGAACCAGTTAGCTCTTTCGCACCACCGCCTGATGCTCTTTGGCAAACGGCAAGCTCCCCGGCATCGAGCTTATTGATCAGGTTCCGCTTGTATTGGAGAATCTGCATGAAGCCCTCCTCCCAATCCTGGGAGGAGGGGGCGGGGGAGGAGGGGCCTAGTCCTTCGCCCAGAACATGGGGCCAGGTTGCTCAGAGATCACCGAGCGCTTGAGGACATCGAGGGCCTTGTGCAGACCTTCGGCGCTGGACATCAGGCCGTCCTCGTGCTCGATCGAGAGCACGTAGTCGTAGCCGACCATGCGCAGGACGCTAACAAAGTCCTTCCACCAGGCTTCATCGTGGCCGTAGCCCACCGAGCGGAAGACCCAGGAGCGATTGGCAATGTCGCCGTAGCTCTGCGTGTCTAAGTTCCCGTTGACGCCACTGTTCTGCGGGTCAATGCGAGTGTCCTTGGCGTGGCAGTGGAACAGCGCTCCGGCCTCGCCTAGCTCTCTAACAGCGGCCAGCGGGTCAATGCCCTGCCACCACAAGTGCGATGGATCAAAGTTCACACCGATACGATCCCCCGCCACTTTGCGCAGCTTCAGGAGCGTGTCGTTGTTGTAGCAGATAAAACCGGGGTGCATCTCGATCGCAAAGACACAGTTGTGCTGCTTGAGGAAACGGTTCTGGGCACGCCAGTAGCGAGCGGCGACACGCCACTGATAGTCTAGAATCTCGCGGAACTCATCGGGCCAGGCGCAGGTCACCCAGTTCGGGTTCTTGGCGCGGGATGAGTCGCCAGGGCAGCCGGAGAAGCCATTGACGGTCGCTTGGGGCATGATCCCATCACCGTGGAGCGCCTCGGCCAGGAGAACCGCATCCTCGAACGCCTGGTGGTGCTCTTCGGCGATCTTCTTGTTGGGGTGCAGTGGGTTGCCGTGCACGGAGATCGCGGAGAGAATCAGCCCACGGCTCTCGATGGCCTGAACCAGCTTCTTGCGCTTGCCTGCATCCGTAGCCAGCGCCTTGGAGCCGCCCATGTCGTCTAAGTGACGGCTTCCCGGATAGGCTCCGCCACCTAGCTCAACGGACTGAATGCCCGCCTCTGCGATATAGTCGAGCGCTGCCTCGATCGGGCGATCGTGGAACAGCGCGGTGAAGATTCCGATCTTCATGTCTTGTTTATTTCCTTCATGAAATTTATCGCGCCCGCACGGCGCGATTGTATCTGTGCTCTGTTTCTACACCCGAAGGCGCTTCTCCTCCAGATCGAGGCGGTAGAGAATCTGGTTGTAGTTGTAGCGGGGCGTGGCCTCAGGGTTTCCGGAGAACGTGTTGACATAGGTTCCCTCGAAGTAGAGATAGCGTCCCCGGTCAAAGTACGGGTGCTGCGTCACGTTATAAAAATCCATTTTGTCATGCGTGACGATCTTAACGCCCCTGTCCCACGGCCCGCTCAAGTCTTTGGCCTCTGCGTACCAGACCTCCCCGACATTGCTAGACTTTCCGAGCTTCTCCAGCAAGATCATCACCCAGCGCTGGCGATAGGCGTTCCAAAACACCGAGCCGCCGTGGTTGCTGATGGGATCGCCCGTTTTCGCGTCTTTTAGGCTCAGCTTCGGCTCCGTAAAGTGGTCGTAGCTCTTGAGGTTTTTCATAGCTGCCAGCGTCGGCTTGACCCGAACACAAGGCTTGGGTGCGCCCCCCTCGTACGTTCCGTAGAGCCAGCCATCGTGCAAAAAGGGGTGCCCTGTGAGCGGCTCAGGTTGTTTAGGATCGAACTCGGCGACGGGCTCGAAGCAGGCTTTCGCATCGTTGAAGACCGCAAGACCACGCTCCACGCACGTCCCCAAGTCCTTCATTCGACTGTAAAGACACACCAGCTTGCTGCCGCCTTCAATCACAGCAAGCCCGGTGATCCAGACCGGGCCGGGGCCTTTGGGACTCGGAAACATCGGGCGGGAGAAGCCGGTTTTTTCGTCCACAAAGTAGCGTAGCCGAATCGCCTCGTCGGGGTTGTCGCGCGGATCGGAAGTCGCCCCGGCGGTTCCAAACTGCCCCAGGGGATACTCAGGGCGCGACGTATCCCCCCAAAACCAGTGAAGCTTGCCTTTATAGAGCGCCACGAGCACCGAGTCCTGGCCCATGACACGTCCGTTGATTTGCGCGATTCCCTTGGGCACAGGCTTTCCCAAGAGCTGCGAGTCGCGGTAGATGCCCTGCCCCGTCACCCGATAGAGCCGCTCCGCGATATTCTTGCGTGGCAGCTTAATCGTCGTCGCCTCGCCTGGCTTTGGGATCAGCGCGACACCGGAGTAGCCAAAGCCATCTTTGGGGTACTCGTAGCCATGGCTCTTGATCGCAAACCAGACCTTCGTGCCCATCAGGCCTGGTTCATCGTAGGCAATCCACCCCGCGCTATCGGTGATATAGGCAACGTCGTTGGTCGTCCGTAGCTCGACCAACGGCACGCCCCGCCCCGTGGCAGCATCCACCACGCGAATTCCGAAGTAGCGCGGTGAGATCAAAACGCCGGTGTTTCCCACTCCGAGAACACCAGCTCCGAGAGCGGCTTTCGGGCGCGAGCGGGGTTGTTGTGACGCGCTTTCTGGCCTTCATCGCCCAGGAGCTCTGCCTCACCGAGGTAGCCCAGCGCGATCAATGCTTGTGGCGCGAAGTCCTCGGGGATGGCGAAGATTTCCTGCGCCTTGGCGGCATTAAAGCCTCCCATCTGATGAAGATAGAGATCCGCAGCCGCGGCCTGCACCGTGAGCTGCCCGACGGCTTGGCCGACATCGTACGACGCGAAGCGATTCTCACTGCCGTTGTGGGCAAAGGTCTTTTTAGCTACCCCCAGGATCAGCACAGGAGCCTTGCTCGCCCAGGAGTTCCCCGGAACCAGCGTGCTTGCCAGCTTCTCAAACGTTGCCGGATCGTTCGCCTTCACGCCGACAATAAAACGCCACGGCTGCTCACCAAAGCACGATGCGGACCAGCGGGCGGCCTCAAAGAGCGAGAGAAGTGTCTCAGTGGGGACGGGCTTCGGGTCAAAAGCAAGGGGGCTCCAGCGCTGGCGGAGCGGCTCCAGAATTGGGTGGTCATTGAGAGTCGGTTTTTCCATGCCCCTCAAGAACCCGATTCAGCGTTCCAGGTTCCCGCGCACCTTCAGGTTCAGGTCGAACTTGCCGCAGCGCTCGCAGCCCGGGAGAAAGTCGCCGGAGCGGAGGCGGGTGCGGAGGGCGTGCCAGGCTTGTGAACGCCAGAGTTCGGTGAACGGCGTTTCGTGGAGATTGCCTAGCGTTAGCTCGGAGTTCGGGTTGCAACAGAAGCGTACGTTGGCGTCGCCATCCACGCGGGCGTACCAGTGGCCCGCGTAGCAGCCAACTTCATCAATCGGAAAGCGATCCGGTGCGCTGCCCGAGAGCTCGGTGTAGAACGTGTGTAAGTTTGCGTTGGCTCCGATACTCTCTAGCTGCGCTCGCTCGGCAAAGAGTGCCTCGCGCTGGGCTTCGCTGAGCACCAGCGACTGGGTTTCGTCGATGGCGCTCATCAGCTTGAACTGAACCGAGGCGCCCAGCTCTTTGGCGAGCATGAGAGCTTTTCCCAGAACATGGCAGTTCACCGCGCAGACCACAAAGACCAGCTTGAGCTGCGTCCCCGAGGCGACGACTTCTTTGAGCAGCGCAATCAGGGTGTGAAAATCGGCCTCGGTGCGGCCCGGATGAAAGGCGACATAGGTCTCGGGGTCGGCGCAGGAGAAGTTGGCGAGGATCGTGGTGAGCTTGAGCGCCAGAAACGCCTCGCGGCTCCGAACCAGTGTGAGATTCGAGATCAGCGTGACTTTCAAGCCCGCCTGCCGCGCATCGCCAAAGACATCGAGGCACTCAGGGTGCGCCAGCGGATCGCCGCCGCCGGTGAAGATCACGCGCTCGGTGCCCAGAGCGGCCAGCTCCGCAAAGAGCGGCTGGAGGAGCGCACGATCCAGACGTTTTCGTCGCCAGTCTGCCATCGGGAGAGTATTTCGGAGCGGCGAGTAGCTCCAGCAGGTCAGGCAGCGCAGGTTGCAGGCATTGGTCAGCACGACGCTCACACTCTGCGGCCCGACCGACGGCAGGAGATTGAGCCGCGTCTCGTGCAGCCTCCCCCCGCCGCTGAGACGGCGACCCCCTCCGGCTTCGCGAAGGGGGATTATTGTTTCGAGACCCACTTGTCTCCATCGAGCACAAAGGTCTGGGTGTAGTTCTGATCGTCGCCCGGCGCGACTTTGCGCTCGACCGTGCCGTCTTTTTTAAAGGCCCACGTCTCATCGAACTGCTTGTTGTTGTTGGCATCCACCTTGGCACGGTTCCAGGTGGTGTAGCCCTTGTCTTGATCGCAGCGCAGCTCGATCACCACGCCCCCACTCTTCACACGCCACTTGGGGCCCTTGGCATCGGGCGTGCCTTTGTCCAGCGGCTCTTTCTGCATCTTCAGAACCTCACGGTCTACGTCGGACAAGCCTCCCTCAACGCTCTGCCCGCCTCCTACTTCGCTTGCCGGAGGGGGTGGCGCTTCAGCGCCGGGGGAGGTTGACACAGCAACCGGCGGCGGGGCCGCGGGCGCAGGTGCGTTGTTTGGCTTCGGGCGGAAAATGACAAATGCGAGCGGGGCGGCGATCAGGGCGACGCAGCCGACGCCGCGTAGTTTCACAAAGGTGTTGTAGTTCATGGTTGTGCCTTAAGCGTGCGCCCTTGCGGCGTCACGGTGAGTGTGTAGCGCTTGCCTTTATAGCTCACGCCTTGAATTTCGAGCTTCGTCCAGCCCTTGGGCAGCGCGATGGGCGCTTTCTCGATTGTCTCCCAGTGCGTGAAGTCCAGTCCGCCAAAGCCGTAGAGAACCGCCTGCAAGACGCCCCCACAGCCCGTGGTGAAGACGCACCGATCTAGGCTCCGTTTCTCGGAGAAAAGTAAGAACGGCCCACGGACAAACGGGCGGTAGCTGGCGCGGAACTCTTCTTCGGCCTCATCGGCACGGCCTAGGCGGGCGGCGATCAGGGCGTGCACCGAGTCGGTCATGGCGGGGCCGTTTTTAATCGGGCGCTTTTTATGGAAGTCAAAGGTCTTGGCGTCGGCGTCGGGGTGCTGCGCGGGCCAGAGCAAGAGCTCGCCATCGGCCTGCTTCGTGCCCGGCTTGCCATCATCACCATCACAGCGCAGGATCACCCCATCGGCGTTTTTCGGGATCACCAAGCCCTTTGCGACGCTCGCCCAGAGGGGGTTGGTCGGTTTTCCGAGTAGCTTAGCGGCCTCGGTGGCGGCGCTCAGGCAGTTGAGCACCATCGCATTGGTGTAGGCGTTGTTGGTCACGCCCATGTGCAGCTCATCCGGTCCGGTGAGTGGCCCTAGATCGTAGCCGCCTGCCGCGTTTTTCTTGACCTTGCTGGCAAAGTACTCCGCAATCCCCGAGAGCAGCGGCCAGCCCCGCGACTCCAGCCAGGGTTTGTCGCCCGTCGCGAGCCAGTACTGCCACGCCGCCCAGCCCACGCCTGCCGTCACGTGCCGCCCCTCCGAGAAGCCACCCGGCGCGGTCTCGTTGCCCGATTTCGCCGACTCCCAGGGAAAGTCTATGCCCTTACAGCCCTGCTTTGCCGCCTGCGCCTTTGCCTGCGCGAGATGGCTAAATCTATACTCCAGCATCGTCTTGGCCAGATCGGGGTGCTGCGCCAGAAGCGCCGGGAACATCCAGACCTCGGCGTCCCAGAAGATATGGCCTTTGTAGAAATTCCCCGAGAGCCCCTCGGGCGCAATCGAGAACTGCCCATTCGGCTGCACCGACTGAATCAGATCGAACATCAGCTTATGGACTAGCTGCTGCGCCTCAGGATCGCCCTCGATCACAATATCGCGCCCTTCCCAGCGCTTCGCCCACGCTGCTTTGTGGGCCTCAAGCTCTTTGTCGTAGTCAGGGTTTTCGCCCTTGGCAAACTCCCACTCAATCCCCTGCAAGCCATTCACCACACAGATCGTGGGGTTGGCCAAGGAGACAAGCGAGGTCACCGTGGTCGCTCCCTGCTTGGTAGTCAAAAGCCCTTGGCGCAGGTCGAGAGCCTGCTCATAAGCCGCCCCTGCCGCCGGTGCGGAGTGTAGGGTCGAGGGCCACTGCCCACTAGGCTTTAAGCTCTCTTTGTCGTCGTAGCCCCCCATGGAGAACGCAATGCTATTCTTATCCGCCCCACCATTGGCACCGAAAGTCACTCCAAGGGCTCCATTGCTCAGATAGATTCCATGGTTGCCTCGGTTGGCGCTCGGGTCGGTGGTCTTGAGAATCCACGGGTCGAGGTCTTTGAAGGCTCCGGTGTCGGCGGAGCCTGTCTTGCCGACGGGATTATTGGGTGTCGGCGCGGGGTCTTCGGGCTTTGGGCACCCGGCTAGTCCTAGACCGAGAGCAAGCGCGGACAAAGGAATAAAAACGAGAAAACGGCGGCGATTCATACGCGTCTATTTTACCGCTATACTGGAGGCTGTGTCTCTTCGACCGCAAAGCATCCTGCCTCTCTCCCTACAAAGCGATCTGACGCGCCAGCTCAACCGCCGTGACCTGCGCTTGGTCGAGACCACGCTTGCCTTCTACGACCCAGAGCAGGTTCTAGAGGCGCTGGCGGCGATTCTGGTGCACGAGCGCCGTCGGCAAAAGCTGCGGCGCACGCTGGGCAAGCTTTTTAATCGAGCAAGCGGTGTAGCCTTCGTCCTCTGGTTTCTTACCACGTTTCGTCAGAGTGAGTTCGTAACCTATGTCGGTGTGGGAATCGCGCTTCGCATCGTGCATGGAGTTGTGACCTCAGTCAGCAAGTCGGCGACGCTTCGCGGCAAGAACGCGCAGTTTGTTGCCTCCGCGTGTATCCAGCGCGGGAGTCGGCAGAGCCTCGGCGCAGTTCTTATCATCGCGGAGTCCGGGCTTTTTGGCTCCCACAATGAGCGCGACACCTGCCGGGCTTTTCTGGAAGTGGCGTTGGTTCGCTCGCCGATATCCGAGCTACTTACCCTCACCGAGGCGCAGCGGGCAGCTCTGCGCACGGTGACCGCAAACGCACTCGTCAGCGTTCGCAAAGACGACCGCTTCACCACCCTCGCCAGTGCGGGGCTTCTTGCCCTGGGAACCCTGCAAGACCCCGCACTCCGGGAGCAAGCCACCCGTGCGACGGCACTGCCGGGGACGGCGGTCCAAGCCGCCGCTGTGGAGTACCTCAGCGCGGTACACTAAACCCAAATGATGCAGATGCAGGTTCAGCAAACCCGAACCGAAAAAGAGCGCGAGAAGCGCCTGGCTCAGATCATCAAAAGTCAGGGAGTCGTGGATGCGAAGCGCGAGCTAGTCCGCTACGAACCGGAGGTCGCATTTGCCCTTCTGATTCATCTGTTTACCAAGGAAGCTACGGCTACCAAACGACTCAATCAAGTTTTAGTTATAGTCTTTTGCCTCTATTTCACTCTTGTTAGTCTCTGGTGTACTAAGAACTTGCACGGTTCCGGTCTATGGCCACTCTTTACCATTCCGATCTGGAATTTTCTCGGGTGGCGCAAGAATAAGAAGCAAGCTGCCCTTCTGCGCATCGAGTCTCTGGCGACGCTCCTGACGGATCGTATCAAACAAGCCGAGCGAAGTGACCTAGGCACCCTCTTAACGCTTGCCCCGCTCGCCTGGGAGAACGCGACACTACAAGTCCCACTGCGGGATCAGCTGGCCTCTCTTCTGGCCCGCACCCCCACCGATGAGCTTTTCCACCTGACCCTGGAGCAGCGCACGGGCCTTCAGATCGCCACCCGCAAGGCCATAGATGAGGCACGCTACAACGATTTCTTTGAGCCACTAGCGGTGGCAGGCCTGTTGGCGCTAGGAAGTCTCAAGGACATAAGCCTCAAGAACGTCGCGGAACGGGCCATGCTCCAGCACACGCGCGGCCATGTTTACGCAGCAGCAGAGGAGTATCTGACTCAGATCGCGAAATGAAGCTCTATGTACGATGTCGATGATTTTGTCCGGGCCGCCGATGTGGAGCTTCGGCAGTACGATGCCCATGCCAACCGCTTTGAGGGGCTGCGCAAGAGCAATGCAGAGAAGCAAGCCGGGCTTCAGGAGCGCCTCGAAGATGCCCAAGCGCAGCTCGCCGATGCCAGCTTTCCAGGAGGACTCAGTACAGAAAGCGTCACGCAGCTCGCCGAGCAGCTGGGGGCTCCAGCGCTTTTGTGGGGCTACAACGAGGTGCAAGAGCGCGGCAAGAAAGTTGGAGAGCGCCTCGCCGCGCTCGCGGCCAACCCGCAGTTTGCTGAGCGAGAGATCCGCAAGCTGCGCCTAGAGACCGAGCTTCGGGAAGTCGAGCCGCTCTTTAACGAAGCCAAGCGCGAGCTGACCAAGCTCCAAAGCCAGCCGGGCGTAAGTGAGCTGATCCGGCGCGAGTGGGGAACGCCACGCTACCCGCATCAGGGCATCTTCCGCTTCTTCAAAGGCGAGTATCTCACGGACTGGAAGAACGCCGATAAAGCCGTGGCGGCGCTGGGAGCCAGCAGCTTTGCCGAGCTCGTCCAGCGCTACAACGACCGGGTGGAGCAGAACACGGTTCTCGGGGAGCGTGTCGGGCGGCTCAAGGGCGAGCAGGCGGCCATCGAGGCACTGATCTGGGAGCACGAGAAGCTCACGGCGGAGCAGGCGGACTTGCCCAAGCAGGCCCGTGCCCGTGTCGGAGAAGACCTCGCCGCATACGCCGCCGTCCGGGGCACCGACAAGCTCCCCGACCCCGAAGCGGCAAAACGCGCGGGGCTGGCGATAGATGGCGTGACGCACCAGATCAAGTATCTGGAAGAGACCCACAACAAGATCGAGGAAGACTTGGCGGGGCTTTTAGAGCGCTCGGGGAAGCTGCGCGAGGAGAAAATGCGCTACGACACCGACCGCTACCGCTACCGCAATAAAAACTTCTCACAAGACCAGTGGGACAAGCGCTTCGGACGCACCGGGCGCTACCAGAAGCTCGGGGATCGCTACGAGCGCGTCACCGAAGTGGTCTATGTCTACGACGACTACTACCGCCCCTCGCTGCTGGAAGAGTTTCTGTGGTGGGACGTCATCACCGACGGGCGCATAGATGGCAACTTTATCCCCGAAGTGGCCCAGTACCACGAAGCCAACCCCAACTACGCCTACGAGCGCCCCGGCTACGACTCCAGCGCTTCCGATAGCTCCTGGAACCGCGACGACTCGTAAGGCGATAAAATAGTTCTCGGTAAGATCGTTCAGGAGGAATCATCATGCAGGTACCCGTTCTTGTGGAGCAGATCAGTGCGCACATCTTCCGCGCCAAAGCGTGGGATCTCGTTGCAGAAGGCCCAAGTGCAGATGAAGCCATCCGTGCCCTCCAGCAGATGCTCCGTAGCGGTAAGTCTATTGCAATGCTTGATCTCCCCCCTACCAATCCTTTCTTGGCAATAGCGGGTGACCTCAAGGACGACCCTCTCGTTGACGATTGGGTAGCCGCGATGCGAACCTATCGAGATGAAAAAGAAGCAGATCCTAACTACTGATTCCCATGCCACAATTTATTCTTGATACGGATACGCTCACTCTGTTACGTCAAGGCAACACGGCGATTATTCAGAAGCTCCAAGAAACCGACCCCAATGAGGTAGCCATTACGGCAATTACCGTCGAGGAGCAACTCTCAGGGTGGTACACCCTAATGCGACAGCTTCGTTCGGATTCTGAGCTAGAGCGTGCCTATGACCGCCTCGCACAAACCGTACGCTTCGTGGGCCGATTACCCATTTTAGGGTTCTCCCAAGATGCCATACTGACATACCGTAACTTACTCACTCAAAAACTCAACATTGGCAAGATGGATCTGCGTATTGCAGCCATTGCTTTAGGATGCAATGCCACTGTCGTCACACGAAATACCCGAGATTTCGGACGTGTTCCCGACCTAACCATTGCTGACTGGACACGCACGGAGTAGCTCATGCGGCGTCCTAATACTCCGCTGAGGGTGCTTTGCTATGCCGTCAATGGCCTGGGGCTGGGGCATCTGACGCGCACGATTGCGATTGGGCGCCAGCTTCGGCGGCTTTGCTGGGCACTCGGGGAGCCGCTGGAGCTGGTGATTCTGACATCGAGCGAGGGCGATGGGCTTGCGCTGGTGCACGACTTTCCGGCCTTTAAGATTCCCTCAAAAAATATCGTCAGCGGCGGCGGCTTTAGCGCGGCACGCTATCGGAAGCTGGGCAAGCAGTGGGTCTGGAACGCGATCAATCTGTTCTCGCCCGATATTTTATTGGTGGACACGTTTCCGGCAGGCAGCTTCCACGAGCTCTACGACGTGCTAGACCTCGGGAGTAAGAATGTCTTTGTGTGCCGCGCCGTGCGGCCCGAAGTCGCAAACCAGCCGACGTTTCAGAGTGCGCTACGCGGCTACGACAAGATCATCCTGCCCGAGGAAGATGGCACCAACGACACACCTCTGCCAGAGTTTGCGCAAGAGAAGGCCGTCGGGGTTCCACCGATTCTGCTGCGCTCGGTGGAGGAGACCTATGAGAAAGCCGAGGCCCGTGCACAGCTGGGGATTCCCGAGGGGGTAAAGGCGCTCTATGCCTCCACAGGCGGTGGCGGGGATAAAGACGCGGAGGCGCTTTTTGAGCAATTGGTAACAGCAGCGCGAGCACTCCCGGAGATTCACTTCACACTCGGGGCGGGAATGCTCTACCGCGGGCGCGAGTTTCCCGCGCCCAATGTCTCGTGGACGCGGCGACCGGTGCTGAGTGAGTGCTTTCGGGCTTTTGACGGCGCGATCACAGCGGGTGGCTTCAACTCCGTGTGGGAGCTGCTCCACAGCGGCGTCCCGTGCTTATTTCTGCCACTGGCACGGGGCTGGGACGATCAAGAAGCACGCGTCGAGCGCTGCGTCGCGGCAGGTGCCGGTGTTCGACTGACGGACCTAAGTGCCGAGGCGATTGCGGCGGGTCTGGCGAGCCTTCCAACAAATATTCCTAAGCTCGCCCCCCAGAACGGGGCACTTGCCGCTGCTGAGGAGATCCTGGCGCTGGTCTTTGACCAGGTGCGCCTGGATGAGGCCACACTGCTCTGCGATCCGGGCCTGCTCTTTGCTGCCCACCAAAGCGGAATCAGCGAGGAAAAGCTACTTCGCGAGGCGGGCAAGCGCTGGCGCGAGAGTGACAACCACTCGCCGGATGCCGCTGAGGCGCTCCTCAGGATGCTGCAAGAATCGCATTGAGCTGCCGGACATACTCGCTCTTGAGATGCTCCGGGGCGGTAAGGCCAAATTGGTGACTCTTGCCCTCGGCATCGTTGACCGTGATTACCATGGCGCGGGAGCCTTTCTGTCGAACCTGAGGAACCTCCAGCCCCACGCGGCTCTGTGGGCCCAGCACGATCTTCTTCGCACGCACCCAGAACCCTAGGGTTTTTCGGATCGTCAGCGTGCCCTCTTGTAGGAGAAGCTCCTCTTTGGACGCCGTGTCCAGAGCGTTTTTTGCCATCATAAAACCCGCCCCAAAGAAGAGCGAGTAGAACGCCAGCAGAAAGAGCGCCATGGGGCCAAAGGCTTTCCACATTCCACCGATCATAAAAGTCGCGTGAACCAGCGTGAAGCTATTCCAGAACAGGCCAAACATTCCAATACCCGCCGCCGCCGCAAGATTCCCGCCCGTGAGAAGAAGCTCCAAGCTCTTGGGAACCACTTCGGTCTCCCCCAGCTCTTGTCGTGCCGAGGCTTCCGCGATTTTGGAGCGTAGCTCCGTGAGGTTCAGCGCTCCGCCACTCTCAGAAAGCTGAGGCCGTAGGCTCGCCTCTTTGGCCTTCAGGTGGTTCAGCGCATCACGGAGCGTAGCCAGCAGGATCTGATCGTCCTCGGTTGCCCAAGCACTCAGCTCAGGGATGCACTTCTCTCCCTCTTGCCGTAGCTCTTTGAGCTGGCGAAGCGTCTCGACATCAGGCTCCAGGGACGTTTCCAGAAAGGGCGCGAAGCGAGTCAGCCAGCGTTCGGCGTTGCTGCGGGCGCTCAGGCGACTAGTGGGTTCAGAATAGTGCTGCATATTTTCCATTATTGGCACGTCTGCGTGATTCAGACAGTCTGAATAGCGGTATAATCTCCAACGGCATGAGTGAAAATTTGCGGCGTACACCGCTCTACGAAACCCATTTGCGCAGCGGAGCGCGTCTGGTCCCGTTTGCAGGCTGGGAGATGCCTGTTCAATATACTGGGGTTATGGCAGAAGTCAAAGCCGTGCGGGAAGCCGTCGGGCTTTTCGATGTCAGCCACATGGGCCGGGCGTTTCTGGAAGGCGAACAAGCCGGGGCATTTCTCGACTTTCTTACCGTCAACGATGTCAGCAAGCTCACGGATGGCCAAGGGCAGTACAGCCTGATGTGCTACGAAAACGGTGGCGTGGTGGACGATATTATCGTCTACCGAGTCACGGAGAC